>RCUF01000185.1_pt1 | contig 28193 bp, 37 predicted proteins | sample 2166311 | NCBI WGS metagenome assembly RCUF01 (sample SAMN09932608, study PRJNA488358) | compost metagenome | feature: garden; material: soil; isolation source: compost soil in 4-hydroxybenzonitrile-enriched culture | place: Germany: Experimental Botanical Garden Goettingen | collected 2016-01-27
ATGATCTGTAGTGGGTTCGAACCACTGACCCCTACCCTGTCAAGATAGTGCTCTCCCAGCTGAGCTAACAGATCAAATTATTAATTTTTACAAAGGAGACTAATATTTAATATACAGTGGATACGGTCAATTGTAAAGAGATACATTAGAAAATGAATACCGCCATCCATCCATTCATTTCACTCAGCATAAAATTTCCCCTCTGGAAGCAACATAATACAAATATTGTGTTGGAGGATGTGCACCGATGCTGAAAACAAAAATAGCTCTGGCACTGGCATTTGCATTTGCCGTGGGTTGGGCGTTGTTTCCTGTGAGTACTGAGGCTAAACCCGCTACCCAGTTGAAGGACAGAAGGTACTACGAGGAGCGTGGAGATATTGTCTGGGAAGTGCCGACGACGGACAAGTTCATTGCGTTTACGTTTGATGATGGACCATCTCCCAGACAGACCCCGGAAATATTGAAAATTCTAGAGGAATATCAGGCTAAAGCTACTTTCTTTGTCATTGGAGACAGAGTAGAACGAAATCCGGAAATCGTTCGGGAGGAGCTGAGATTAGGGCATGAGGTGGCTAACCACTCCCTTCACCATCCCTCATTTCAAGGCTTAAATCAGGACTCCATGTCAAAGGAAATTTCACGAACCCAAGAAATTATCACTCAAGCAACCGGGCATACTCCTACGCTATTTCGTCCACCTGGGGGATTTTATAATGAAAGACTCATCAATATTTCCAAGCAAAATCATTTGCAGCTGATTCTTTGGTCTTGGCATCAGGACACCAAGGACTGGCGTGCTCCCGGTGTGCAACGAATCGTGAACAAAGTGCTGAATAATGCCAGAAACGGTGATATCATTCTGATGCACGATTATGTATACAGAAGCTCACAAACGGCTGAAGCATTGAAGATCATTTTGCCAGAGCTCAAAAAACGGGGCTACTCTTTTGTCACGGTATCCGAGCTGTTATCTCACAAAGTCGCTCCACGTAACCACATTAAAGTCAATCATTAGCTAAAAAGGGACTCCTCCACTGCGTGCAAAAAAATTGCTGCAGAACTAATGAGGCAGGTCCCTTTTTCTATATCCTGGCGTCACTATGAGTTCAAATCATCATAAATCGTCGATTCTGTCTTTTTAGGAAAATGCTCGCCCCGCTCCCAAACTAACACTAAATATTCTGGTGAAAAGGATGCTGCCCCAAAATTAGCGATGTCTCCAAAAGCACGTTCAATGGAAAGTACTTGGGATTCATGACACTCCAGCGCACGGCGCTTCATTTCCCAATATTGATCCCCTGACATTTTCATACAGCTCCGGTTCGTCTCTGGTCTAATCCCGTTATAATAAAGTTTCTGCACCGTAGCAACTTCCCCACTAAAAACCACATCATTCACTGCATGATGAATGACAATATGATCCGCATGACCTGAAATACCATCCTCAGGAAAAGTAACTACGATATCCGCCCCATGACGACGCAAAAAATCTGCAATGGACTCCCTCAGTTTAACAGGATCAACCTCCTTAAGCTTGCCATCCGGCAATCTCAAATGTTCGATCTCAGCAAGCCCGAGAATTCCACCCGCATTACGCAGTTCTTGTTCTCTTTTAACAGCTAGCTGCTCTTTAGTCATTTCACCGAGGCGTCCTGACTTGCCAGCGTCTCCAAGTGTAGCGGAAAGCAAAATCGGATAGCCTCCTTCATCTGCAATATGTCTTATCCAAAAAGAACAGCCAAACGTCTCGTCATCTGGATGTGCATATATGAATGCTACGGTTCTATTTCTATTCATGAAATCTCCCCCTAAATTATCCTGTAGACTAATTTAACATACTTACTATACTTTAATATTGACTAAGTTATTAAAATTCACTACAATTCAGTAGAATCTATAATAGTAAGGTGATAAAATAATGAACCAAAATGCATATCGAATTCTTTTATATTATAAATTTGTACCTATCGAAGCACCAGAAGAGTTTACCGCCCGGCATTTGCAATATTGCAAGGATCTTGGCCTAAAGGGACGTATTCTCATCGCTTCCGAAGGAATTAATGGTACGGTATCCGGAACGATTGATCAAACGGATCGCTATATGGCTGATCTCCGTGCAATGCCGCAATTTAGTGATATTGTATTTAAAATCGATGAATCTGAAGGTCATGCCTTCAAAAAAATGTTCGTCCGCCACAAAAAAGAACTCGTTACTTTCAGATATGAACGTGAGCTTGATCCTAACACCATTAGCGGTAAAAGATTATCTCCTGCAGAATTCTACGAACAGCTGCAAGACGAGGATGTCGTCGTAATCGATGGACGTAATGATTATGAATACGATCTCGGTCATTTCCGTGGTGCGATTCGTCCCGATGTAGAATCCTTCCGCGAATTTCCGGAATGGATTCGTAACAACATGGGACAATTCAAGGACAAAAAGGTGCTGACATATTGTACAGGTGGTATCCGCTGTGAAAAATTGACCGGATTTCTTATTCATGAAGGCTTTCAGGATGTAGCCCAGCTTGATGGCGGAATCGTTACTTACGGTAAAGATCCAGAGGTTCAAGGCCGTCTCTTTGACGGCAAATGTTATGTTTTCGATGAACGCATCTCCGTACCGATTAACCAGACAGATGAGGATGTAGTCATCGGACACTGTTATCATTGCGGAGTAAGCAATGACCGATATATAAATTGTCCAGTCTGCAATCTGCAATATATCTGCTGTGACAATTGCGAGCATGAGCATCATGGTTATTGCTCTGATGCCTGTAGGGATGCGGCTCAGCCAGCCAGGCAGCACTAATAGTTACGCCCCGAAAGGAGTGTCTGTATGAATCAACCAAAAGAGAAAGATCTCTCAACAAGAGACCAAATTATGCAAATGATGAAAACATCCGGTCCTCTAAGTACAAGGGAGATCACCGTGCAGCTTGGGATTACAGAAATGGCTGTTCGTCGTCATCTCGGTACGATGGAGAGAGATGGACTCATAGAATCCAAAATGATCCGCCAAACACTCGGTAGACCTACAGCCGTGTACGGTTTGACCGAATTAGCAGAAAATATATTTCCTAAGAAATATCATACTTTAACCTTGGATTTACTCGGTGAGCTAGCTGATGAGTCAGGCGAAGAATACGTTAATCATCTGTTTGAGCGGCGTAAAGATAAACTGAATCGCAAATATGAACCACAAATGCAGGGCAAATCCCTTCCAGACAAAGTGCGTAAGCTTGCTGAAATTCAAAATGAAAATGGATATATGACCGAATGTGAGCAGGTAGAAGAGGGTCATTTTATTCTGAAAGAGCACAATTGTCCGATCTCGCAAATTGCGAATCAATATACTCACGCTTGTCAATGTGAGCTAAAATTGTTCGAATCCTTGCTGGAGGCAAGCGTGGAAAGAACAGAATGTCTCGCTCAGGATGGCAATCGATGTGTATACGTTATTCGCAGTCGAACCTAACAATAAACACCTCCGGTAGTTTAATGCGCATCATATTAACGCACTTAAGCAGCCGGAGGTTTTGTTCATTACAGCTCATAAAAAGCCTGTAATTCTTCTTCTATTTTTTGCTTGATCAACGTTATGCACTCTTCTGTCGTTTTCGCGAAGACTCGAGTACCGTTAACCATAGCATAAGGTCTAATTTTACACAGTCCGCATAAATTCAGGCAGTCAGTCCGGAGCACCGCAATCTCAGGATACTCCTCCTCCAGCTTTTCCAAATCAAGCGCGCTCATCAGATTGCTGTCGCAGACTTCTACGACAACGATGCCCATACCCACTCTACTGTCACCCCGCTTAATCTAAATATTCTTATTCGATCAATCATTATGATGAACAGCATACTATTTGTCAATCCTAAACAATGAATTAACATACTTAACATACATTTATGTTGACTAAGTTACTAAATATATCTATAATAGGTATTGTTGAGATAATTACTACATATCTAATGGAGAGGATGATAATAATGGCACATCAATTGCCTGCACTACCTTACGCTAACAATGCTCTTGAACCTCATATCGATGAAACTACTATGATGATTCACCACGATCGTCACCACAACACTTATGTAACTAACCTGAACGCTGCACTGGAATCAGCACCTGAGCTTCAATCCAAATCTGTTGAAGAGTTAATCGCAAATTTGGACAGCGTACCTGAAAGCATCCGTACTGCAGTTCGTAACAATGGCGGCGGTCATGCTAACCACTCCCTGTTCTGGGAAACAATCGGTCCTGACGGTGGCGGCCAACCATCCGGCAAGCTTGCTGACGCTATCAATAATGAGCTCGGCGGTTTTGACAAATTCAAAGAAGATTTCTCCAAAGCAGCTACAACTCGTTTTGGCAGCGGCTGGGCTTTCCTTGCTGTAGATGCTAACGGCAAACTGTCCGTATACAGCCTGCCTAACCAAGACTCCCCAATCATGGAAGGCAAAACTCCTATCCTTGGTTTGGACGTGTGGGAGCATGCTTACTACCTGAAATATCAAAACAAACGCCCTGACTACATTGCAGCTTTCTTCAACGTAGTGAACTGGTCTGAAGTTGAAAAGCGTTACGAAGCAGCTTTGAACAAATAAGAATCAAATATAAGAAACTTACATCGCTAATAAAAAGGATATCCTAGAGATCGTTTTTGATCCCGGGATATCCTTTTTAATTTGTTGATTGTACTCTTCTCACCGATTCACGAACAACAAGTGTTGGAGGAACATATACACGAACAGTTTCTCTGTTGCGATCAGTTATTGAGAGCAGCAATGATGCAGCTGCATCACATACTTCCGCCTTCTCCACCCTCATCGTAGTCATTTTAAGCCCCGCCTCTTCCACATAATGAAGATCGTCAAAACCTGCAATGGATATGTCATCTGGTACTAATAAATTACGCTGTCTGAGCTGCTGAGACAAAATATAGGCAATCCGGTCATTCCCGCAAAAAAATGCAGAAGGCATCTTTTCTAATCCATCTAAAAAAGCTGCAATTTCTTTTTCAGTATCATGAAATCCATCCGAAAACTTCAGACAGAATAAATCATTAATTCGCAGCTCATGATTTTGCATAGCTAACCAATATCCAAACCACCGCTCTTCATGGCTTGTCGTCAAGTTCGTCGGCCCAATAAAACCTATATCACGATGCCCCTCAGAAATCAGGTACGACACCGCCTCACACGCACCTTCGATGTTGGAAGAAGTAACGACTGGGCAAGACAAATTCCGATAATAGGAATCCAAAATAACAAGTGGAATGTCCATTTCCCAAATCAACCGGGCATATTCCTTATCCACAATTCCGAACAAAATTACACCATGATATGGAATATCCTTAAATACTCCCGGCAAAATCAAACCTTTTTCCATCTCTTGATCAATCGGTGTAATCACAGCATTTAATCCTTTTTTGCGAATACTTTTCTCAAGTCCCCATATCATGTCATGAAAAAACTGAAAATGATCGTTATCCTGATAACTCATGATCCGTTCAGGAACAATTACCAAAATGTTAGACACTAATGACTCTTTTTCGGCAAATTGACCATAACCCAATTGTTTGGCCGTGTTTACAACTTGTAGGCGAAGCTCATCACTGACCCCCTTCTTGTTTTGCAAGGCTAGGGATACAGCGTTTTTAGAAATTTGCAATTTCTCCGCAATGTCCTGCATAGATATTTTCTTTTTACGGGCCAAATTCTTTTCATTCCCTTCAAAACATGATAAACTAAGCTCAATATACTTTACAAAATAATCATTTGTCAAGTTTGTCAAGTAAATTGAATTGTTTTATGGAGGAATAAAACATGCGGTATGCAGCTGGTATCGATATTGGCGGAACTAAGTCTGCCATAGGTATTGTTGATCAACAAGGAACCGTTATTGCAAAAAGGACTTTACCCACCGACCAATCCGTTACTCCAGATGTTATGGTGGACAGAATCGCTGATGCTCTCAAAGAACTCATTCAGGATACAAAAATGGATGAAGCAGAGCTTATTGGTATCGGGATTGGAGCACCAGGGCCACTTAACACAAAAAAAGGCACTATCGTGAAGCCGCCTAATCTGCGGGGATGGTGGGATTTTGCCATAGTGTCCTCTTTTGAGCGGCATTTTACTGTGCCTATACATTTTGAGAATGACGCCACAGCGGCAGCCCTTGCTGAAAAATGGCTGGGAGCTGCTAAAGAAGCAGAAAACTTTGTTTACATCACCATTAGTACGGGAATCGGTGCAGGCATATACAGTCATGGGCGGCTAATAACCGGGTCTACAGGCAACGCTGGCGATGTTGGGCATCTCGTCATTGATCCGGCAGCAGGTACATGCGTATGCGGTCAACAAGGATGCTGGGAATATATCGCGTCTGGGACAGCTATTGCAAGACAAGCCAGTCAACTTCTTGGACGGGACGTATCCACCAAAGAGGTATTTGATCTTGCTGATGATGGGCATGTACAGATGAAAGCTCTAGTTGATCAAGTGTTCCGATATATCGGTATTGGATGCGTTACTTTGATTAATACATTTGATCCAGAACTACTGGTAATTGGCGGTGGAGTCTCACAAGTAGGAGATCCATTATTCGATTGTATTAGAGATTATGTATCACGACATGCGCTGAACCCTACCGGCCGTAATACGCTAATTATGCCAGCCGCTTTGCTGCAGGACGCCGGACTCATTGGGGCAGCAGCTCTTGTTCATATACCTTATTAAATTTAAAGGAGACATTAAAATGACTACGCCTCTATTTCTAACACCTGTTTTTCAAGAAAGAATCTGGGGAGGACAAAAGCTGAAGGATCTGTTCGGTTACTCTATTCCATATGAGCGCACTGGCGAATGCTGGGCAGTGTCGGCTCATCCCAACGGTCAAAGCGTAATTAAAAGTGGACCTTATGAGGGCAAAACTCTTGGTGAGCTATGGACTTCCCGGCCTGAGCTGTTCCGCTCGCAATCAGCAGTGTTCCCTCTTTTGACTAAAATTTTGGATGCCTCCGACGATCTATCCGTTCAAGTACATCCGGACGATGAATACGCTGGAATACATGAGAATGGTGAGCTTGGCAAAACCGAATGCTGGTACATTGTCGCAGCTGACCCAGGAGCAGAAATTATTTACGGTCATGAAGCAACCAGTAAAGAGCAGCTCGTGCAAATGGTTGAAAACGGCCATTGGGATGAATTTCTGACCAAGGTACCTGTCAAGGCGGGAGACTTCTTCTACGTACCAAGCGGCACCATTCACGCTATTGGCAAAGGCATCGTTATCCTTGAAACCCAACAAAGCTCCGATACGACCTACCGTGTATATGATTATGATCGTAAGGATAAAGACGGGAACTCACGTGAGCTGCATTTAAACAAAGCAATTGATGTAACGACGATCCCTCAGTCTTATCAGCCACAAGAATACAAAGTTGCTCAAAAAGAAGGTCTTTCCGTAACTACTTTTGTATCCAATTCCTTCTTCACTGTAGAGAAATGGAACATTAGCAGCTTAACTCATTTTCAGGAGCAACCCAAATATATAATCTGCAGTGTATTAGATGGACAAGGTCAGTTAACGCTGGAAGATATAACCTATCCACTGAGCAAAGGGGATCATTTCATCCTCCCTGCTAATTTCGGCCCTTATCAAATGGACGGTCAGCTTGAGCTGATCATATCTCACGAATAGGCTGGAACTAAAGAAAGAACCATCGGAAAGGGAATTTTCCAGTGGTTCTTTCTTTTTTATTCCTCATAGTTTTTTATGCCTGTATGTAACGTTCATTAATAATTTTAAAATGATGAAGTGCATGACCTGCAATGATATAGACTAAGCCACGGGCCGAGCCGTTATCACCACTATAGCTTCCTAATCTCAGCCAGGCTTCATCGGTCAAATGCTTCACAAGTGATATAGTTGATGTCCGCACAACTGCGAACTCATCCAACAAATCCTGTACTGTACGATTATCAAAATTCGCATGGCTAACAAATAACTCTTCTTCAAATCCAGGCAGTGGTGTTGTATCACCTCTCGCAATTCGAAGCAGTCGATAGCTCATAACTCTTTCTGTATCGGCAATATGCCCCAGCACTTCCTTCAGGCTCCATTTTCCTTCGGCATAACGGAAGCTACCTTGCTCTTCAGTCAAGCTGCCAAAAGAAGCTTGTGCCTCTTCAATCTGTGCCTGAAGTAACGCTAGCACTGAACCTTCCGGAACTTCATTAATGTAGCCTTCAAAATGATCAGGAAATTCTCCCGTAAGCGGTCTTGCCAGCATAGACATGATCTCCTCTCACAATAAATCTTTGATTGATAGTTGAATAGGTGACTAATCTTCCCAAAGCTGATCCATTAAATCTTTAATTTCTTTTGTTCTTTCCACGGTCCGTTCACAGTTCACTACCCATTTTGTTCCATTCCATTCTACCACATCTCCCGCTTTCGCAGAAGAATCTACTAAATCTCTGCTAAAGTCGCGCGTTTTCCCATCAACCTCGATAATGCAGAGGTTTCCTTCAAACTCCTCAATGATACCCGTCATGAGTTCATCACCTTTCTGTGCTACCTTTCCGTGCTAACCGTATACTTTTGACCATCCGAATCAATTTCTATTGTACCTTGCAAATCATTACGATATACCTCAACCCCAGCCTTGCTAAGTCGATCCAGAATCGTCTGTTTCGGATGCCCGTAAGTATTCTCCCCAACCTGAATTACTGCATATTCAGGGCTCACCTTTTTTAAAAAGGCAGCAGTTGTTGAGGATTTGGAGCCATGGTGTCCAACAAGCATTACATTTGCCTGTAAATCAACACCAGAAGAAATCATATCCTGTTCACTCTCGCGTTCGGCATCACCTGTTAAAAGAAATGAAGTACTGCCATAGGTCAATTTAACAACAGCACTCATATTGTTCTTATCGTCGCTTGTACTCACGGGAGCAATCATTTTAACCTGAACCTGCTCATCCCAATTTAGGGTTAGCCCGGCCTTTGCACTCTTCACTTTAAGCCCCTTGTTGCTAATCGACTTCAGTAAATACTCGAAGGTCTTTGTGTTTGCCTGAATCTTCGGCATATAGATTTCTCCGACCTCGAAGTTGTCAATTACTCGATCAAGACCTCCGATATGGTCTGCATCCGGATGCGTTCCAATAACAATATCCAGGCGCTTTACACCGTACTCCTTTAAATAATCGACCATGACTTGCTCCTGATCATTATTCCCTGCATCAATTAACATCGTCCTTCCAGAAGGACTGATCAACAACTGAGAAGCTCCTTGTCCAACATCTAGAAAAATCACTCTGAGTCGATCTTGCTGAGGCAGCTCTTCATGTGAGACCGAATTTGTAGAGCCTTCAAGCACCCATTCATCAATAGCACAGCCTGATAGTGAAAGGCTTAATAGAATAGTAGATACCATCAATAAAAACATCTGTTTTACTCGCTTCATTTTTCCGGGAAGCCTTACATTGCGTTTGATCATAGATGAATATTCCTTTTCTGTATAGATTTCTAGTTACTCTTAATTTAAAAGAACTGCTTACCCTCTACACTGAAGGCAAACAGTTCTTTTATTTTACAGCAAATCTGTATTTATATCACTATTTAACCGTAACTCGAATTGTAACTGTTTTTCCGCCAAACTTAGCCTTTATGCTTGTGCTTCCTTTTGCCACAGCTACTATTTTGCCATCCGTAACAGTTGCTACAGAAGGCTTCGAACTTGTCCAAACTGCGCTGCTAGCTACAGAAGAGGTTTTACCTGTATCATAAGCAGCTGTCAGCACGAGCGTCTTGGAAGCACCAGGCGCCAGAGCTAACTTCTTCTCATTTACAGTCAGACTCGTCAATTTTGGCACAACATTTACTTTTACACTTACGCTGTGTCCTTGATATGAACCACTTAATGTGGCAGTACCTTCAGCAATCGCTTTAACGGAAGTCGAAGTCACAGTGGCTATTTCATCATTAGAAGATTTCCAGCCTACTTTACTTGACAACACTATTTTCGTTCCATCTGTATAATAGCCTGTTACTTTAATAGCTTTCGATTTCTTGATGTTCAATTCGATCGCTGATGGATCAACAACAATTTTCGTAATTTTCTGTTCAATGCTAACTGGAATCGTAATCGTTTTGTTGCTGTAGGTTCCTTTTAACGTAGCCGAACCCTTCGTCAAGCCCTTGATGACTTTACCGGAAGCTCCACTCTTAATGACTGCATTAGAACCGGACAATGTCCATTCAACATCACTAGTGACAACAGCTTCACCACCATCTTCCCAAACAGCAGTTACTTCAGGAAGTGCTGTTTCTTCGCCGAGCACAATATTCATCTTCTCGACAGGTGTAATCAAGGTAAGTACTTTTTCTTTCACGGTAATTTCAACACTTACAGATTCACCGCGAATCGATTGCTTGGTGCTATCTACCACTTTCGAGTCAGGAAGCTTGGCAGTTAGTGTTACCGTACCAGATCCCTTGGCTACGATTTTGCCATCTTCAACCTTCGCTACTTCTTCATTGCTGGATGTCCATACAACTTCCTTACTGAAATCAGTTTCTTCACCGTCCAGCTTTGTTGCCTTTACCTTTGGATATGCTAAAGTCTCGCCTTTAAACATTTCTAATTTCGTTTTCTCTACAACCCACTTTGTAATCGTAGGGTAGACAGTAATTTTAAAGCTTTTACTAATACCAAGATGATTGACTTTTATGTTTGAGGAGCCAACAGCTTTCGCAGTAATCTCTCCCGATGATACAGTAGCCGCCATTTGATTTGAGGAGGACCATTCAGCTGAAGCAGTCACTTGTTCATTTGCATTGGCATGGCTTCTCATTTCTGCAGTTGCGTTAATCTTCTCACCGATAAACATAATTTGATCGGAGGAAGGATCAAGCAGAATTGCTTCAAATGGGGGACGTACATATACGTCTACCTGTGCTTTAACTCCATGATATGCAGCCGTTATTGTTGTTTTACCACTCGACAGTACTTTCAGTTTCCCATTCTCAACTGTTGCAACTGCTGTATCCGAGGATGTCCAAGTTGCTTTGTCTGTAACATCTAAAGTCGATTGGTCGCTAACTAGAGTTGATAGAGCCTTTAGCTGAACATCAGTGTCATCAACAAGAAGCTCAATATCTTTTGCCAGCTCACTTGAAGTGCCTTGGAATAATTTCAGTTTGGAATAAGGCGAGGTTACCTTAGCCGCAAAGGTAGCCGTCAAACCAGCGTATTTGACAGTAATGGTTGCCGAACCTTCACCCAAAAGTTTAATAATCCCTTTATCAACCGTCAGAACGGCGGAATTGGATGAAGACCATGTTGCATCCTTAGTAACATCTTTATTTGAACCAGTGGCATTATCGATAATTGCAATCGCAGTAGCTTTCAATGATGCTTCATCATCGCCAAGTACGTAATTGCCGCTTTGCAAGTATTCCAGTTTTAATTCCTTATAAGTATCGATTGCTTTAACTTCGATCGTTGATACAGCTGAACCATTAAAAACTGCCTTAATAACTGCACTACCACTCTGCAATGGTGTAACTACGCCATTAAGCACCTTTACAACTTCAGGATTGCTGGAAGTCCAGTCTACAACTCCAGTAACATCACGTTTAGTAGAGGAACCTTCTACTGTTCCCCATACCTTTAACTGCTTAGTCGTTTTGCCAATCGTTAGTTCCAAACCTGAACTAGATCCTTCAATTTCAATAGAAATAACATCTCCAGTAGCTGCAAAGGCGCTTGCAGGAAATACTGCGGCAAGGATTAGCGCCATAACAAGGAGGCATTTCGTAAACTTCCTGTTAACAGTCATTCATTTCTCTCCTTTAATTTGGTAGTCATCGTTGCCGGAGACTCATCCAGCCCTATGCGTACTTTATCGGCAAATGGGCTAAATTTCGTAAGATATATGAAAAAAATAATACATTGGTCCTAAAAATTTCCCCAAAGCACAAAAATTACGGGCTTTTCACGACGATTCAGCGACTCTATACTGCTCATATTCTAAACGAAGCCAATCCATCAGCTCACGGTAGTAAGACTTCCCGACTCAGAACCGAGCACCTCATCCCAATCATTTCCGAACATTGCAAAATCCCCTTTAGTTGATGATTAATAGACTTATAAAATAATAGCAGAAAAAGAGCCTAATCAGCCAACGAAGCATCATAAAAGAGCAACGCTTTCAAGCACTATCTGCACATCGTTATGGTTCCGTTAGTTCACTTTCTGTAACCCATTGATGATTTTTTACCGGATCTCCCCCATTAACAGGGTTATAGGATACAACATACACGATAGTATCATAAGCGTCTACAATGGTTGCTGTAGCTCCCTTCATTCCAGGCATATGATCATCTGTAATCTTCGCTTGGCTTCCAATTTTATACTTTGGATTCGAGGCCTCCTGTAATCCCTCGGGAATTTCACCCGAACCGAAATGGTTCATTCCAGAATGGTCCATGTTCATATTACTGCTCACTGCATTGTTTCCTTGTGCAGTATTCCGTTTTTTAACGTTATTTCCGCATCCACTTAAAGCTACACTTATAACGATTGCGAGGATAGCGATTTTTAGTTTCATTCAGTAACACTCCTTCTATGTGAATTATAATCCTAAAATAAAATATACCCGATAGGGGTATATTTTAAACAATAACCTTCTTTTTTCAAAATCTGTGGAAATGATTTTAAATCTGAGACATATCTAAGCCCTGAGAAGGAATCCCTGCGCAAAGGCAGAGGGTCTACAGGTGAAGAAAAAGGACGCTTTCCCTAAATAGACTCAGAAACAAACATGCGTTAATTCACAGAGAAAAGGATCACAGAGCGGAATAATTAGCCGCCTGTGATCCTCTCTTATTGAATATTTAAAATGAATTATTGTACCTCGTAATTATTGCCATAGTTATTATCCCAATAGGTTTGCCCGCCAGTTGTATACTCAATCGCATATTTAACATTTGTGGCACCCGGAACGTTGATGCTGTAGTTCCAGTTTTCAACACTGTTGAAATTATTCAAGGAGCCATTATAAGTGGCGTAGCCCTCATGAGTCGTTGCCCAGTTGTCCGTGGTGTACCGTATTTTTACTGTTTTCGTCGGATTCAGGTTTTTCACATAGATATTGCCGCTGAATGTACCATTGCTCAGAGTACTATTGGCGTTAAGCACATTTGGTGCGCCCAAAATGACGGATCTTAGGGGAAATGTACTATTCACTTCATTGTAATAGTTCGCTGACCCGTTGTTATCCCAATAGGTCTGGTTATTCACTTCGTATTTAATGGCAAACTTTATGAAGTTCAGGTTCTTCAACTCGGAATGATCTGTGGTAGAACCATTTGTGGAGATGCTAAAATGCCATTTCTCATTGCTTGCATCCGTCGGCCCTACATAATACGCACTCGTATCATACCAAGTTGTGTCATCTGTTGTGTAATGGACAGTCACATTCTTCACGGGTCCGAGATTCGCAACTTCAATATTGCCGCTGAATCCGACATACCCAGGTTTATAAATAACGCTGACTTCAGAGTCGATAAGCTTGACCTCGTTGCCGCTGGCAAATGCCGATCCAGCAAAAGAAATACCAAAAATCAGAGTAAACAGCATTAATCCAGCAAATAGTTTTTTCATTGCTTTCACAGTTCTCGCTCCTCTAATTCAGATTTTTACACCACAGTCTGCCGACAAAGAAGACATAGATTCGCACGCTTTATTGTTCTTACATCCCTCCTTATTACCTTACGAAAAAAAATGAAATTTTCTGTAAGTTAATTATTTCCTGTTCATACAATAACTCTAGCTAAATTTTATGTAAATAGTAAAAAAGTAGCATTTTTTATATATTAAGTAATGTTGCTTTTTGTCATAAAAGTCTGAATAAAAGGAATTCAGCATAACAAAATCCCTTGAAGGCAGTCGACATTCGCTGCAAGGGATTTTTTAAAGGGCTATATCTTTAGATGAGTTAATTTAATAGCTTATATAGACTGAACTTAGGAACGGCCGGGAGCTTTATTGAATTACTTCACCTTTTCAAGGCGCTGGCCTGAATAAAATACAATTTTGATTTTAAAGGCAAGATGCATCTCCGTTATCTGTAGATAGTTGAGCGACTTCCTTTGGTCCCTTCTTCAACCTTTTTTGAATAAACAAAGGCTCCAGCCCAAATGAGCTGAAACCCTTGATTTCATTGATGCCGAGGACGGGGGTCGAACCCGTACGGTACTCACGTACCGCAGGATTTTAAGTCCTGTGCGTCTGCCTATTCCGCCACCCCGGCATATACAAAAAGTGCCTTTTACTTAACAAAATCTTCCCAAAATCTTTTGTATTCAAACGATACTTTTGAAAAAATCCTGCGAAATTGATTGTATCATATTTCTTCACAATCACGCAAGAGACAAATCATTTCGTATTGTATAATTTTAAATCACTATTTTGGCAAAGCTAAAATCAAACCAAACACTTCATCTACAGGAGGAGAGCAGCATGAATATTCTTACTGACAACTACAAGCTCGCTTCACTTAATAATGACGAGCAAGCAGTAACAGTGATTCAGGAAGCTGAAGCAACTATCAATCGAATTACGGGTAACAAAATTACGCTCATCGCGTATGAAAAAACGGAAAACGAAGGCTCAAAATAACTATGAAGCTGCATAATAGACATCTGTCTGTGAACGGATGTTTATTATGCTCATTTTTTTAGACAAAAGCCCTAAGACTCTTTCCGCGTTTCACTTGATTCCATTGCTGAAATTCCAAAGTCCCTGCATTCCCTTCACCACGATCGGTTCCTGAAGTCTATTCATATCGATTAATCTCCACGCATAGCGTCCAAGGCTATAATCACCAAACAAATACTCATGCCCGCTTACCACCGTATTGTTTTCAAATATTGCGTGATCTTCCTTATCGACTAAAACTTTATGACAATCCACCAACTGGCATATACCCACAACAGCTCCGGTCGGCAAGTTATTTGCAGTATAACCGTGCTTCGCTAGAACAGATTTATAAGGCTCCTGCTGACAAATTTTTTTGTCTATTTTCTTGCCAGCATGTATAGCAAGCGGTCCACGATGCTTAGTAGACCAACTACGTGTCTCCAATTGTTTCTCTTCAAGTGCTACCAATGTCGCGAAGGGTTGAATAATCGTGATGGCCTTCATGTTCCTGCTTCCTCTCCAAATGACTTTAAATTAAAACAATAAAAATGGATGATTAACTAACTGATCTATATTATAAACAAAGGCTTTTGCAACAGCATGGACAAATGAACAGTCAGGTTATTTCTCCAAGCATATAATGCGGTAAATCCAGTATAGAGGAGATGAGTTCAAATGGCTTTTTGTCCAACATGTCCGGAGCAAGAAATCGTCGACCCACCTCAAACGTTTTACGAAAACTATTACCATCCCCAAGTAGTTAACGTTATCCACCCTATCGAAATTATCAAACAACATCATTGTGTACCTGTGCCTAATCACATTTACAAATACTGTGTCAAAGATGTTATGTGTCATGTGTCGAGCGTTAAAAAACGCAAGAAAAGAAAATAATGATTAGCTTTCATCCCTATAAGTGGTAGGCACATGATGAACTGCTGCTTATAGGGAGGCTAAGCATCTTCTACATATTCGAAATAAATAAGACGCAAGGATTCGAAAGCACTTGCCTATGTGGTATAATTTAACATGTACAACTGAACTTGGGTGGAAAAGTATTGCCTCCGGATTGGAGGTGATGCCAATGCAATTTTCGTTTCAAGAAGTGCTGATGCTAGGGATGTTTGTCCTTGCTCTGCTCACCTATCTGAACAAACGAAAATAACCCGCCCAGGTTAGCGCCAAGGTGCGGGTTATATCTCTGATCAATCTCTGGAGGTTTCCCATCCAAGTGTTGTACCGGGGAGGCTGTGGCGCAGCCTCCTTGCTTCTATTGTTATCTTAGCATATCGTACAATATACCTCAATCCGCACTAGCCGTAAAATTTGGTGGAGCTGGCGCTCATCTCTCACTTTCAACTGTAGTTCTAAACCTTTTGAACTACTTCCATAGCTTTTCCCGCCTCATTGTCGGCTGGACCATGTCCAGGACCGGAACCAGATAGCATAAGCTGCATTTAATGGAATCGTCTTGAGGGATAGGGATAATACATAAAAAGCAGCCACAAAGGCCACAACTGTTAATATTGAAGTCGTAAGCTTCGTAAATCCCTGAGATACTTTTAACATTGAAGTACCAATTACTCACTTACAATTGAAATTGCCAAAAACAAATATCCCATCAATCCTGCTCCCTTGTCCAGTTAACTAGCTCTTCTATTTCAATGCCCTTAAAGATCATATTCAGTCCAAAGCCAATAAGGACAATTCCTGTTACCTTTTCAATAGCATTCTGAACTCGAGGAGACAATAACCATTTTCTAACGACACTAAGTAACAATACACCATGTCACAATAGTCCCACGTGATGCAGAACTTGTTGTTCTTTCTGGTCAAATTGGAAATGATACAGATGGGAAATTACCAAAAGATATAAATGCACAGTTTATAAATGCTTTAGAAAATGTAAAAGCAATTCTTGAACATCAAGGAGTAAATTTAAATAATGTTTTCAAAATCAACTTTTAGCTGACTGAAGATATTGATAAAGATATTTTCTCTGAGAAATGGGCTGAATTTCATAAAGGTCACCCTCCTTCAACCACTAAAGCCTTTGTTACTGCGCTTGCTAACCCAGACATAAAAATAGAAATAGAGGCTTGGGCAGCCAAGTAGTTTTTTTATATTTACTTCAAAAAGTGTCCGGAGGGGCACTTTTTTTATTGTTTGAGATTATTAAGCCTTCTTATTTTACTGTACAAAATGTGAAAATCCGCATCATTACATCGAATCGATGTCCCTGATCGATTTAAAACTTGAGCATATTCTTCTGGGTCCATATGCTGCGTGAGGTACTTCGACCTCCGCTTCTACTTCAACCCCACCTCAAATTTTTTATTCATCACCTCAAATAATACGAACGCTTGTTCTTATTTTACACCGACGAATGTTTTATATGCAATAAGAAATAAAGACCACTAAGGATGTTATTTCAATGAACTTGTTAATAAAAAAGTAAAACCAGCGTACCAAATGTATAAGAAGGGTAGTTATCTTTTCCTAGTTTTGATAGACTAATGTTTACATCTTAAATAAGGTAGCAACATCCTTTTTAAATAGAACAAAGGAGCGATATACATTGGACAGGGCTAAAGAATTTGAAAAAATGTTTTCAAAAAAAGGTTATGGTTTCTCAGATGGAGAAATGGTCTGGGAATGGATCGAGGAAGAAGTATTATTACAAGGATTGGATGGTAAATGCAAGGTTGTTGATAGTTTAAATGGTGTAACCATCTATTTAGAAGTAACTCGAACATATCAGAAAAATAACCAGCTTCATACCGATATCAAACTGATAGATATTGAAATGGTTCGATATTAATTACATAAACAACTATATTGACGACAAAAGACCACTAAGGTTATTCCTCGGTAGTCTTTTGCTCATTCTGCCTATTGCTTCGCCTTTTGGGTCGCTCCTTTAGAGGCTTTTGCATCTGCACCAGCTACAGCAGCGCCTGTTTCTGCCGCAAATTCTGCATCAGGATTTGGAACGCCTAATTTCTTTCTTACTTGCTTGGAGTTATGCTTCGCATTATTCTGCTTGTTCATCACATTACACCTCCTCATGTCGTGAGAATCGGTAATTCACTGTTTCTCAAGTAGTATTATGTGATGAGCAGCTTCACCCTATGCGTCGTTCATGCGAGCGGCATAGTGAATACAATCATCTTAGTGGTTAAATGGTGAAAAACAAAAATCCCATCGACCTTATAGGTTAGTGGGATTTATTTTACCGATGCTATCGGATTGCACAACGGTGCGTCCGTATATGTTATGGATATTAAAATGAATTTGGAACTATCTGTAAACAATATTCCCAAATTTAAAGATTATATCCTGAGCTATCTGGCTTTGTCGGATTAGAGATGATCCCAAGCGTAGCCAACAATCCAAGGAACACATTTACGATAGTAAGGATGTCCTCACGCATCAGGTCGGTGAGTGTAAATGCCCCGGTGGTACTGCCGATCAACTGCAGCAACAACAAAACCTGAGATACGATACTAATCCACAACGCATAGTTCCGCCATCTTTTCTTATTCATCGTTATTTAGCCACCTTACGAGTTAGAATAATAATATTAAGCAAAGTAAGTTCGGATACAGTCAGCGTCCCCTTCTCAGCTTTCTCAATCCACGATGTGTCCGTTATGACCTTCTGCTCCAGCAGTCCCTTAAGAGCTGCAACCAATATGGTTTTTTGAGATGTAGTCAGCTTCATTTTATCCTCATCCTCCTTGGTATCTGATTCCTTAACAACATCTAGCACCTTGTCAGTGCCATAGCCCTCGTAATTAAACTGCAAATGAGGTTTATCCACAAAAGTTTTCCAGTCGCCGCCCCACTCAAAGCCAAGCCGTTTAGCCTCTGTTATTGCCCGCTTGATTAACGCTGATCCATAGCCGTTGTAATCCATGGCCCCTGAAGCATTTACAGGAACAAAGTCCAAAGCCTGCCCCACAAGGTGGTAACTTTTCAGTGTTTTACTCTTGCCGTCAGCTAAGTATTTCTTTTGCGTCTCAATCGTCCGGATCGTCTCGTAAATGAGAATGTCAGCTCCGATCTTGATGCAATACTCATACCAAGCATAAGCAGCCTTTCGAGTGTTAGGAGCCAGTTTATCCAAGTTGGCTCTGTTACGTGTATCGTACCTCAATTTAATCACCCCCTATCATTCTATTCTTCCAATCTATCGAGTCGCTTGTGCGCTTGTTTAGCAGATTCCTCGACTCGCGTCACACGTTCGGCTAGGCCGTCCACTTTTTGCCCCTGCATCCGCACATCAACACGGATATCACCACACCTCGCTTGATGTATTCAACGTCTGCTCGTTGCATAGCCTTACTAGTGGACTCTTGTACAATATCTTGTCGCACTGATCTGGCACGACTTGCCCACCCAAAAGCCATATCACTTAAGGCTGCAAGCACACTACAGTCCATTCCATCCCATCACCCCAATTCAAAATAGCCCTCAGATCAGCTCCGAGGGCAAAATAAAAAGCACCCATAGTGAGTGCTTTTTATTATTATTTGTTATTTACTAGATATCCTGAAGATACCAAACAATAGTATATTGTGTTGCAATATCCCGACCAGGTGCATGACGTAATACAAGATATAATGTTGCCCCTGGAGGGAGGTAAAGATTATCAAGTGACATCAAATCTCCAGAAATATCTGGGTCGTCATATACTAAATTGGTTTCTTTACCATTACCGTAATCAATTATAAAACCAAATCTATAATTAAGTCGACTCCCATTAAAATATACGTTACTACTAACTCTCTTATATTGATTTGTATTATTTGTCCACTTGAACCAATCCTTATCGTTATTATCATTAGATAAGAATAATGAATAATTCTGAGAAGGTATTAAATTAATAGCCGTATCCCGAGTATCCCCAACACCAATAATAAATGGAGTAACTTCTGTTGCTTCAGTTGATTCAGCCATAACAGATGACGACATCGTAAGTACCATCACGGATGTAAAAAGAACCGTTAAAACCTTTTTAAATTTCATGTCCTTCCACCCTTCTAAGTATAATAGAATCGGCCGATTCGACTCTATTATACTTACATAAATCTACCAATCGATGTGATTATTGTCCCAAATGTTGTAAAATAATAGTCTTTAATGGAATTTTTTTCTCTGGATCAGACTCAAGGGCAAAATAAAAACGCCTACTGGCGCTTGTTACAGTCCGTTTCACTTTTTTTCTAAAAATAAAGCAGTTTGCCTTTTATGTCTTGTGGTAAGGATTACCTGAGTTATTGTGCAGGAAGCGAAACAGACATCAATCCTCCAGATATACCTAAGTTTTTTACAGAATGGAAGAAGATACTACACTACATGATTATTGAGGTAGCCAATCCATTAGGTGTATATGTCCTTAATACATCGTCAAATTTAGTCCGGCTGGAACAATACACGGATGAATGGTTCGACGTATTTTCCACTGTTAAGCAATTATTTAACGGCTATGTCTTTGAGGGGCTAAAAACTATATTAGAGCCATACCCATTAGTGGCAAATGGTTGAAAGGAGGCGGTTTAAGTTTTAATCTTGCTATCCGCCCACACCTCCGCTGCTTTTCCTCTCAGAGCTTCAATGAATCCGTCATCCGTTACGTCATCAGCCTCACCACCACGAAGCATCTGCAACTCGAACTTAAGTTTCTCACCCGCTCTTCCAACTCATTGATGCGCTTTTCCACCTACCCCACCTCCTTTCGCTCGGATGTTGTAGAATGTTCCAATGACCTCTAACCTTTGATAATATGGACTTGTTAAGAGTTACCAAATTAATCAAGAAAGGAATAAGCTCATGAATAATAAACATAAAGAAATTAATGGTGTACAAATAGCAAAGGAAGTGTTGCTTGCTAGAGCATTGATTTCTGGCATACGAGAAATTCTAGTAAGGAGAAAGATTGTTACACCTGATGAGTTTAACGAAATCGTTACTCCCCATCTTGAAGATTTTGCAGTAATGTATCCTGATGTTCTTGACGATTTTCCTGATACACTTTTCCCCTCGGATACGAAGAATTCACATTGATCGAGTTTTTTAAACGGTTAATCCGAATTATCAGAAGCCTGCGAGCGGAACTGTCTTGCTCTAAGTTCAGTTCCTTCTCTAACAGGTTAATTCGATCAGAAATCTTTCCCATCACTATTCCTTACCTCCCTTCACGCCGTGTCTTTGGTTGTTGTGGATTGTTCACTATAAGTATGAGAATCTTGTATATCGAGACCTGAAAATAGAATGTTGATATCTTTTCTTAATACTCTCGATACTTTAAATACATCGGCAAGAGATGGGCTAGAATGACCATTCTCCCAATTGCTGACTGTTGCTTTGGAATACCCCAGTGATACCGCTAACTCTTCTTGGGTAAATCCCTTTTCTCTTCGAGCCTCAACCAAAGTTTCGTTTTTCTTCAATTTTCACCACCCCTTGTATGACTTTCTTGCACTTACGGGTCCATTATAAGTATAATATTCTTGTATATCAACGTAAAAATATAATTTCCTTGTACATTTATTTATTATATTTATTTTTAATGTACAATTATGTTGTACTTTGATGCGTAGGAGGAATTTCTTTGTTCCGTCCAGAAAGACTTGTGAAATTAAGAAAAGAAAAAAGATTAACCCAAGAGGAGCTTGGTGAGAAGGTAAGCTCAACGAAGGGTACTATTAGCAATTATGAAAATGGTCATAGTACGCCGCCTGGTGAAACTTTAGTCTTAATTGCTAATACTTTAAATACAACTACTGACTACCTTCTTGGGCGTACAAATGAACCACATCCGGATATCATAAATCAAAATTTTGATGACCAAGCTGAATTCGAAGCATTCATTAACAACCCCGAGCACGGGATATTTTTCAAAGACTATCTGAGCGCTCCTGAAGAACGCCGCGAGGAAATGAGGATTATCTTTAGAGCGCTTATGGAAAAAGAAAAAGGGCGGAAGCCAGGACAAAGACAGGGTGAATAGAGCAACTCCCTCAGCCGATGGGGAAATAAGGGGGAGTATTATGGCGCGCCGTAAAGGGTTTTCATGGAAAAGAGCAACTGGAATTACAAATGCAAAACGTAGCATTGCAAGAGCAACAGGAATCCCTACAACAAAATCAGGCCGAAAACAAAAAGCCAAACGACTTCTTACAGGTCGCACTTCGCGAAAGAATGCCGGTTGCGCTACTCTTTTAATGATTGTTGGTCTATTATTGTTGATATTAACGACTTTTTTTATTCTTTAGGAAGCCGGCAACGGCCTTTCTTTTCAAAGGAGACTCTCTATGAACGACCAAATCCTGAATCAAATTCTCGAAGAATTGCAAACCCTTAAGTCCGGACAAGCCGAGCTTCAACAGATTGCCCGAGCGATTCGAGATCGCCAAGAAGAAGCTGATGCGAAGCTCGAAGTTTTATCAATGGATGTGAACAAGATTCACGGCAACACCGTTCGTATTGAGCAAAAGTTAGACGATAACATCAATGACATTCGGGGTGACATCAGGTATCTGAGCCACCGGGTCGTTGCCTTGGAGATGGAAGTAGACAAGTTGAAGAATCGCTAACGATCATAACTGTTTATCCGAGCCGGAAACGGCTTTTCTTTTCATCAAAAAACAGAACATATATTCCCATTATGGAGGCTGTCATAATGTTTAAACATTATCAAATGACAATCTTGGAAGAGTTCTTAGAAAAGACATATGCCACCGCAAGTATTGTTTCCCCCATCAAATCACCGTCGAAGAACTGTCCTACCGCCTAAATGTCTGGCTGCATTATAAACCTGTCACCAGCCGCGCTTTGGAGGCAATAAGCGGCATGTACAGCATGTTCCTTGATGACCGTCTCCCACCGGATCAGCAGCGGTTTGATTTTCTCCACGAACTATGTCACCTGTTACGGCACACCGGCAATCAGATGGTTCTCCCCGAGTCTTTTACCCTTATAAAAGAGATCGAGGCGGAGCATTTCGTACTTTATGCTACCATGCCCTTCTCAATGATTAAGCGAATCGAGCTTCCGGATCGACGTGGAGCTGCTATTGCTTATCTCGCGGAAACCTTTCACGTCCCTGCTGGTCTCGCAGAAAAGCGATTGGATCAGATACAGCGCCGGGTGCTACAAGGCATGTGGGTTGACATAGCAAAGGATTATGAAGATAAGATGCACCATTTTGAACCAACATGGTCAGCAGAAACCATGCGAATTATCAAACAATTGGATCGCCAACTACTCGCAAGAGGTTTACCTGGTTATGTAGATAAGGGGCTATTACAAAATATTTAATGGAGGACATTATGAAAGGACACGTATATCAACGAGGCAAAACATATACTTATGTAATTGATTTACCTAACGATCCACTCATCAGCGATCGCAGACAAAAATCGAAAGGCGGTTTTAAATCCGAAAAGGAAGCCTGGACAGCTTGCCACTTGAAAATTGCAGAGATTGAGAAAGGTCTACATGTTGCCGATTCGAAGATTACAGTTCGGGAGTATTTACAGGAGTACCTGGAGACCCATGCCAAACCGAATTTTAAGCCCACTTCTTTGACACGGAGAAGACCATCATAGAAGCGCGTATTATCCCAACTCTCGGCAAAATAAGACTGCAATCCTTAACTCCAAGAACCATCAAAACATTCTATGCCGAGCTGCGGAAGACTTACTCAAGGGAGTATGTTAAGAATATCCATGATGTCCTCAAGCGTGCTCTTCGCCTGGCCTACATCGAGTCTGGATTACTCGCAGAGGACATTATGAGCAAAGTGTCGATGAGAAGTAAGGAGAAGTAAGGTCAATGCCAACGAGCAAAAAGAAATGCAATTCTGGTCCGCGGAGGAATTTACGAAGTTCCTCGAGTCATCCAAAGATCACGTTCACTATATTGTGTTTTCGCTGGCCATATACACAGGAATGCGACGCGGTGAGATCCTTGGTCTTCGCTGGCAGGACGTAGATTTTGAGCAGCGTGAGCTGAAGGTCATCCAAACCGCCAACTGGACACGATCGGGGCTCGTTATACAGCGTCCAAAGACGAATGACTCCATAAGCCGAGTAAAGTTATTCCAGGCTGTTATAGACGATCTGCAGGAGCGTTACAAGCAAATCCAAGCTCTAAAGGATCAATATGGGGATGTATACGAGGATAATGACCTTGTCTGCTGCTATGCCACCGGAGGATATATTAAGCCAAAACGTATTACAGAGGGCATGGATGTACTTGTGCGAAAGGCTGATGTTAAGAAGATTCGCTTCCATGATCTCCGCCACACACACGCTTCGTTTCTTCTTAAGATTGGTATCAATCCTAAGGTAGCTGCCGAACGCCTGGGGATGACTCCGGCCATGTTTAACGAGCGATATTCTCATCTGCTCCCTACAATGCAAGATGAAGCTGTAGATCGGATCGAAGCTGAACTGAAAAAGCATGCTGAAAAATCGATTGATTCTCCAGAAAATTAAGCCGCCGTTAGCAAATTCGTTAGCAAATCATCATTTCTGGCCTTTTTTCATCCTACTATTCACTTTCAAACACATTCTATACACAGCAAAAAACCCTTGCTACGCAAGGGTTTCTCTTCTTATGGGCCCTGAGGGACTCGAACCCCCGACCAATCGGTTATGAGCCGACCGCTCTAACCAACTGAGCTAAGGGCCCGTGTTACTATGATTGCGGGGGCAGGATTTGAACCTGCGGCCTTCGGGTTATGAGCCCGACGAGCTACCGGGCTGCTCCACCCCGCGTCAGTAAACAGCGACAATATTTAATATACACGAATATGTCGGGATATGCAAGTCTTTTAAGGAATAAATCTTACTCCATATTTTCCTCTGCGGGAACGGAAAATTTCAATTTCCCTCATTTCATCAAAGCCGTATATCCAGCCATCCTGCTCCAATCTCTTCGCAAGGCAACCCGCTTGAAATTTAGTTCTGTACAGTTTATTAAAATATATCCAACGCATTAAATGTGATTCCCCTTCCGTTAATGTAATTTATGTCTCTGACTATAGAGTACCCAATTAAGCTCAAAAAAAGTAATGATAATGAAAAAAAGACCACCAGATTATTGGTGGCCTCACTAGTCCCTTTTTTGATTTTATCAAGCTTGATTAACCCCTTACTTCTCCCTCTGGAATAAATGGAGTTCCGTCTTCCTGAAATTGGGTTTTAGGGTTCAGCTTAATTTCCTGAAGCATTCCATTGCCCTTTTCCGACCATTCCTTCAAGGCTTCTTCAGGAGTTTTCTTGTTCTCCAATACCTCATTAAAATAGGTTCGACCTACATTCGTTATGCTGTAAAGGCCTGGCTTATCAGCCATCAGCTTATCAGCCTTTGGATCAGTTGGTGGGAATGGCTTCAACGTATAGAACGCCTGAATGTTATAAGAAAGACCTTGTCTAGGCTGAATATATGACTTGCGCGACACCATTTCATACGTATTGCTCCGGGATTTCAGCTTCGCGTACTCCTCTCCATTCACAAACTGAATGAATTCCCAAGCTGTCTCAGGATTTGCCGCACTGCTGTTAATTGAGAAAGTATAGTTATACCAAATGTTTCCTCCTACTCCAGGGTTCTCTGGATGCACAGGAACCGTTACAACATCCCAATCAATTGGTGTAAAGTTTTTAATTTTTGCAGCATTGTTGTTTGCATCCGCAATTTCATTGACGAAATTGCTCTCAGAAACGGTCATTGCTACTTTTCCAGAGAGGAACAAATCACTCGAAACAGCACTCCACGTCTCATTTGGATCGTTAAGGTTAGCTCCAGGAATAATCTTATCTTTAGACAGCTTGCTAATCGTCTCCCATACCTTCACCCATTGAGGGGAACTCACGGTCATGTTTTCCGCTTTGTCATCGTAAACCTTAAGCTGTAAACCGCTAACATAGTTATACTGCATATCCCAGAAAGCATCATTACCTTTATAACGATTGAAAGAGAAACCGTATACTCGATCCTTACCTTCTCCCTTAGCTACCAAGCTAGCTTTGTTAAAAACATCGTCCCATGTCATATTGTCAGTTGGAGGTTCTACACCAGCATCTGTGAACATTTTTTTGTTATAATACAACGCTGATGAAGAGAAGGATGGTGTCAATGCATACAATTTGCCCTCTCCAATATCCTTAAGGCCATTAATAACAGAAGGGACAAAATCCGTTGTGTCAAATTTATCCTCCTGAATCAAAGGATCGAGCTCTTTCACCATGTTTTCCTGAATTAATTGCTTCAAAATAGAAGTATCCCCCATAACAACATCTACAGGGTTGCTTCCAGTCATAATTTTCTTCATGCTTTCCATGTTATCGGGTTGTTCAATCGGTGTGCTTCCATCATTATAACGATATTGGTTTTGATCCACCGCCGGAACGATTTCGATCTTTACATTATTGTGTGTAAACTCAAAAATATCTGTATATTGTTGACGAAGCCATGAATCATCCGATCCACCGTACAATACGCCTATACGAAGAACTTTTTCATCATTGGTATTCGACTTTTTTGTTTCATTACAACCGGACAATAGCCCTACAGCAAGCGCAACTGCCAAAGATACTGTTAATGCCCTTCCCATTTTCTTCAACCTGTTCGTCATCATCATTTATCCCCCTCTAATGATTTCGGTGCCATAATTACGATACGTTCGCCATCAAATTCCATACTGGCACGTCCGTCGATGCCAACAGCCTCTAGATACTCTTTAGGGACTTGAAGTCTACCGACCCGATCTACTACTACAAAAGCTTCGTGTATCTCCTGTAAACCGCCGTTCAAAGCACCTTCTACAGTTGCCAGATCCAGATTAGGATTACGCTTCACAAACTCGGTGCTTGTTAACCCATCCCGGATTGCTACAACCCGATCTACCTTACTTGCTAGTGTCAGATCGTGTGTAACGATAACAATCGTAATTCCCAGCTCACGGTTTACCTCGCGGAATATTTTCATAATTTGATCCGAAGTAGAAGTATCAACTGAACCTGTAGGTTCATCAGCAAGAAGCATCTTAGGACGATTAGATAAAGAGATGGCGATTGCGACCCGCTGCTGCTCACCGCCCGAAAGCTGATGCAGCTTATTGTGCATACGGTCCTTCAGACCAACCCATTCCAGCAATTGCTTAGCGTAAGCCCGGTCAAGCTTGCCAGTTAACAGCATTGGCATTTCTACATTCTCGAGCGCTGTCAAATAGGGGAGCAAATTTCGCGCATTATTTTGCCAGACAAATCCAACCGTATTCCGCTTGTACTCTACCAGCTGATCATCACTAATTTTAAGCAAATCCCATCCTCCGACATTGACCTGACCAGCCGAAGGCCGATCAAGTCCGCCGAGGATATTGAGCAATGTTGATTTACCACTACCACTGTTACCGATAATCGCCATCATTTCGCCTTGCTCAACCGTTAAATTTAATCCTTGAAGAGCAACTACTTCGATGTCATCGGATTTAAAAATTTTTACTAGTCCTTCACAATGAATCATATTACCGCTCCTCTCCCATCTTGACCGCCTGATGGACACGGAGACGACGAATTTGCCAGAACAGAAGTCCCGCCCCAAGCATCAGCATGATGAATACGACAGCGTATAGTTGTAAAGTGTCCGAGGAATTAAAGACAATCCTGAACGGAGGTACCTGTGTTGTTACGTTATCAGCCGTCTGCAAGAATGGAAGATAGAGTTTCCCGACAAGCTTGCCAATTACGATCCCTAGTACAATAGATAATCCCGCGGTCAAAATCTGCTCGGTCAGCAGCATAAACGTTAACTGTCTGCGAGATAAGCCCATCGCACGCAAAATACCAAATTGCACTACTCGACCTGATAAATTAAAGAACCAGTACAGTACATAACCGATCAATGATACAATGACTGACACGAGAAACCCTAGGCTTAAAATACCAAATACGCCACCACGGGTAGGATGCTTACTTTGTGTAGTCAACTCACTCCGTACATCCTTAACTGAATACAGTTCTACCCCTTGATCATTCAATTTCTTCATTAATGGCCCTACCAAAGCACCCGGTTTCATTTTAAGCCATACTTCATAAGGTATTAGAGGCGATTGGTCATAAATATAATCCAGATTTGCCACGATAAATGGTGCTTGATCAGGATATTGGCTAGGCCAATATGGTATGATTCCATACACCGCGAAATCAATCGCTTGATCTCCAATAGATACGGTTATTACGTCCCCTGTCTTCAGCTTGAATTTCTCAGCCAAATTTGAAGGGACTAGAGCCGCACTTTCATTCATCCCTAATAAATTCAAATATTGATACGGATGCGAAGGAAATAGGTCGTTACGGAACCAAGCAACCTGTGCAAAATCCACATTATCAACACCCATCACATTGCCTTGCCCGGCAGAACGGCCAGAAATAATAATATTCCCTTTAGTCTGCA
>RCUF01000186.1_pt1 | contig 28105 bp, 47 predicted proteins | sample 2166311 | NCBI WGS metagenome assembly RCUF01 (sample SAMN09932608, study PRJNA488358) | compost metagenome | feature: garden; material: soil; isolation source: compost soil in 4-hydroxybenzonitrile-enriched culture | place: Germany: Experimental Botanical Garden Goettingen | collected 2016-01-27
CCATCTGATTGCCGGTGTGCCGTAACAGGTGACATAGTTCGTGGAGAAAATCAAGCCGCTGCTGATCCGGAGGGAGACGATTATCGAGGAACATACTATACATTCCGTTGGTAGCTTCCAGAGCACGGCTGGTGACTGGCTTATAATGTAGCCAGACATTTAGGCGATAGGACAGTTCTTCGACGGCGATTTGATGAGGATAAATGATTCCTGCAGTTGCATATGTGTTTTCCAAAAACTCTTCCAACATGGTCATATGATAATGGTTAAACATGATAGCCTCCGTAACGAGAATATATGTTCGGTTTTTTAGTGGAAATAAAAGCCGTTTCCGGCTTTAAAACTTCTAGTTATTACTTTAATTATTTGATGAAGGTTTAATGTATGAGTCAGATGCATTGTCAATTATTTACTCTGGCTTTAGCTTTATGACTCCAGTCTTGATAAAAATTGGTTCATGTTTTGCATTTCGTTCTGAACAAATAAATACTCCTATTTTAATCATGGTAATCTCCTTTTGAATAGGAATGTATGTTCGGTTTGTATTGGAGAAAAAAAGCCGTCTCCGGCTTATAAGACTATTGCTGAATATTTTGAACATCTAACTCATCCCATTCAAATAATTCCCCATCGGCTGAGGTACTTGCTCATTCGCCTTGTCTCTGGCCAGGCTTACGATCCTTTTCACTTTCTCTCAATACACGCCAGATTTCCCACATTTCCCTACGACGTTCTTCAGGAGCGCTTAAGTAGTCCTTAAAAAAGATTCCGTATTCGGGGTTATTAATAAAAGCTTCAAATTCGGCTTGTTCATTTGAGTTCATAAAACCTTGTTTGTCAGATCGAGGAGTATCAGTACGCCCAAGAAGGTAGTCACTGTCCACATCAAAAAAGTCTGAAAATCTGATTAACTCATTATCTTCTACAGGACGTTTACCAGCTTCAATCCGAGACAATACACTATTATTGATGTCAATTTTATTAGCAAGTTCTAATTGTGTTAGACCCATAAGTTCTCTTCGTTTTTTAATGCGATCACCTGTAACAGACATACTTCACCACCTGTTTTTCTATATTAGCAATACCAGTTTAACATTTTTCTGTTTTAGAAAAAATATATTTGCTAAAACAACAAAATAGGTATTGACTTTGCTAAAATAGCAAAGTATATTAGTTACATAAACATTTGCTAAATCAGCAAAGAAAGGAGGCCTGTTGAATGAAAACTACTGAATTTAAAAAGGTAAATTTGGGGTTTATAAAGTTGCGCAGACAAGAATTAAATTTATCTCTTCAGGAATTAGCAGAAGCACTAGAGTTTAAAAATGCCTCAACATATATGAAGTATGAGAATGGGGAATATCAATTTAAAGCAAATCACTTGCCTATATTAGCTGATAAGTTAAATTGCACAATCGAAAATTTTTTTGGTCTGCAATTTGCTGAATTAGCAAAAAAAGACCATTCCGTTACATCCGAACTAGATACAGCGTGAAAGGAGGTGGTGTGAAGTGGATAAAACAGAGTACGTATCCATTTTGAAAAAGCTACTTGATCAAATGTTGAACCGTCTTGAGGGATGTGAGCCTGAACTGGTGATAGGGTATGTTGCCACAATCATTAACTTGGCTGATAGCATTTACGCTTTGGACAGAAAGCTAAATGTCTAAACTTGATCTTTAAGTATTCGATCATAGATGCCATTGAAAATGGTTGCTACGATTTCAGCATTCGCCGCGGCATGTTCGCTCAAAGTATTGCCACCGTATTCATTTACGTCATATTTGAAATTATCTAACGCTTTCAATGTTAGTTGTAAAACAACTTCGTTCTTAGAAATTATAATCACCTCCTTCCGGAGGAATTGTTCAGACTCACAACTACCATTTTAGCAGAGGGTTTGGAAATATTCGACAAAAGGAGGTGGGGTAGGTGGAGCATAGTTTGCAGGATATAACAGGAATTTATGAGACTCGTGATCCAGAAGAAGTTAATCGGCTGCTGAACGAAGGATGGCTTATTAATTACATCAGTCACGAGCCAAGTCGCAGTCGGTATGTGTTAATTAAGTTTTGAAAGGAGCTGATCTAAGTGGCCAATCCTTCAGGAATTACGTTTCAGGCTGAATATGAGCCTGATGAAAAACAAATGGTGAAGGCACTTAGAATTTTAAAAGAAGCGCCTGAACCAAAAGTTGATGAATCATCCAAAGAAGAAAAGATTCAGGAGGGTGCATGATGCGATTCCGTTGGGTACGTCAAACTTCTCGGGCTGCTCTGATCTCGGCGATTGTTACAAGAGTTACTCTCAAAGGGATGTCGGTCGAAGCGGCGTTGAATGTGTCGTTACCGCACTATGCGGCCAATCCGGATTCAATCTCTCAACTAGAACACAAAAGGCTCATCAGGGATGCTATGGCTGAATTAAAGAGGGTAGAAGAAAACCGCCGGAGCTGTACCGGCAACCGGCGGATGAGGGGATGACGATAAGGGAGGTTTTGCTTACAACTAAATATTACTTCATTCCCTTGTCCAAAATCATCCTACTTTATTGGACAAAGGAGGTCGTTTTACAGTGGCAATTGGACATTTTTCTGAGGCGCTTGAAGATGTTTTGAAAAGAACCGGGGATACATTATCTACGGCAGGCAAAGTGACCAACGTTGATGGTTCCCAGATAGGTAAGATCATTAAAGGGACGCGTAAGGCTTCAAAACCAGTAATGCGTGCAGCTGCTCAACATTACGATGACGGCCAACTCTTTATCGCTGCTGCAGCCGAGGTAACCGGCGGGGCATTCGTTCCTTGGCTGGATGGCGCAGATTTACATAAGTCAACCACTACGCTTAAAACCCTCGAAGAGATGGACGAGGCGGAGGTAGCCCTGCAAGAAGCGCCGATCACGAAGCGGCTTGATCAGCTCTCCCCAAAAGAGAAGCAGCAAATCAAGGTTTCCATCATAGAGCAGATCGAGGCGGTGACGGCGCTACTGCACAATATCACGATGCTGTGCCGAGAATATGGCTTCTCCTTTTCAAAGATGTTCCTAGAGCACCGTTCGGAAATGAAAGCAAAAAAATATATGAAATGAGGGATGAAGCATGAACAGAGAGGATTTAGTGAAGCAAGCACAGGAGGCTGGACAAGCTGCGGAACATAACCTGCAGATGATTGTTAGGGAGCCTGAGCGTATGGTGCATCCAGATAAGTTGGTGGATGGGATTGTTTATTTGAACACTATGATTCGTTTTGCTGAAAGTGAATTAGAAATGAAAAAAGACCGCCGTGCAGGGCAGTCCCGTTTGAGAACTCGTCTAAAGTATCTCGTTGTGTCTATTTTAGCTGATGAACCTCGTAAGCGCAAGGAGGGAACGGTCTGATGGACAAGTACTGGAGAGTCCTCCTCTTTATTTTTCAAAATACTCCTCGCCTGCAGCCGCTTTTGACAACTCAGTACATGGACCCAAAGCGGGGAGTTGTTCATAGTACTAAGCTCAGGGTTGCTTCTAAAGGGTGGTCTCAATCGGAGAAGTTCATGATGAATCTGGCTCTACACCTCTACAACGAGTCGAACAAAGTTAATCTCTCGGACATGGACTACTTGGATTATGAGCATAAACGGATAGCCTTTGAAGCACTTCAGATTCGGTTCGGTATTCAGGGTGGAGAAACAGCTAAGGAACCTTTTGGATCAGGCATGTCAGAGCAGGATGTTCAACAATTTGCTACGGCATTAGCAGAACGGTACCTGCAAGTTACTCGTGATTATTCAGAGTCTTCCATCAAATACGTTAGAGACTGTCAAGCCGGACCACCTCATACCAATGAACTTCAAAAATCATTTTTGGAGCAAGAAATAAAGTATGAAAAAGCTCATCTTTTTAACGAAGTGATTGCAACTCTTCCAGACGATATTTTAGTGGTTTTTCAAAAAATATACGAGCAACTGACTAATGGAATGGTATAGAGACATAGCTTCGGCTTTGTCTTTGGCCCCACAAGCGAGGTTAACCCCCTGACCGATGACCTTGTGGTGTCAAAGATGCGGCTGACGCATCAATAGAGTGGTGGCGGAATGGGTAGACGCTAACGTCTTACGGTGTGGGAATAGGTATGCATTAACAACACTGCAACGAGGCGTCCACGGATATTAAATCCGATGGTCAGAGGGTAGCGGGCTTTAAGTTTTCTCGTTGATATCCCGTGAAGGCTGTGTCCAGAGTGACATTGGCGGTAAGAGCACGGCATACCATGCAAGGTTCAAATCCTTGCCCACTCACTTCATATTGTGGGAGTTTTCGTTTCATCGTTACCTTTTCTCTCCGCAAAAAACGTGTAACGGTCGTTGGGTTTCCGGTTCCCAAGGGTGACAAAGCCGGAACCAAAAAACATGAAAGGAGGACTAGCCATGCAAGAGATAATTCAGCGTCTGACGGTAGTTAGCAATCCGACACGGATATTCGAGGTCGGGTCGGAGATCGACGGCAGAGAGGTCATCGAGATAGTGCAAGTAGGCATGCAGTTTGAAAACAGTATTCATTCCGAGTATTTGGTTCATGACGAAAACGGCGACATCATCGCAAGCATTGAAAATGCGCCAGTGATCGTGGATTGGAAGACGATTGCAATCCACGACCAAAAAGAAAACGACCTGCAGGAACAGGTCGCGTCTGAAGCTTTATAAAATTACTCGCCCCTATCTTAGCAGATTGGGGCAGATCACACAAGATGGAGGGGATAGGATGGGAGCACACTCGGCCTACACGGTCGATCTGAGTGGTCAAAACACGGAGTCAAAGGTCTTGCCTAAGAATCTATTTAACCCGGCAACGCTTGAGATACGCGGGAACTTTGGCAGCATTCAGATTATTGCCACCGATGAGCAACTGGCGGAAATCGAATATGACCTTCGGACTTATCTGGACGGTATTCGGTATCCGGAGACGCCGGACCAGCAGGCTGCTTTAAATCACGAAATCACTAAATCCATAGAGGAGGAAATTGCATGACAAAACAAGTTATTATTAGCCGGTTGTTGGAGCTTCCAAGAGAAATTGCATCTGCAGAGGATGCTGTACTTTCTGCAAATAATCAGTTGGTACAAGCAAAGGAAGTTCTTCAGCAGAAAGAGGATGATGTTCTTCTTGGAAATCTGATTGATGGTAAAAATGCCGAAATCCGGGCTGCGCAGATGAGGCAACATACAGAACTGGAGCGTGAAAATCTCTCTGAATCTGAACTTAAATTGAAAAATGCCGCAGTAAGACTGAGCAAGTTGAAAGATGAACTCAGAGCGCTGCAAGCCGCTGCTAGTCTCCTGCAGGGGGTGGCGTAATTGAGCGAGGGCAATTTGACTGTATTGCCTCATTCCTCCGGCGGTAGTGCCGGGGGAGGGGCAATTGTCGATTTTGAGTTTGGTAACGCGGATGATTTTCGCAGAAGAATGAATGATATGAAGATGAAATACAACGCCGTTCAAGAGTTTTTCAAGGAGGTCATGGTTAAAGATGAAGACTTTGGTGTCATTCCTGGCACGCAGAAGCCATCTCTTTATAAACCAGGAGCAGAAAAACTTTGTGAATTGTACGGATTTGCGGCGCTGGTAAAAAGCAAACACGAAGAACGTGATTTCAATACTGGCTTTTACCGCGTTGAATTTGTTCTGCAGATGGTCCACCGTTCATCGGGCGTGATCATCGGAGAAGGTGTTGGAGAGTGCAGCACTTACGAATCTAAATACCGATACCGTTGGGTCAGTGAGAATAAAGTCCCTCGGCATGTTAATAAGGACGACCTGCTCTATGAGGACAAGGATGGCCAGTACGGCTCATACCGTTCTTACCGGGTTCCGAATGAGGATATGCATTCTCAATGGAATACCGTTCTCAAAATGGCCTACAAGCGTGCTTATGTGGGGCTTACTCTTCAATGTACCCGATCCAGCGGCATCTTTACACAGGAAGAAGCGGAAATGGACGAATACGCTGATGTGCCTGACGAAGACCGTAAGAAGCAGCAAGGGCGTACCGCTAATGCAAACAGTAGTCGTTATCAAAGTGGCGGGCAGCAACAGGGGAACAAACGGTCAACTAGTGGCAGCGCCACCCAGAAAAATCGGGTACTTGCCTTGATGAAGCAGCATGAACTGGATTGGAACGGCCTAGCGGATGAAGCGACTGAAGCACTTGGTCGCTCTATCAAGAAGGTAATTCAGGACATCCAGACTGAAGCAGATTGGAAAATCGTCGGTGATTATCTGGAGTCCGGCGGTAATCAAGGAGAAATTGATTTCAATGACCTTCCGGAGGATATGAGATGAAAATCGCACATATTGCTGATGCTCATTGGGGGTTCGGGTATCCGGGTCCCAATCCGGGAGCTCGCTTCGAAGATATTACTCGGTCCATGGATTGGGCTGCTGACCGCATTATTGCCGAAGGGTGTGAGCTAGTTCTATTTGCTGGAGATGCATTCAAGGACGCTCGAGTGTTCATCGATCGGGCAACGGCAGAAATTAAGGCGTTTGTGTCTTGGCTCCGCAAATTGTCCGATGCCGATATTGAGGTAATCGTGATTAGCGGTACACCGTCACATGATGCGATCAGTGCTTATCACTTGATTCGTGAAATGCAGATTCCTGGTGTTCAAGTTTTCACTGAGCCAGGGATTGCTTCGTTCCCCAGCGAAGGGAGGGCGTTGGTCGCCTGCCTACCCGGGATGAACCGTTCGTCGTTCGCTCTGCAGGATGATTTCGCCGGGCTACCACCGCACGAGTTTCACGCCAAGATGACAGACTGGATTACAGATACTTGCCGTGAGCTGCGTGCAGGCTTGGCTGACCCGGTTATCCTCATGTCTCACTTGACGTATGATCTGGCCGACACGGGCTTTGAAGACGCGTTGCTCCAGAATGAGCCGATCTTGACCGACGAGGCAGCCAGCATGTTCGACTTGGTCTGTCTTGGCCATATTCACCGCCCGCAGCGCGCGGGCAAAAACGTTTTTTATTCCGGAGCACCCGAACGGCATAATTTTGGAGACGAACGGACGGAGCCGGGATTCTGGATTCATGATACAGATACCTTCACTACATTGTTCGCAAGCTCTGAATTCATTCCCACACCAGCTCGCCGCTTCCGCACAATTGACTGGTGTGACATGGACATCGAGGCTTGGCTGGATGGTCAGATTGACGACTTTGCTGACATACAGGATGCAATTGTCCGTGTCCGGTATTCTTGCAGTGAGGAGTTACAGAAGCGGTTCGACCGTCGGTCACTTGAGAAGGCGTTGTACGATGCTGGAGCTTTCTTCGTTGCGGAGATCCGCGCGGAGGTCGAGCGATCAGAGCACATTCGAGATACAGAAGTTACGGAAGATCTAAACCCACTTACAGCGTTGGCTGCATGGGGGAGAAATCAGGAAATCAAGGAGTCTGAGATTGCCGAGCTTCAGGCAATGACGACTGAACTGATGGAGGGGACATTATGAGTGATTTGATTCGTTGCGCATATTGCGGAGCAGAACGCCCCTCAATTGAAATGATGCCCGGAAAAATTATTTTTCGTGATCGACATCCAGTAAGCCGTAAAGCATTTGTGAATAGCAAAACTAATATGTACTGTGCCGATAAGCCATGCCGTGTGCATGATCAAATGGCGCACGAAGGGTAGGAATATAGCCATGTATGAAACTAATCTGAGCATCAAAGCACAAAAGAAGTATTGTGAAGAACATCAAGCCCCGCACTTTGCACCACATACAGGTCGTTGCTGGAATTGTAATCAGAATATCTATCAACCTATTGGTTGGAAATATGAGAATGGCAGAGGAGTTCGAGTTGTACACGATTCTCCGGATTGTATTCGTGTTACAGGCATAACAACCGAAAAAGCGGGTAAAGAGCTGGTTACGGGTTGCCCTCACTGCAATCGTAGCTATTGCGATTAGGAGGATATATATGATTCCATTACGCCTTACCATTCATAATTTCAGAGCCATCGAACATGCCGACATTGATTTGTCGGCTGTGACATTGGCAGCCATTGCTGGCCGTAACGGAGCCGGTAAGTCATCGGCCTTTACTCTAGCACCGCGCTTTGCGTTGTTTGGCGATGTGATCAAGGGTATCAGTTTGGACGACCTGGTCCGGCGGGGTGCTCAGGAGATGGCCGTTACCGTTGACTTCGAACACCAGGGTAGCATTTACCGGGTCATCAGAACGCGTAGCACAAAGGGCAAAGGCAAGTCGACGTTGGAACTGCAGGAGCAGGTCAACGATGCCTGGGAAAGTCGATCTGCCGAGAAGATCGGCGACACGGAGGCGAAAATCCGAACCTTACTTAACTTGGACGACGAGACGTTTACGGCCAGCAGCATGATTTTGCAGGGACAGGCCAATGCCTTCACCGGTGCAACGGCTGGCAAGCGAAAAGAGATTCTTTCCCAAATCCTTGGTCTGAACGTTTATGAGCAGCTGCAGGAGAGTGCTAGACAAAAGGCTGCATTACTTAACATCGTAATCGAGAAAGCCAAAGACAATCTCCTGATGTTGGACGAACGACTGGCCGGCCGCCCAGCGAAAGAGGAAGAACTGCATAGAGTTGAGAGCCAACATGACTTTACTCAGGCAAATGTGGCTGAGGACGAGCGGGCAGTTAGGGATAATGAATCGAAACTTGCTGTGCTTGAGGTAAAGCGATCCCGCATTCTGCAGATTGACCGTGATACGGCGGCTATAGATGACGAGATCGCAGCGCTTCAGCAAGAGAAGACAGGCCATCTTGAACGTTTAGAGCGAGGCCAGAAGATATTGGCTAATGAAACGGCCATCACGGAAAAGGCTATAGAGTTGGAACAGATCAAACAGCAGCTTGCGGCACTGGAGGCTAGACAACCGGAACTTGAGCGACTGCAGCGTGATCTTAGCACAACACAACTGGATTATTATCAATTGCAGGATGACTCAAACCGGTTAAATGAGCGCATAACCGTACTGCAACAGCAACTTGCTGGACGTGAATTGCTCCAGCAGCAGGCTAATGATTACGAGACTGAGGTGCAGCGACTGCGGGACTACGATGAGAAGACGGAAAAGTGGAATCTGTTGGCTACTGAAATTGCTGGTTTGCAATCTCAGTATCAGCGTGAGGAATCTCGTCTCAAACTAGAAGAGCAGCGGCTAAACGATAGAATCGCTGTCCTTGAGCAGCAAGAGACTCACATCCATGATAGTGGTTGCCTTCCGACGTGCAAATTTCAGCAGGCTGCTGCTACGGCTGTTGCAGAGCTGCCAGAGTTACGGCGTCGCCTGGAAGAACTGGATCGCACGGAACTAAATCGCCTGACGTTGATGATTGTTGAGAAACCAACCGAGCAGCAGGAAATAGGTTACGATCCGGTACTACACCAGGACTGTAAGGTCAAGGCAGAAGAACTTCGAGCGTCGGCAGCTACTTACGCTCAACTAGCGGGAAAGGAAGAGCTCTTGCTGCAGTTAGAGCAGCAGAAAGTAGAGAAAACGGAGCGGTTGGAGACGGCAAGGCAGCGTTGGGATTCCCTGCAGTTGCAAACTGTCGATCTTGAGACTTCTTTGGCACCGTTGCCTGAGTTATCGGCGAAAGCCATTGATCTTGAACGCTGGGCGAGGCTCAAGGATCAGATTTCTGCTGCACACGAGTCCGTTGCTAATGCCAGCGAGCGTATTACAGGCATTGATAAGGAGATCGTCAGCAAACAAGGCCGTAAGGAAGAATTAGAGAACGAGAAGAACGGGCTAGTCATTGATACGCTTGATTATGATAGGTTGCATCGTGATCTGGATAGATTGCAGGCCGTCTTACAGGACCGTCGCCGGCAGTTGGCTGCACTGGCCGAACAAATCGGCGGCATTAAGGCGGTGCTGGCCGCGCTCGAGGCCGATCAGCAGGATCGTGATCGATTGGCTACTGAAATGGAGCCGAAGGCAGTTCGCTGGACTCGTTATCAAACACTCATTAAGGCGTTTGGCCGTGATGGCATTCCAGCTCTTATTATCGAAAATGCTGTACCACAGCTTGAACGTATAGCAAACGAGATTCTTGGTCAGATGAGTAAAGGTAAGCATTACATCCGTTTCGAGACTCAAAAGGAACTTAAAACACGTGCTGGTCTATCTGAGACCTTGGACATTATGATTGGTGATTGGACAAGTGAACGGCCATATGAAACTTTTAGTGGCGGTGAACAACTTCGCATCGATTACGCAATTCGTTTCGCACTTGCTGAACTCTTAGCACAACGTGCTGGTAGTAAGGTCGAATGGTTGACAATCGATGAAGGGCTTGGCTCTCAGGACGCGGAGCACCGTGCGCTCGTTCTCGAATCTATTAAGTCAGTATCTAGCCGCTTTAAGAGAGTTCTTGTCATTACTCACATTGAGGATGCTCAAGCAGCATTTGACCAAGTCATCCGGTTTGAAAATGCTGACGGTGGTGTTGGAGTACAAGTGGCGTGAATGATGAATTCGGACAACCACTGCTTAAAAGCATGATGGGCAACCGGATTTGGCGGCTAATGCAGTCCGATCCAGATCGATTTAAACAGGAGACCCGGGAATATTTTGCCCGAGGTTATCCAGGATGGACAGTTGTAAGGACCAAATACCCAATCGTGTATTTACGAGATGATAGGGGGCGTATTGGGTGACGGAGCCTGTGCAACTCGATCTATTTGATATTTGTCAGCAACCGGCACAACCGGTCTTGAATGGAATGTACTATGAGCGATCTTCAGGTAAATTTGTTTCTTTTGTACTGGGTCGTAGGCATTTTGAAGTCACACCGGAACGGTGTTTGGGAGATAAAGCTTGGAAGGAAAAAACAATAAGGGAGCGATCGATATGATGACACAAGAAGAAATTGTACAGCAATCAAGTGAAGTTGTTGAATTTCTCAGCAAGAAAAATAAACAAGCACTACAGGATGGGATTGAGCATCATGCTCTCTTTGTTACCACTGTTGCTTTTACACTAGGTTCATTGATTGGTTTCGATCTCAAGCCTTCTGGATATGGACCAATGATTGGTACAATATTGGATTCTCTTACCGAGGGTATTCAAAAAGCTGCGACAGATAAGGGTGTAAATGCCACCTTTATCAAAGTTGTTCGGGACTAGTAACAATTAGGGGGATGATTGAATGCCCGAAGGCAGTTACCCTTTTCCGATTTACTCCGGATTATTGGAGCCAGAACACTACAAGAAAATAGGCACAGCGATATGGCTTTTCCTCTGGTGCGTAAGCTCCACGACGGCGGAGAGAGAAGAAGAAGGTACTGTCTGGGGCATCGTCCTTGGGAATAAGCCTATGAAGTTATCAGAAATAGCTGATAGATTCGGCGTTAATGATAAAACTGTGAGCCGCTGGTTAGACACCTTAGAAGACCATCACTACATACGAGTGACCAGGGCTCCAAGAGGTTTGATTCTTTGGGTCAGAAATTCAAAGAAACATCCGGACAAAAATGTCCGATCAATCGAAAGTGATAAGACAAAAATGTCTGATCATGAGATCGGTGATAAGACAAATATGTCCGATCAGTCAGGTAGTGAACAGACAAATATGTCCGATCATGAGCAAAAATTAGCTAGTGATCGGACAAAAATGTCTGATCTAAAAGATATTAAAGATCTTACTACTACTATCACTACTACTGAAGATTGGGAGTTACCTGAACGAGATGGACCTGATCCGCAGTCAGATGGAATGATTGCAGTCTTGAATGCTTATTGCCGTTTAAACCAAAAATTTGATTTCCATGTTAGGCAAAAAGAGCGCGAAGCCATGGGTAAGATGGTCGCCGGGGGGATGCCGGTACCCTTTACCATCCGAACTATGGAGGGCCTGCTTCAGGCAAAGCGTGAACGGGAGGGCGAGAGCTTTAAATACCCAACCAGCTTTTTGTACTACGTGGACGGACTCGAAGAAGCCTGGCTTAACTCCCAAACTGTCAGTCCGCCGATGACTGAAGTCGCCCCGGGAGCGTCGGAGCTTCCAAAACGAATGACCAAGCAGCAACGTGAGTTGGAGGACTTGCGTAGGCGTGCGAAGGAGGAACGACAACGTGGAGAAAGCAGAAGTAATTGATTTGCTCATTGCGATCAAAGAGAATTACCCCAACTTCGATGTCAGTGACGAAAATGTCAAACGGCATTTGAAGTATCTTCATGATTTCCCGTTTGAAATAGCGGTCCGAAACGTTGATGAGCACATTCGGACAAGCAAGTATCCGCCGAACATCGCCGAAATCCGCGGCAGTGTCGGAGAACAGATCGAGCGGGACCGAATGAAGGCAGCTACTGCAGAGTATTTTGCCGAACGGGAAGAGGCGGCAAAGCATGCAAGCCCACCACCGTTGGGCTGGAAAGAGGCTATCTATGCAAAGCTCGGTAAATCTTGAGAGCATGCTGCCTGAACTGCCGAATGATTTGGCTGCCGAGTGTTCCGTGCTTGGCTCCATCTTGATTAAGCCAGAAACGTTTGAATTTGCGGAGCCGTTGGCTCCTGAAGCCTTTTATCATGCTGGGCACCAGATTATTTTCCGTAGGATGCTGGACCTGGATGACGAGGGGACACCGATCGACCTTGTCACACTGACCGGTAAGTTGCAGGGTCAGGGAGAGTTAGAGGACATTGGCGGTGTCAGCTACCTCTCCAAGTTGGCTCATGCAGTACCAACCACCGACAATATGGATTCATACGTCAAGTCGGTGCACGGTAAATGGATACTACGAGATTTTATCCGATCCAGCGCAATTGTGGTTCAAGCGGCCGCCGCTGGCGAAGATGTGCAAGGGCTTATTGCATCTGCGCAACAAGCTGCGACAACACTTGCTGACCGAGCAGCGCCGCCGGAGGATTTTAAGCGGATCCAGGATGTAGTGGTCGAGGTCGTCGAGACAACAGAGGCCAAGTTCGAAGCGTTTAAAACCGGAAAGGTAACTGGTTTGCGCACCGGATTTCGTGATTTAGACGGGATTACTGCCGGGTTGCAAAAGAGTGATCTGATCATCGTGGCTGCTCGTCCTTCGGTTGGTAAGACAGCCTTCGCACTGAATGTTGCACAGAATGTGGCTGTAAGAAGTCCGGATCCGGTTGCAATTTTCAGCCTTGAGATGTCAGCCCCGCAACTAGTTACCCGTATGATAAGTGCTGAAGGGAACCTCGAAGCCAGCCGACTGAGGATGGGTGATATGTACGATGATGATTGGAGCAAAATGTCGATTGCTGCTGGCGTGCTCGGGGCGACTAACATCCTGATCGATGACTCTCCTGGCATTACGGTGCATGATATTCGTGCCAAATGCAGACGGCTAAAAAAGCAAGAGGGACTGGGGCTGATTGTCATCGATTACCTGCAGTTGATTGCCAGTGCTAGTCGGGGTCGTAGGGAGGAGAACCGACAACAGGAGGTTTCCGAGATTTCCCGCACGCTCAAGCATTTGGCACGTGAGTTGGACGTGCCGGTCATCGCCTTGTCTCAGCTCAGTCGGGGCGTCGAGCAGCGGCAGGACAAGCGTCCTATGATGTCTGACCTTCGGGAATCCGGCTCCATTGAGCAGGATGCTGATATTGTAGCGTTCCTATATCGGGACGACTATTACAACCAAGAGAGCGAAAAAAAGAACATTATTGAGATCATTATTGCCAAGCAGCGTAACGGACCGGTGGGGACGGTGGAGCTGCTCTTCTTGAAAAATTACAACAAGTTTGTGAATTACGAGCGACACCATGACGACCCGGGGCCGCAGCCACCGGCGCAGGCCAAGCGAATTCCCGATATGTACAGGCGAGGAGCGTAAAGGAGGAATGGATTTTTATGGGGAAACAGACCCGGCCAATAAAGCCAACGCGTAAGCAGAAAGAAGAAATGAAATCTTGGAAGCTTGACCCCGATGATTGGTTAGTTGTAAGTGATATACCAACCGAAATGGTATTGGTAAGCAAGAATGGACTTAAAAAGAAAACCATTCGGCGGGGTATTTAATGAGTGGTTCAGGGGAAAAAAACATGCGTCGGATAGATCCATTTTTTCAAGAAGCACCTTGGGAGTGCTTCTATAACGATAACGGACAAGTAATTGGTGAGGTTTATTTATTGCCTTTGGATGTTACGAGGAAGGGTGGATCAAATGAAAAAAATCATGGGTATAGATCACGGAACAAATTACGCAGGTTGGGCAACGATGGAGCGCGGTAAACCACTCGATTTTGGACTTCGTGATTATAGCTCGATTGAGATGCCTGACGTGCTCGATGCTATTTATCAAGATACGATTGGCCTGATTAAGAAGAATCGTCCTAAAATTATCGTTCTCGAGCGGCCAGTTCATTTCAAAAATGCAAATAGTGTTATAGCACTAGTTGGAGCATACTCGATGGTTACACTAGCGGCTCTACATGTTGGAGTAAAAACAGTTGGAATAAGGCCGTCAGAGTTAAAGATGCAGACCGGAAAAGGGAATGCAGATAAAGAAACAGTTGCCACGGAAATGCAAATGTTGTTCGACTTGAATTACGACGAAATTGCCGTACCAGTTTTATATAAAAAGGATGATCCAAAAGGTAAATACAAGGTTGGAGATTTGAAGGAGCGGCTCTTCGACCCTTCCGATGCAATCGCGCTTTGTTGGGCATATCACCAAAAATTCATTAAAGGGGTGGCTTAAATATGAACGATCACGCAAAATTCACAGCTGAGATCGCTAAAGGAATTGGCATCAAGGAAAACAGTGTTGAAGTAAAACTTCTGATTCCACTTAAAGCTGCACAGGAACATTTGATTTTCTTGAGTAGCAACCAAGGTGAGAAAATAAATGTCTTCCTCGGTGATCCGCAGGGATCATTTGATTTTGGAGATGAGGAAGACGACCCAATGTATCAAAAAATGACTGGCCGTTATGTAACCACCGATAGCTCCGGCGTTGTGACCAAGGTTGAAAAGCTGGACGGCCAAGAAGACGAGCATCAGAAAGACCTATTTGATCAGGGATCCGAACCGGAAGGGGATTCCTCATCTGGAGAGGAAGAAGGAGAGGCACCTGAAGGTGATGGTGATTCCGATCCGGATCAAGCAGGCTCCGGACTCGACGAGGAAGTTCCGGATTGGATGAAGGGTGTTGATGGTGAGAGAGAAATGGATTTCACGGAAGGTGGCAGCTCACAGGAGCCGGATGATTCCGATGACTTAACGGACTACGAACGAGAAATTATGGGCGAGTCCTCTAGTGATCAGCAAGATGCTACAGCGGAGATAAGCAAGGAGCAGCTCGAGGAATACATCTTGCAGAATCGTCCTGTGATTCCGGATATGGAGCTTGATTTTCCAAACCTTCTTGAGAAGCGTTACCAGGGCTCGACTTGGCTCAGCATATCGAAGGAATTAGGTATCCCTAGTAGTCAACTGAGCACCAAGTTTAAGAAGTACAAGGAAGAAGTCAAAAAGCTAATGAAGAGTAAGGGTGCTGCGTAAATAGCCTGATAAATGAATTCAGGAGGGCCCTCTGCGGCCCTCTAACAGAACGTATGATCCTGTTTTGAGGGAGATGGTGCAATGAGTTTAAGAATACAAGTGGTTAATGCCATCGATGATATCCTTCAGCATTGTGAAAAGTGTGATCAACGGGCAGAACTAAGTCGCATACATGGCAATGTATTTTCTAGGATAGATGGCTATTGTAATCGGGAGTGCCCAGTTGGAGGTTTACTTCAACTTCAAGGTAATAAATTGATACGTGATCATACGTGAAAAGGGTGGATGAACTTCATTCATTCTCGAGCTTATGCCAAGGCACAGCAGCATTATGAGGAAGCCATGGCGATTGTATTGCAACCGAAGCAAGCAGCAGCTGTTAAGGCCAAAGCAAATGAAATCCGGGAGCGATGGGACGGAATGGCCACAATTACGATGGATGATACGGAAGGCGCAGAATTAAAAAACGTGGGGGTGTGAACATGCGAAACACTTTAGGGGATCTAAACAATCATTTGTTTGCTCAGCTTGAACGTCTGAGTGACGAGGAGCTGAACGGAGACAAATTGTCCGATGAAATCAACAGAGCAAAGGCCATTACAAGTGTAGCTTCTCAGATAATTTCTAATGGGACTCTTGTATTGGAAGCCAGAAGACTCGCTGATGATCGAATGAACGCTGATACTGCCATTCCTAAAATGTTGGAGGGGTAATTATGGTTCATATGTTTACTCTCGAGCAGCGGGAATTTATTAGGAATAATGCCTTTGGTAAAAGAAATGCAGAACTGACTGGCTTGTTCAATGAACATTTTGGTCTGGATTTGCCAGTACAAAAAATAAAAACTTTCAAGCACAATCACAAGATCAGCAGTGGATTAACCGGGCAATTTGAAAAGGGGCATGTTCCAGCCAATAAAGGTAAAAAGGGGATTAACCAAGGTGGAGTTGAGACCCAATTCAAAAAGGGGCATAAACCGCACAACTATATGCCTGTTGGATCAGAAAGAGTCAATGGTGATGATTATGTGGACGTCAAAATAGCTAATCCGAATAAGTGGAAGGGGAAACACTTGATTATTTGGGAAACGCACCATGGGAAGCAAGTTCCTAAGGGACATGCTGTTCTCTTTGGAGATGGTAACCGTCGTAATTTTGATCCGAGCAACTTAATCCTGGTATCCCGCGCTCAACTTGCTGTTTTGAACAAAAATGGACTGATTCAAAACAATACGGAACTAACACGCACCGGCATTATTATGGCTGATATTTACCGCAAAATCGGGGAGAGAAAGCGAAGTGCTCGCAAGAAGTGAAGATGTGAGGGGGTGTAATCCATGGCAGCCAGGACAAAGGAACGGAGAAGACCAATTCCGGCACGAATTCGGGAAGTTGAAGAACGAACTCGCGGGCATGGTCCCGTTATCACATACCAGTTGTCACCGGAGGAACTTGAACAGTATAGGGGAGGTATGGAGGATATGGCCAGAGGGGCGAAAATGGAAATTAGCATGACCAAGGAAGAGTATTTGCAGCAGCGGCTTAGTGGGAAGGGCAGAACTCGTATCATGAAGGATTTAGGGAGCAGTACGGTAGCATTTTACAAGCAGCTTAAGGAATGGGGCATCAAAGAAGCTGATGCTGAAGAGCGGCAAATGGAGCTCTTGGCGCCAGCAAAGACTGCGCAAGAAAAGGAAGATGCTCCAAAACTATCTCAATCGACTGAGCAGGAGTGGGCAGAACTCGTGGCTGCTCTCGCTCTCTGGAAGAATGACGCCGAACGCAAGGCAGAATACATTGCTGATTTGGAGGGGGAGCTGCGCAAGTCCCGTGAAGAGGTGGAAAGTGTACAAACTCGTTTCACAGAGGTATTTCGGGAGCAGGCTGCAGAAATCTCGCGGTTAAATGATGCTATGTCTGGGGCTACTATCATTGCCGATCAAGCCGGCGCTCGCATCTCGGAGTTGGAGGGGGAGAACGCACACCTGAAGCGGGAGCTTTCGAATGCTGGTCAGGCAAGTAAGGTTGTAACGCCGATGTTCGGTTCAGCGGTTTCGCTGTTCGTTCCAATCACCGCTGGCACTGATCCCCTCCAGGAGCGGCTGGACGTATATCGTGGTCTGGATGCCTTGGGCGGTACGTTTGAGTCACTTGGCTTGGATCGGGAGCGTATCATGCGCGAACTGTTTGACCTGATGCAATTGGTTGTCCGTTTCGTGGCAACGGATCTCTCGGAGTTGCTTCCTGGTCAAGATGTGACAGAACATGTTCAAAGGTTCTTTTCGGAGCATAACCGCCAGGCATTTAGTCATGAGCAACAAGAAGCAGTGTGATCTGGTAGTTCTGGTGGTAAAGCATCGTATTGACAGGGTGTGACCTTAACTCATTTGGGCTACTGCATTACTAGCAGCTCGGAAAAATAACACAAGGAGTGTCAATAATATGGGAGTTGAATTGTACGGAACTTATGTTTTGAATCAGGAAACAGTCATGTGTACTGGTATTGATAAAGAGGCAGACCTTGCTGTCTTTGCCCCATTTTATTCAGAGGATGCTGGTGATTATCCGGAAATACATGCAGAAGATGGTGTTATTGTTCTAAGTATATGGGACATTGTTGATCTTCAAGCAATATCTCCATATAAATTGAAGCCAAAGTTTAGATTGAGCGCTGAGCTGATCGGCTTCGAGGATGAAAGCTGAGAACATAATTGATTACCGGGATATCTACGATAGGCTCAAGGATATCCCGGCTTATCAGATAAGGGATATGGATATATTCGAGAAGTTGTACCAGTGGAAATTGAACGATAAGAGGGAGGGAAAGTTGCGTGAAGACTAAACCATTAACCCGGCGCCAAGCAGAGGCACTGGAGTTCATTAAATCATTCGTATCCAGTAAAGGTTATCCTCCTACAGTGCGGGAGATAGCAGATCATATGGGGCACAGTTCATCCTCAACAACGTTTCATATATTGGAGGCGCTTGTAAGGAAGGGATGTATTAAAAAAGGAAATAAGCCGAGGGAATTGCAGATTATTGGCTTTGTAACCGGAGATGAAAAGGACAGGGAGATCACTCGGCTGCAGGAGGCACTACAGCGCATTGCCGGCATGGACATTATCGGAAGTTCAGCAATCACGATGAAAAATATAGCTATCAAAACCTTGCAACTGAGTTGCAGTTGACCTTGTTTTGAGAAGCCGATTCTTAAAGTTTCATTGCCATTTCAATTAGTTCATTCTGAGGGAAATATCGTTGGATGGAATTGTAACCAGGTATCACTCTACAAGCACGTTGGGTAGGTTTGATCCCTTGATCTATCAAGAGTTTTATTCCTTCAACAACTTTAGGAAGAGTTTCATTCATGGTCTTCCGATGTTTTGATTGAGCTCCTTTCAATTGGTTTTGTCGGCGATTTTCAGAAAGGTCTGGGACATATGAATTGATGATGTTATGTAAGGTGAGCCGATTTCTCTCAAGACTAGAACCCACATATTCAGAAAAAAGGGAGTAGTTGTACTTACTTTGTTTCAATCGCAACTCATAAACCACTTTGGTTCCAATATGGGTTGAGCTATTTTTTGTTTCCTTAATCTCACTAATGATGCCCAACTCAGACAGGTAGAATTTCGCTTTTTCAAGAGTGGGCAGATCAGTGCAGTAGGTTGCAATCCGGCGGTTAAAGCTATTTTTCCCTTTGATTTTGGTTAATTGGAAATTTCCTTCACTATCAAATAGACCTTTCAGCCAAGAGGCGAACTCTAATTTTCCCTTCGGCTCATATGTCAAGAGGTAGTTAAGCTTCCCCGTCCTATTGCTTGTTCTAAATAACCAGAATCCTCTTTCGTCGGTTTTGGGTACAAAACTTTTATTTAGAACTCTATTTACTGAATCAACGAATGTCTTGCAAAAATCATAGTCTTTTACTCGCAAAGAGAGAGCTTGTTTGCACCACCCGTTACCATGAAGGACACCATTGATATAAGCGAGATCGTTCATGTCTCCACCCCAATTAATTTGTAGTTACTGCTTTCATTATACCATACGAGAAGCATTTAACTTCCGCCTTCATTAAAAGAAAAACTTGAAAATAGGTTCGACTATAATATAAATGATAAGCCCAATTAAGAAATAAATTGTTATCCTATAGACACTGGGATCATCGAATCTCGATCTGGGAGTAGTTCCATATTTTTGATGTTTCCATTTAAATAGTTTTTCAAACCCATAGCTTATACCTATTCCTAAAAAGCCTATAAACATCGTAGTGAGGTCTAGGTACCAGGCAGACAAAATTTCGTTCAAATCAAGCCCTCCAAATTAAGCGTGCCAAATATTTTATACAATGACCCCCATAACCTTGGCCGGGACGGGGGTCAATTGGTAAACCATTCCTCTGAGAATTATACCACAAAGGGGAATGAGGGGAATGGCGATGGCTTGGGAACAAGGAGAACTCTTTCCAAAGGCAAGCAAGCAGGAGATCCAACGCACAAAGTTCCTGCTCGGTAAATATACGCATATGATTGCACTCATGAAGGATTTTGAGCGATATGAAGAAGAACTGAAGCAGGTGGCCATCGATGGCGAAGCAGCTCGTCGCATCGATCAGGAGGACCTGCATGCCGACAAGACAGCCAATGCGACTATCTTGATTGAAAAACAACGCTGGGTGTATCAGCAGTACCGATTCTATACACAGCAACTCCGGAGAGCCTGGGGGCTGATACAGGATCAGGAAGCAAAACAGGCGGTTGATTTTCGTTATATTCAGGGGTACTCATACAAGGAGACGTTGCTGTTCTTCCGGAGAAGCCTGAGCGACAGCACTATTCGGCGGAAGATTGGCGAAGGGATGGAGAGCGTAGCGGAGTCGCTGAAGATCATGGGATTCTTTGAGCAGGATGATGCGGAATTTTGAGGAGGCAAGAGAATGAATAAAGAACCGTGTATAAATTGTGGAACGCTGACAGATTACGAGCCGGAGTACTGTTGTGAAGGCCGAGAATGCGGTTGTATGGGTTTACCGATAGAACCGCCTATTTGCAGCAAAGAATGTTGGGATCAGGCGATAAATGGAGTATCTTCGAGGGAAGAGAATGCTGAAAAAAATGAACACAGTTTGAACGTAACTTGACCCTAAGTTGAACACCACATGACGGTTTTCCCGTGATAGTATGTAAGCATAGAAAAAGGCGAGAATGACACGCACGGCTGCATGAATGCGGCATTGAACCGGGGCGTAACTCTTCTCGCCTTACATTTACTGAATAAAAGGAAGTAAGTAGTCTATAAAATCGGCGTATTTCTCATCTGTTGGCCTTTTACTACCTTCGTCTGATTGTCCTTTTGAACTCAAATTAAGTCGTATATAAGCCGTTTTTATTTTTAGTTCAAGATTGACATCCACGAAACCAGAAGGCAAAACAGTACCAATTTTTAGAAACTCTATCTTTCTTTGCTCAAGTAATGTAGCCAAATTACTCCAGTATAGTTTATCAGTTGATATGCATTTAAATCCTTTATCCGAAATGGATACCTCTGCAAAGCTAGACGTATCCTCAGTACGCTGGTTCCGAAATTTTATGCCCACGACATCACCTAATTCTTCCAAATTTAAGGAAGATGATATGATGGCCAGTACAGTATTTGAAATGTAGTCGGTTGTTGTAACATCATTTTCATGCTGCGTAGGGAATTCTGAATCAATAAGCCTAGAGAATTCGCTTATGTGTGGTTGGAAATCGACTAGTCTGGAACGAGCAACAGCTCTTTTTGGTTGCAACAAGTGTTCTTCAAGATTGAACAAAGATGATCTGAATTTTGTTATTTCTTTATAAGTGACGGATGGCGTTAAACTATCAATGAATTTTAGGGTTCGTTCAATACGTCCTTCTTGAGTCCTAATTTCAGTAGCACTATTCTCTATCTTATCGACATCTTTTATTCTGATGTGAATTAATTTCCGCCTAAAGTCAAATTCAACTAGTGTAGCATAGACAGCAAACTCAGGTTCTTCGCCCTTACCTCGCAAGGTTATCAAATTTTTATCGAGCAACAAGATTCTGAATGAATCAGATTGATTAATTCTGTAACCTGCAATCACATAATTCTCAGCAGTTGCTTTTTGAGATAGCCCTTTGAGTATAATATTTTGTTCAGGAGCTCCCCATTTCTTCAGAACACTCTTAATCGAACCGGGATCAGCGGGTAAGATACTTGTATCTTCAAGCTTGTACAAGAACGAGTCGAACAGTCTATCCTCAATTAAAAGGAATAGCAATTCATCGAGATCTTCTTCATTCAATTTATTTGCTCCTAACCCAGCTGAGAGGGTCATGCAAATATTTTCAATCACGTCTATATTTTCGTTATCCTGTCTATTCTTAGAATAGTCGTTTCTGAAATCTGGATATTTCCCCATGATCCTCAAATGCTCTTGAACTAAATTTTGCTTTAGGAATGGCTTAAAATACATCAAGCTTTCAAAAACATCATTTTTATTCATTTTTACCCCACCCAACAAATAAATTTATTATGAAGGAGATCAAAGCCATGAATTTTGAAATCTTTAAAAACAACCAATATGTAGGGACTATTGATGAGCAAACAATTTTTAACAAAAATACAAGCATTGTAGCTGTTGGTTCCTTAATTCACATCAACGATAAAAAGCATGTTGTAAAAGATGTAGTTGTAAAAAAAGATGGAAATATAACACTAATTGTATAGTGATCACCTCACCCTCTAATTAGGTCTTTCGACATATAGGGAGGAAAATCCTTCCTTATCGACAACTATTTTGCTACCGTACGGACGTTGTTTATAAGGTTATTGTTATTCGTTTAATTAAGTATGTAATTTAAAGGTATGTGCAGGATTAAGTATCTTTGCTATAAATAATTCAAGGAAGGTGAATTGACAGCTAAATCTTTTCATCATTAAAATGGTCTTGTCATTCCTTTCTAGTAACTAAGTACGTATTCTTTAAAGCAAAGAGCGTTAGCGTTTTTGCGGCGGACACTATGTTCGCCAGATTTTAATAAACGTTATAGTAGCAGCAATAATTAGTGGCTTTTCTTCAAAATGCGTTATTTATTCCGTAAATACCGTACATATTACAGCCAAAGTCGTTCCTGATCCGGAGCGGCTTTTTTTATTTGTCGAACGGAGTGAAGGTATGAAGATCATCAAATGGTTGGTAAAAGTGACTTTCGGGAGATCGGAGCCACCCAGGAATAGAGGTGAGCGAAGACATGGCAGGGAAACGTAATAAGCTGCAGCGACCGTGTTTAGAACCGAAGCAGCCGTTGAAGTGTAAGGGTTGCATATGGGGTGAATGGACAGGGAGTAAGCAGTTCTGCAGTAAACAAAGGTGTGTTAAGCAGGGAAAATATCTCTGATGGAGAATTGTTTTATCAGGGGGGATCACCTTGAAGATTAATGATATCATCGACTACTCACTTGCATCAATAGCTCGCCGTGTTAAGGAAGCACCAAGTCAAAAACTGGCTGAACTTGCAGCAAACAATGTATCGAGGAGCACCTTTGCAATAACAGAAACATTTAGTGTCTTAACAGATACGATGAAATCAGAATTACTAAGTTTTATTCAAGAACTATCTCAAACAAATATAAAAACAAGACACATCTTTGATCTTCAAAATAAGCTTCATCTCTTTGTTCAGGTTCAATACAATGAACATGAGGAATATTTAAAGACCTTGAGTATTTTCGATAAATTTTCGGGATCGTTAATGAATGACTTCATAAAAAAAGAATTAGAAGATGTCCTATCATCAGTTGAATTAAAGGTAATGATCCTCGAGAAGAAATTAAGTGATCAACGAAAACAGATTTTTTGGGATTTATGTAAAATGGCACTTTCTGCGATTATTGGCGGTTTGATAGGTGCTTATCTTAAAAATCTGATTGGTTTCTAAGCAATTTAAAGGTAAATCCTCCCTAATGTCGAATTGTGTTTTTTGGGAGGCGATGATAATGCAGGAACCAATTGAGATTATTAATGTAGGAACAGACTGGATAGGGTACATATTATCCTTGGTCGGAATACTTGTTTCTGGTTTTTTTAGTTTGAAACTTTATCAAATAACAAGAGATACCAGAAATGAGCAACAACAGCAGAAGAAGGACTTATCAGATTTTTATTTTCAACAGGCTAAGGCACACGCAGGAAAGATGGTAGATGTGGTACACAAAAATTTTGATAGACCAGGAGAGGTATGTTTTGATGTCAAGACTCTATCAAGAGACTATAATATTCCTGATCTCATTTTCGATACTTACTTTGAAGTAGCAGAAAGGAAAACACTCGTGGAAATTAAATACCATTATGACCTCTACATTAATGAAAACTGGGTTCAAGAGAATAATAGCGCTCATTGGAAGGATATTGGGACTGTAGAACAAAAGGAACAAATAAACAAAGTTTCAATACCATATCACAAGAAAATGGTTGATTTGTTTAACAAACTATAGGATAGATCGTGGTGCTTTTACGTTTGCTCAAATGGTGAAGTATAAACCGATTTCAGACGTTAAGTTTCTAAATGTACGAATACAAACAAAAGTTCATAAAAGAGCAGGAAGGAGCCGCAGCGTTGCTGTACGGCTCTATTTTTGCATACACGTACATGGAAACCAACTCAACACAAACCCTTGACCAATTGTTGTACATTGTCGGATACTGGAAGATGATATTCGATTTTGGAGGGGATGATTTTGAGCTTTGTTTCTATAGTTATGAGTAATGATTTTTTGACAATTATGAGTGATGGAAGAGTAAGCGGGCTAGAATACGAAATTGAAGATTTTCAAAAGTTTGTTTGCTCAAACGATGGGAAATCTTTCGTAGCTTTTTCAGGAGATAGGACAGGCTGTGAAATTATATCTCAAGAAGTATTGAAAAGCTTTCAACTAGGGATTCCATATAAAACTATCTCAAAAGAGTTGATTGAGTTCATAGATAGAAACTTTGGTTATAACGTAGTAATAAAAATAGCATTCGGGGGTATCGGAGAACACGGTGAGATTGAAGTGTACAATTATGACTACCCAAGCAAGGAAGAAACATATTTTCATCCTAGTGAGAGAGAGATAGACTACATTTTTTTATGCAATGTACCAAAAACATTAAGACCTGAAGTAGCCAATAAATTCGGTGAACTACTAAATGAAACCGGTAAAGACTCTCCTTCTTCTATAATTCAAGCGCAGAAATTGTTAAATAATTATGTCTCTTCATTTGACAACACAGTAAATAAAAAAACATTCCGTGCCGTTATTAAGAAACATTGAGATGCCAAGTCGCTCATAAGAGCGGCTTTTTCTTTTGAAAGGAGCGATCACATGAACATCAAAACAATTCCAATCGACCGCATCAACGCAGCCGCCTATAACCCACGCGTCGACCTTCAGCCCGGCGATCCGGAGTACGAGAAACTACTCCGTAGCATAGAGGAATTCGGCTATGTTGAGCCGATCGTCTGGAATGAGCGCACTGGTAACATGGTTGGTGGCCATCAGCGATATAAGATCATGGTTCATGAGCTTGGCCACTCAGAGTTGGAGGTTTCCGTTGTTAACCTTGATGACCAGCAGGAACGACTGCTTAATTTGGCACTGAACAAAGTATCGGGTCGCTGGGACGACGAGGCGCTTGCTCGGTTACTCGAGGAGCTGCAGGAGGCTGGAGCCAATTTGGAACTGTCGGGCTTCGAGGATGGAGAAATCAGTCGGTTACTCGCTGACTTTGCAGAGCCACCAGAAGATCAGATAGGCGACTTTACAAATAAGGAACTGGACACATCCGAGTTTGACGAATCAAAATTCGATTGCAAGTGCCCTCGCTGCGGGTTCGTCTTTGACCAGACGGGGATATCATGAGTAGACCGACATGGGATTGGAGATTATCCGACCTGCAGAACGTGCAGCAGCATGGGCATACTGTATTTTCCTGCTTTGCATGTGGTGGCGGCTCGACAATGGGGTATAAGCTTGCTGGATTCAAGGTGCTTGGTAACGTGGAGATTGATCCGCAAATGATGCGCATATACCAGCTCAATCATAATCCCCGTTATCCTTTCCTTATGCCTATTCAAGAGTTCAAGCAGCTGCCTGATAGTGAACTTCCGTTGGAGTTGTTTAATCTGGACATCCTGGACGGATCACCGCCCTGCAGCGTGTTCTCCATGGCAGGAGAACGAGAAGATAAGTGGGGAGGAGAGTTTGCCTTCCGGGAAGGGCAGGCAGTGCAACAACTTGACGATTTGTTTTTTGACTTCTTAGACGTTGCTGAAAAGCTACGGCCTAAAGTGATAGTGGCCGAGAACGTCAAAGGAATGCTGATCGGAAAGGCTAAGGGATTTGTCAGTCTTGTTTTGTCCAGGCTACGAGAGATCGGGTACAGGCCGCAGTTATTCCTACTTAACAGTGCAACGATGGGCGTTCCTCAAAAGAGAGAGCGCCTTTTCTTTATTGCTTCCCGTAACGATCTACAGCTTCCACGGTTGAAGCTTGAATTCAATGAACCACCAATACTTTACGGAAAGGTTCGAGCTGAGCATGGTAAACTGATCAATCCGGAGAGTAAGACGTTCCGGCGTTGGCACAAAAAACGCCCACCTGATCTGAATATGGGGGATGTGACCGAACGAGAAGAAAGTAAGATGAGTAACTTCAATACCATACTACTCAAGGACCAAAAAGTCGCGAACACGCTGGCCAGCTCGTCGGTATTTCTCCGAGATGATGTTCCTGAGCATATCAGCGACATCGATGCAATTCGGATTCAGACTTTTCCCGCTGACTATGATTTCATGGATGCCGATGTCCAGTATGTATGCGGTATGAGTGTTCCACCGGTAATGATGCACCGTATCTCCGAGCAAATACATCTTCAATGGTTCCAGGATAAATAAAAGGAGGACGCAGCAACGTCCTCCCCATCATCCAGGGTATCCCCCGGCTGAGATAGCGGCTCGCCACGCGTGGCATTTCCCGTTATCCGCTATCTCGACACCATTCTACATGGAAGCCGAGGGGAACAGCAATGAGAACACCAGAAAACAAGGACATCCTGCTACAGCATGAGCTCGCGGTGATGGAAGGAATACTTGAAAGCAAAGCACAGTATCGCAAGATTATTAAGGCCGGAATAGCCAAGTGGGTTAAGGATTTTCAGGACGGCCGTATCGAGATCAAGACGGTTGATGACCTGAAAAAGTTGATTGAGATAGATATTGAGCTGCAGAAGGATGGTCTATGAGCCTATAAAAATCAACTTTCTAATAATTCATCAATAAGATTAATCATTATTGTATATGTACCGTATTTTTTGTAGGTTTTGCTATTAACAATTAAAAGAAAGAACAGCAATCCTGAGGTGCTTAACAAAAGGAATGAATACATGATTGCGAGAAAACCCTTATCAGCCGTACTCAAACTAAATGACCCCATAGTGACTGATAATACGATCGCACAAATTGCTAAATTATTAGATAAGGTAGATGGGCTGGCTAACTGGCTTTGGTACTTTATTTTTGTGTTTTTCAGTTCTTCCTTATTGATTTGATTCTGGTTCAAATAGTTGAGCAACTTGAATTTTGTATCTTCAATATCATCTGGGGTAATTTTTTTTATTGAACTGAGTTCCTCTTCAATTTTGTAAATTCGAGTGTAAGACATGTGTTTGACCTCCTACATTTTTATGATTATATCGGTGTAAATGAAGTGGAGCATTAATAGCTACGGAGGTGGTGATACATGTAATGGCCAGAGAACGTAGCCCTGAAAGGGATAAGGCTAAACAGATGTGGTTGGAGAGCGACGGAACGATGAAGCTAAAGGACATCGCCGCTGCTCTTTCTGTTGGGGAAACCCAAATACGGAAATGGAAAAGCCAAGACAAATGGGCTGCTGACTTGAATAGTAACGTTACTAATGAAATGAAAGGTAACGTTACTAAACGGGGAGCTCCGAAAGGAAACAAAAACGCTGTCGGTAATCGTGGCGGTGCTCCCCCGGGAAATCAGAATGCGAAGGGGAACAGCGGCGGGTCCGGTGGGCCTCCGGGTAACAAGAAAGCAGTCACTACCGGAGAGTATGAAACAATCTGGATGGATGCTCTCGAAGAGGATGAGCAGGAGTTGATCGACCAGATTGATACTGATCCTGTCCAGCAGGCTGATGAGGCTATTAAGCTGCTGACGATCCGGGAGCGCCGTATGCTGCAGCGAATTGGGAAGCTGATGAACGGCCTGACGGAAAAGCAGCGACGGGTACTTTATGAGCTGAAAGCGATCAAAGAAGCCATGACTGTTCATGATGAAAAAACGGGCATAACCAAGACTATCCCGGTCACAAGACATGACTTGGTAGAGTCCCAGATCGAGGAGACGTCTTACAGGGCAATTGAAGATATTATCTCCTGGGAAGAAGCCTTGACTCGCGTCCAGGATAAAAAACTGAAGGCAATCGATCTGAAGAATAAGCTTCTTGATGAAGAACGTCAGATCCGCATTGAGAAACTTAAGTTCGAGTTGCAGATGCTTCGTGGTGGTGAGGCTGATGACGT
>RCUF01000187.1_pt1 | contig 28087 bp, 29 predicted proteins | sample 2166311 | NCBI WGS metagenome assembly RCUF01 (sample SAMN09932608, study PRJNA488358) | compost metagenome | feature: garden; material: soil; isolation source: compost soil in 4-hydroxybenzonitrile-enriched culture | place: Germany: Experimental Botanical Garden Goettingen | collected 2016-01-27
GGCCTTGTCGGCCCCAATGGTTCCGGGAAGACCCGGCTGCTCCAGCAGATGCTCGCCGGCGAAGATCCCGGCCCCGGACCGGGCGGAACGCTCTTCGTGGACCGGGTCGGGTACCTGCCCCAGCGCCTGGACGGCCTGGATGGCCAACTAAGCGCGATCCAGAACGTGGCGCTGGTGGCGCCAGCAGCAACCGCGAACGACGTGCGCAATATGCTTGCCCGGTTGCTGCTGCGCGGGGCCAGCGCCGACCGGCCAGTGGCGGCGCTGTCCGGCGGCGAGCGTTTCCGGGTCCATCTGGCGACGTTGCTGCTGGCAGAACCAGCCGCGCAGCTGCTCATCCTCGATGAGCCCACCAATAATCTGGATATGGACAGCGTGCGCCAGCTCAGCGAAGCACTGGGCGCCTATAAGGGCGCGTTGCTGGTAGTCAGCCACGATCAGCATTTCCTGTCGCAGCTGGATCTGGACTATTTGCTGGAGCTGGATGCGCAGGGAACCTTGGCGAAGTCCTACCCGAATCCAGTTTGCTAACCCCCTGGCGGTGCGCTGCCGGTTTAGACTTGTTCAAAGCACACCGCCAAGGACCCCGAAAGCAAGTTGAGTATGTCCTACCCCCAGCGCACCGTCGAAGTCGTCAAAAGCGGCCTCGTGATCGACCAGTCCGCAACCCTGCTCTGGCAGGACATCAAACGTGCCTTCATCTATGAAACGGGTTCCGGCCAGGAAATCCTCACCTGCGCAGAATTCATGCTGGTCGAGGGGTACAGCGTGGAGATCAATAGCCAGATGCCCGGCTGGGACATGGCCATTGAGCACTTGCCGCAGCGCATCGAGAACCTGGTCGACGAACGCTAGAAACCGCTAGGAGCACCCATGGCTACGATTGTTCTTTTCCATCACGTCCAGGGCCTGACCCCCGGGGTGCAGGAGATGGCCGCAGAATTGCGCGCCGCTGGCCACACCGTGCACGCACTGGATCTGTACGCCGGCAAGCTGCCCAAGGATTTCGATGCCGGGATGCGCATGGCAGGCAAGCTGACCGCGGACAAGATCCAGGACCGCGTGGACAAGCTATTTGGCAAACTGCCCGAAGAGCTGGTCTACATCGGCACTTCCTGGGGCGCGGCCCTGGCCCAGCAGTGCGCGCAGCAACGTCCCGGCGCCATCGCCGCGATCCTGCTCGAATCCTTCGTGGATCTGGACGCCGACTGGAGCTTCGGGCCGTGGCCGGAAAATGTCCCGGTGCAGATCCATGGCATGGACCAGGACCCGTTCTTCGCGAAGGAAGGCGACCTGGAGGCAGCTCAGCGCTTCGTTGAAGCAGAGGGCGGCGATATCGCCCAGCTCTTCACCTACCCTGGCAAGCAGCACCTGTTCACCGACAGCTCGCTTCGCTCGCATGATCCAGAAGCTCGCGCGTTGGTGATGGAACGCATGGTCAAGTTCCTTCAGCCCTACGTCTAGCACGAGGGCAGTCCGCTGGTTCCATGCCGGACAATAAATCGAAAAACCGGACCCGGCTTGCGTTAGCAAGCCGGGTCCGGTTTCATTTTGTGCGCCCTGCGGGGATCGAACCCGCGACCAATGGATTAAAAGTCCAGTGCTCTACCAGCTGAGCTAAAGGCGCACGGCACAAGGCCAAAATCCATACTACCTGATGGACCGGCATGAGTATTAATCGGCGTATTCCGCAATTCGGCAGCCCGTAATTTCCGCTGGATCTTGGGGTTTGCAAGCTAAATCACTTGTTGGCGCAGAACTCAGGATCAGCGAGTATTCTGGAGCGCATGAGAGGTGCACGTGCAGGATCAAAAGTTGCCCAGGATGCGGGATTCCGCCATCACAAACCACGCCCCTTCGCCCCGGCAGATTTCGAGCCCTACGAGGGAGGCGCTGATCCGGCGCGCGTATCCGAGGCAGCCCATCTGTCCGCCCAGGCTTTCGTGCAGCGCGGCATTGCCAACAACGACCCCGAAGTTTCACGCCGGCTGATTGCGGTGGCCGAAGAAGAAGGGCTGGAGGTGCTCGCGCAGCTGTGGAGCGAGGCTCCGGCCCGCTCCCTGCCAGGTGCCCTGTGGCGCTTGTATGCGGTTCGCGCGGCAACAATGAGCAAGCCCGAGGTGCATTCTGCACGCTTCCAGGCTGGAGCCCATCGTGCCCAGGTCGAACGCATCGTCGCCGGAGTGGCCGAGCCGCCGACCGCCGAGGAGATGAAGAAGATGACCGGGTCGATTCTCTCCGGCGCCTTCGACGGCGACTTCGCCCACGCCTTGGAACGCACCGCCGCCTACTGCCGGGTACTGGCGCTGGGCATGACCGAGCATGCCGATGCCGCGGATTTTTCCAGCAGCGATCGGGGAACCAAGCTGACCCAGCAGGCCAAGGCCCTGATGGGCACCGCCGTGGATCTGGAAGCCTGCGCCCGGCTTTGGCGCCAGGACGCATTGGACTGAAACATGATCCCGCGCCCTTAGGATGGGTTGAGGAAGTTGCCCCTCAATTTTAGGCAGGTGGGTGTGGGCGCCGCATCGAGGACCAACTCTTCAGGGCTCGTACGCTGGTTGCTGATCTTGATCGCAACGGCGTTGCTTTCCCAAACGGCGCTGAACCTCATTCGTCCGGTGACCACCTATAAGCTCATCTCTTTTGGCTCCGGCGAGTTCACCGTCGGCGTGGTGACCGCGGCCTATGCCATCCTCCCGCTGTTCACCGCAATGATGCTGGGCCGGGCCAGTTCGCGAATCCGCAGGATCCGGTTCCTGATGGTTGCCGGCGTGGCCCTCTTGGCCGCTGGCGGCATCGGCATCAACTTCTCCCCGAATGCCTTGACCGTGGCGCTGGCCAGTGCCGTGCTCGGGCTCGGGCACTTGATGTTCACCATTGGCGGGCAATCTTCCATCGCCCGGTTCTTCCCCGACAGCGATCTGGACAAGGGATTCGGCTGGTTCACGGCAGCCTATGCGGCCGGGCAATTCATCGGGCCGCTGATTGGCGGATTGGTGCTCGGCTCCGGTACCGATGCCGTCTCCCCTGAGCGCATCGCCGGCATCAGCCTGTCGCTGTGGATTGCGGCCGGGTGCTCGCTGCTAGCTGTCCCCTTCTTGCTTCCGAGCTGGCAGCCGAGGATTTCCAAGACGGCGCCGCAAACCCGCCCGGCGAAGTCCGAAGCCTCCATTCCCTCGGTCTTGCGCATCAAGGGCATGGCTTCGCACATGTTCGCCTCGATGACCTTGCTGGCCATGCTGGACATCCTCACGGCCTTCTTGCCGCTGGTGGCGGAGAAACATGGCGTCACACCCGAAGATGTTGGTGTGCTTTTGGCCATTCGAGGTTTCGCTTCGGTAGTTTCCCGGCTGTTCATCCCCAAGCTCTCGGCCCACTTCGAACGCAACCACCTGCTGGTCACCAGTTTGTACATTTCGGGCATAGCCATCGCGCTGGCCCCGATCTTCATCGATTCGCTGTGGGCCTCCGGGGCCGCGTTGCTGGTCGGCGGCTTCTTCCTGGGCCTGGGCCAGCCGATGACCATGACCATGATTTCCACCTCGGTACCGGCGGTGGACCGCGGTGCCGCATTGGCCGTGCGGCTCATGGGAAACCGGGTCGGACAAGTAGCTTTGCCGATCATCTCGAGTACGGTCGCCGCGGGTTTGGGGCCGGCGGGAGCGATCTGGTTCTGCTGCGCGCTGCTCTGCCTGAGCGGAGCGGAGAAGAGCGTGCGCCGCTAGCGTGAGAAAACGCACGAGCGCCGCCCTGCGGTTGACAGCACACCGGTAGGGCGAGAACACTAGGTAACGGTGCCGGGCCGCTGGTAACCCCGGGCTCCAAAATTCTGCCGCTTCGAGCGGCCTTCCGCCGAGAGGCGTTCCCGGTCCGGCACCTTCAAATACCCGGTGTTAACTTCCACGTCGTAAACTGTTCTGCGTTGGTACCAATAGCCGTCGAATCGAATGGTGCGCCGTAAAGTGAAGTTCCAGATCTTTCCCTCCGCCTCGCGCGGCATCGAGTTGCTGTGCGGGTTGACGACGACCATTCGCACCTCCGTTGCCAATGTCGCCGAGATGATCGGCTCACCCGATACCCGTGCGGACCAGCTGCGGGATCTGGCCTCCGCGGAAGCCGAGGCCTCCGATCTGGTGCACGCGGTGCTCACCCACCTGCGAACCAGCTATATCAGCCCGCTTCCCCGCGAAGACATGTACACGCTTTCGCGCTTGCTGCACGAAACCATGGAACAGCTGCGCGGCACCGGCGAACTGATCATGACCGTTGGCTCCACCCCGCTTTCCGAGCGTTCCTCGGAGCAGCTTGAACTCATTTCGCAGCTGGCCGAGCTGGCCTCCGATTCGGTCCAGCGCCTGCATAACCTCGATGACCTGGAAGACAACTGGCTGCAGATGCTGCAGTTCTCCAAGCGCGCGGCCCGAACCCACCTGGTGTGGGTCAATGAGATCGCGAAGTTCGCCAAGCCAGGGACCATCCACCGCCACCAGCGCGTGGCCGACCACCTGATGCTTACCGCCAACACCCTGCGCCAGTTCGCCGACCACCTGGGTCGCGTGCTGGTGAAGGAGTCCTAGGGGAAATGACCATCCTTTCGGTCCTCACCGGATTCGCGATCGTCCTGACCCTGGGCTATGGCGTGCTCAACGGCTTCAGGGATGCCTCTACGGCCGTTGCGGCCTCCGTCCGCACCAGGGCGCTGCGCCCGGCCATTGCGGTCTCTGTGGCGGCGGTATTCGCCTTCCTCGGCACCTTGGCGACCTCGGGGCTGAGTGTGGCGCTGGTGGACAAGCTGAACTTCAACCTCCCCGATGGCGTCGTCGGATTGAAGCTGCTGATCTGCGGCTTGCTGACCGCCGGCGCGTGGGGCCTGTATTGCTGGTGGCGCGGCCTGCCGGTCAGTTCCACCCATGCGCTGTTCTCCGGCTTGGTGGGCGCCAGCGGCGCCTCGGCTTTCATGGGCGACCTGTCGATGTCCGGGGCCTGGGGTCTGCTGCTCGGCTCGGTGCTGCTGCCCATGCTGATCACCCCGGTCATCGCCTACCTGTTGTCCTATGCGCTGGTGATTCCGGCGACCTGGCTGATGCGCCACAACTCCTCGCGTTCGGTCAACAACGGCTCGCGCGCAGGCCAGGCCATCACCGCCTGCGCCGTGGCCCTGGGACTGGGGCTGCAAGATGGCCAGCGCACCGGCGCGATGATCGCACTGGTGCTGATCACCGGTCATGCAATGGACCCGGGGCCCGTGACATGGGCTATCCAGCTGGCCGCAGGTGCGGCGCTGAGCCTGGGCGTGCTGCTGGGCGGATGGCGCATCACCTATACGCTCGGCCGCCGGCTGGTGAACTTCGATCCGCTGCGCGGCATGATCGCCCAGGGCGTAGCCGCGGCAATGCTGTTCCTCGGCTCGCTCGTCTTGCACCTGCCGCTGTCCACCACGCAGGCGGTAACCAGCGGCATCGTCGGTGCCGGCAATAACCAGTCTTTCGAATCGGTGGTGTGGCGCAATGTCACCAAGGTGCTGCTGCACTGGGTGCTGACCCCGATTGCCTGCGTTGCCTGCGGCGCGATTCTCACCCTGGCGGTGCACCCGCTGCTGGGCAACGCCTAGTCTTTGCCCGGAATGAAGAGGTCTTCGATTTTGCAGCCGAAGACCGCTGAGAGCTTGAATGCCAGCGGCAGGGACGGGTCGTAGCGGCCTTTTTCGAGCGAGATGACGGTCTGCCGCGAGACGCCCAGCAGGTCCGCCAACGCCTGTTGGGAGAACCCGTGTTCCTTGCGGTATTCGCTGAGGTTGTTCTCCACTAGCTTTCGGCTCGCTTACTCGGTTGTCCGAAGTGCGAGCGGCCCAAAGCGAAGGCGCGGGAATCGGAATCGCGCTTGTGCATCAGCCTTCCACCTTCTTGATCACCAAGTAGCGCACGAGCACGTCCACGGCAGCCAGCAGCACGACCCCGACAAGCAGCATCACCGGATCTACGTCAATGCGCAGCAAACCCAGCGCCATGGCGCCTAGCCCGCACAGGGCGATCAGATCATTGAATGCACCGAAAACCGCCTTTTCGTACCACTTTCCCTCGATAGAGGAATCGGGATCTTTCACGGCTCCGGCAAGAGTGTCCCGGTCGAGCATTATTACCCAGCACAGGGCGAAAGTTGCCGGCAGCATCAGCAGTGCAAAGACCAGCCCGGCCAGCATCTTGCGCTGCTGATCGGCCTCGGGGCCGAATGTCCACCAGATCAGCGCCATGGTAGCGCAGAGCACCAGGCCCCCGAGCAGCGACAGGAGCATCAGCAAGGCCGTCGATCCGCCAAAGCGCGCCCTTCCCCACCTGCTTTTGGCTTTCTCATTCGCTTCCATGCCGGACTCCCTCCAGATTGATGTAAACCTCACTTTACTGCCAAGCGTGCTTTACAGTCAAGGGTACTTTACATGGATAGTTAAAGTGCAGCGGCGCACCGTAGTCGGTGCGCCGCTGGCGGTGATCCCCTCCAGGATCCCCGGAAGACCCCCCTTCCGGTCCGTCTACCGCCGGCTCAAGGAGCGGCGGTATCCGAAATCTTTATCCGAAGCGTCCGGAGACGTAATCCTCGGTGGCCTTCTGCTCCGGGTTGGAGAAGATGGCTGCGGTGTCGTTGAACTCGATGAGCTTGCCCGGCTTGCCGGTGCCCGCAATGTTGAAGAACGCGGTGCGGTCGCTGACGCGTGCAGCCTGCTGCATATTGTGGGTCACGATCACTACGGTGTAGTCGTTCTTCAGCTCGTTGATCAGGTCCTCGATAGCCAGCGTGGAGATCGGGTCCAATGCCGAGCAAGGCTCATCCATCAAGATCACGTCCGGCTTGACCGCAATGGTGCGGGCGATGCACAGGCGCTGCTGCTGGCCGCCAGAAAGGCCCGAGCCTGGCTTGTCCAGACGGTCCTTGACTTCGTTCCACAGGTTCGCGCCGCGCAGCGACTTCTCAACCAGGGAGTCGGCATCGGACTTGGAGATCTTCTGGCCGTTCAGCTTCACGCCGGCGAGTACGTTGTCCTTGATGGACATGGTCGGGAACGGGTTCGGACGCTGGAAGACCATGCCGATCTGGCTGCGTACGGTCACCGGGTCAACGCCGGCGCCATACAGGTCATCGCCGTCCAGCAGCACCTGGCCCTCGACGCGGCCGCCGGGGATGACTTCGTGCATGCGGTTCAGGGTGCGCAGGAAGGTGGACTTGCCGCAGCCCGATGGGCCGATGAAAGCGGTGACGGACTTCGGCTCGATGTTGATCGAGACGCCTTCAACGGCGAGGAACTTGGAGTAGTAGACGTTCAGATCGTTGACGTCAATGCGTTTTGCCATGATGTAATCCTTGGAAAGTTGGGGTTGTCCGGACCGGAGCCTTAGCTCAACGGCCCTTCTTTGGGGCGAAGATCGAGGCGACCAGGCGGGCGAGGAGGTTCAACGCCATCACCATGAAGATCAGCAGCAGGGCCGCGGCCCAGGCTCGCTGTACCGACGGGTCGATGTTCGTCGGGCTGGTCGGGGTCAGGATCTGGTAGTAGATGAAGGTTGGCAGCGTGGACATCCAGTTTGCGAACACATTCATGTTGATCTGGCTTGCGATGCCGGCGGTCACCAGGATCGGAGCGGTTTCGCCGATGACTCGGGCGATGGCCAAGGTGACACCCGAGGCAATGCCGGAGATCGCGGTCGGGATGACCACCTTCAAGATGGTGCGCCAGCGGCGCACACCCAGTGCAAAGGATGCTTCACGCAGTTCGTTGGGAACGATCTTGAGCATTTCCTCGGTGGAACGGACCACCGTTGGGATCATCAGCACGCTCAACGCGACCGCCGCGACGATGCCCATGCGGGCGTTCGGACCCAGGATCATGCCGAAGAAGGCCGCTGCGAACAGGCCGGCAACGATCGAAGGAATGCCGGTCATCACGTCGACGAAGAAGGTGATCGCCTTGGACAGCGCCTTGCCCTGCCCGTATTCCACCAGGTAGACAGCGGTCAGCATGCCCACTGGAACGGAGATCAAGGTGGCCCACAGGGTGATCAGCAAGGTGCCCATCACCGCGTGGTACGCGCCGCCGACTACCGGGGTGCCATTGGCGACGGATTCATTGTCCACCGCGCCGGTCACGCCGTTCATGGAGCTGAACAGGAAGTGGCTGTTCAGGCCCGGCATGCCCTTTTCCAGCACCGTATAGAGCACGGATACCAGCGGGATCACGGCGACGATGAACGCCGCGTAGATCAGGTAGGTCCACATCGCGTTCTTGCCGCGGCGCTTGCCTTCAGCTGCGGTGGTGATCACGGAGGCGGCCACCAGGAAGATGAGCGCCGAGTAGATGGCGAAGGAGGCAACGTTGAAGCCGGTCAGCGTGGACGCTGCCGCGCCGACAATGATGGCGCCTGCGGCGATCGCCCAGATGGCCCACTTCGGCAGCTTGCCCTTGGCCAAGGAGTTGCGCTTGCGCACCGGTGGAGTCGGGGCCCCGGGCCTGTTGCTCTGGTTAGTAGTCATGGTGCTCATCAGTTAGCTCCCGAGAATTCCTTGTGGCGGGCGATGATTCCACGAGCGATCATGTTCACGACCAGGGTGATCAGGAACAGGACCAGGCCGGCGGCGATCAGCTCCGCCAGGCGCAGGCCGAAGGCCTCAGGGAAGTTCAAGGCGATTTCCGCGGCGATCGTCTGGTTGCCGGTCTTGATCAGCGATGGGATCAGGTTGCCGGTGGAGAGCACCAGCGCAACGGCCATGGTCTCGCCCAAGGCGCGGCCCAGACCCAGCATGACGGCGGAAATGATGCCCGGACGGGCGAACGGGATCACCGCGGTGGTGATCATTTCCCAGCGGGTTGCGCCCAGTGCCAGCGCGGCTTCCTCGTGCAGCTTGGGAGTCTGCAAGAAGATCTCGCGGCTCAGCGAGGTGATGATCGGCAGCACCATCACGGCCAGCACGATGCCGGCGGTGAGCATGGTCTTGCCGGTCTGGCTGGCGGGGCCTTCGAAGATGGGGATGAAGCCCAGATTCTTGGCCAGCCATTCGTAGCCTGGAACCAGAGCCGGAGCGAGCACCATGTAGCCCCACGCGCCGTAGATCACCGAGGGGATCGCGGCGAGCAGATCGATCAGGTAGCCCAGCGGGCCTGCGACCTTGCGTGGAGCGAAGTGCGAGATGAACAGCGCCACGCCGATGCCGATCGGGGTGGCGATCAGCAGCGCGATAGCCGCTGCGATCACGGTGCCGATAACAATCGGCCAGATGTAAGCGAAGAATCCTGCGCCGCCGGAAATCTCCGCCGGATCGGCGAAGAACGTCGGCAGGGCTTGGATCAGCAAGAAGACCGCGACCGCGAAGAGCGTGATCAGGATCAGGACACCGGCGCCCAGGGCGGCACCGGAGAAGATCTTGTCACCAGCGCGGCCGGAAGTCGATGACTTGCTTGTCAAAGCATTGGTAGTCATGGCTAGAGCCTTTACGAAACGGGGGTGGTGCAGTTTTCACTGCGGGGGTGGAGGGGTACTGCTGGTGCGGGTGGGTGAGTTCGTCCACCCGCACCTGGTGCCGGTTGCCCGGCGGGGTACTACTCGGCGACGGTGATGCCGTCGATCGACTTCTTTGCCTTCTCGGCAATGGCTGCCGAGATCGGGGCGTTGCCTGCCGAAGCCTGCGCGGTCTTCTGGCCATCTTCGGAGATGACGTAGTTGCCGAAGGCCTTGACCAGATCGGCTGTTGCCTGGTCCTTGTAGCTGCTGCAGAAGATGTGGTACGAAACCAGGACGATTGGGTAGGTGCCCGCTTCGGTGGTGTCGCGCTCCAGGTCCAGAGCCAGGTCGTTCTCGGCTGCGCCTTCAACTGGGGTTGCGGTCTCCAGGGCCTTGGCAGCTGCTTCAGCAGAAATCTTGGTGTATTCCTCGCCGACCTTCACGTTCACGGTGGACAGGCCGCCCACTGCGGAGAAGTCGGCGTAGGTGATTGCGCCGTTGGTGGAGGTGGTGGTCGAAACCACGCCAGAGGTGCCCTTGGCATTCTCCGACTGGATGTCGCTTGGCCAGTCGCCGGAAACATCGTAGCTCCAAACGTCAGCCGCTGCGGCCTTCAGGTACTCGACGAAGTTCTCGGTGGTACCGGACTCATCATTGCGGTGCACCACGGTGATTGCGGTGTCCGGGAGTTCAACGCCTTCGTTCTGCTTGGCGATAGCCTCATCGTTCCACTTGGTGATTTCCTTCTTGAACACCTTGGCGATGGTGGCTGCGTCCATGTTGATCTCTTCAACGCCTTCGAGGTTGAAAGCGATCGCGATCGGCGAAACGTAGGCCGGGATGTTGAATGCGCCTTCTGGGCCGCAAACTTCCTTGGCCTTTTCGGCTTCGTCTTCCTTCAGGTATGCATCCGAGCCGGCGAACTGCGCGCCACCTGCCAGGAATGCTTCGCGGCCTGCGCCGGAGCCATCTGGCGAGTACTGCACGTTGGCTTCCGGGTTGGCGGTCTTGAAGCCGGTGGTCCATGCTTCCATGGCCGAGTTCTGGCTGGATGCGCCGATGCCGGTCAGGGTTCCGGTGACACCGGATGCTGCCGACGCCTCGGCACCTTCAGAACCTGCTGCGGCGGTTGGGTTATCCGAGCCGCAAGCGGTCAGCGCGAGTGCCGCTACGGAAAGAACAGCAGCTGCGCTGCCAAAGCGATTGAGCTTCACGAGATTTACTCCCCATGTTGGTAGATCGATGTAAAACCTTCAGCGGCGTCTTCCCGCTTCATCTACGACGTTAAAGATCGAAAGTAACCAGCTCCCCCGGCAAAGGTGAACATAAGGTTAACAACATACCTGAAGCCAAGTGATCCTGCTCACCAGCGCAATATCCCGGCAGCTTCTGCCACCTGCCGCCGAACACGTGGAAGACTGAAGCCATGGCAACTGGGCGGAAAGTGAAGCGCATGCCAGCGCATCTATTCGGATTCATAGCGCAGCGCAATCGCGCTGGGCTGATACGCTCGCGCAACTCCCTGCCTAGAATCCTGCGCATGACGCTTGGCGCAATCGGAGCCTTTTGGATCGCCGAAAGCATCTGGGGACATTCCCAACCGATTTTCGCAGCCACCAGCGCGCTGGTTTCCCTGGGCTTCGGTGCCTCCACCACCGTGCGCAAAACCGCCGAAGTCGCCCTGGGGTGCACCCTGGGGGTGGCGCTGGGCGATACCCTCATGCACTGGTTCGGGCAGGGGATCTGGCAGGCCGCACTGGTGATGTCGCTGAGTCTGGTCATTGCCCGCTATTTGGATTCCGGTGCCATCTTCTCCACCCAGCTGGGCATGCAATCGGCACTGGTAGTGCTGCTGCCCATCAGCGCGGATGGGCCATTTGCCCGTTCCATCGATGCCCTGACCGGGTCCCTGCTTGCCCTGCTGGTGATTATTTTCTGGCCTACCGACCCGCGGCGCAGCCCGGTGTCCGCGTTATCGGATCTGTTCAAGGAGCTCTCCGAAGCGCTTTTGGAATGCGCCTGGGCCATCCGCGACGATGACCGGCGCGCAGCCTTCCACGCACTGATCAAGGCTCGCGGAACCCAGAAGTACCTGGATATGCTGCCAGCCGCCTTCCGCGCTTCGAAGGAAATCGCAACGATTTCCCCCACCGGGCGTCGCCACCGCCATGAACTGAACCGGCTATCCAAGCGTTTCAACCACTACGACTGGGCCGCCCGCAACTCGCGGGTCTTCGCCCGGCGCCTTGCTTCCGTGCTCAGCAACAGCGCACTGACCCCGGAAGGCGCGCAAACCTTGGCTCCCCTGATGCGCGAGCTATCCGAGGCGGTCAACACCTTGGCGCACTCGGTGCGCGAAACCACGGTGGCTGGCCAACGCAAATACGAGAAGGCCGCCCAGCTGCAGCTCGAAGGCGTCGCCGCCCAACTGGATCCGCGCGCCCTGGGAGTTGAGGGGCTCCAGGGCGAAGGCCTGGTCTTGCTGCTGCGCCCGATGGTGGTGGATCTGCTCGAAGCGGCAGGCCGCGAACACGAAGAAGCCATCGAAGTGCTGCCCAAGCTGTCCTGAACGAAAATGTCCGCATAGCTCGATAGCATTGAGCCATGGCCAAAACCTCCACTCGCAGCAAGTCTTCCGCATCGTTCAAATGCTCTGAATGCGGGTGGACCACGATTAAGTGGGTGGGCCGCTGCGGCGAATGCCAGGCCTGGGGCACTGTCGAAGAAGTGGGTGTCGTCTCCGCCCGTACCGTAGCCGCGGCCAAGGTGGCCCACCCAGCCAAGCCGATCGCGCAGATTGACGGCTCCGAAGCGGCCTTCCGCCCCAGCGGCGTCTCCGAACTTGACCGCGTGCTCGGTGGCGGCCTGGTTCCGGCAGCCGCGATCCTGCTGGCCGGCGAACCTGGCGTGGGCAAGTCCACGCTGCTCTTGGACGTTGCCGCGAAAGCCGCGCAAACCGGCTTGCGCGTGCTCTATCTAACCGGTGAAGAGTCCGCCGCGCAGGTAAAGTCCCGCGCCGAACGCATCAACGCCATCGCCGATACGCTGTTCCTGGCCGCCGAAACCGACCTGGCTCTGGCCTTGGGCCAGATCCAGGAGATCGATCCGCAGCTGCTGATCCTGGACTCGGTGCAGACCTTCTCCTCGGCAGAGGTGGACGGCGCTGCCGGCGGCGTTTCCCAGGTGCGCGAAGTCGCTGCCTCGATCATCAACGCGGCCAAGACCCGAGCCATGTCCACCATCATGGTCGGCCACGTGACCAAGGAAGGTTCGGTCGCCGGCCCACGGCTGCTCGAGCACCTGGTGGACGTGGTCTGCCAGTTCGATGGCGAGAAGCATTCGCGGTTGCGCATCCTGCGCGCGCTGAAGAACCGCTACGGAGCCACCGACGAGGTGGGCTGCTTCGATTTGAATGAAGACGGCATTGAATCGCTGACCGATCCTTCCAAGCTTTTCGTCACCCGAACCCGCACCCCGGTGCCGGGCACCTGCATCACCGTCACGATGGAGGGCCGCCGGCCGCTGGTTGCCGAGGTGCAGACCTTGCTCTCGCGCAGCAATGCCCCTGCTGCCCGCCGGGCCACCAGTGGCTTGGATGCCGCGCGGGCGCAAATGGTTGTGGCGGTGCTGCAGGCCCGCGCGCATATGGATCTGTCGTCCATGGACTCGTATATCGCCACCGTGGGTGGCGTGAAAATTGCCGAACCCGCCTCGGATCTGGCCTGCGCGCTGGCATTGGCTTCTTCGATGAATGAATTCCCGCTGCCGCAGGACTTCGTGGCCTTCGGCGAAGTCGGCTTGGCCGGCGAAGTTCGGCAAGTACCGGAAATCTCACGGCGCATCACCGAGGCGCAGCGTCTGGGCTTCTCTTTCGCGATGGCTCCGGCCACCCCGGAACCGTTGAAGAATATCCCCGAGGGCATCCGCGTATTCCAGGTGGAGAACATCGCGCAGGCGCTGGATATTGCGTTTAACCAGCGACAGAAGCCCGCAGGATAAACTTGATTGTTGCTGCCCGCCGAAAGGACGCAAGTTGAAAGCGCACCCAACCCCCGGATTCCTTGCCGTTCTGGCCCAGATTGCCCCGGGTACCGAGCTCGCCCAGGGTCTTGAACGGATCCAGCGCGGCCGTACTGGCGCTCTCATAGTGCTGGGCCATGACAGGCTCGTGGAGTCGATCAGCTCCGGCGGCTTCAGGATCAACACCGAATACACGCCTACACGCATCCGCGAACTGGCCAAGATGGACGGCGCGATCATTCTGGACGGCACAGGACGCCAGATCCAGCAGGCCGGCGTGCAGCTGATGCCGGATGCGCAGATTGAAACCCAGGAGTCCGGCACCCGCCACCGCACGGCAGAACGCGTAGCCGCGCAAACCGGGTTCCCGACGATTTCGGTTTCGCAGTCCATGCAGACCATCACCCTCTATGCCGACGGCGAGCGCCATGTGCTCGAGCCAGCCGAGCGCCTGCTGGCCCGCGGCAACCAGGCTATTGCTACCTTGGAACGGTACCGCCACCGCCTGGACCAGGTCACCAGCGCCCTGTCAGCTGCGGAAATTGAAGATGTCGCCACCGCGCGGGAAGTGCTCGCTGTCTTGCAGCGCACCGAGATGCTGCGCCGTACCAGCGAAGAAATCTCCCGCTACGTGCTGGAGCTGGGCATCGATGGGCGCCTGCTGGCGGCCCAGCATGCGGAATTGCTCTCCGGCATCCAGGCGGATAACCAGTTGCTCCTGCGGGACTATTCCGACGCGGAAGGCCAGGAGCTGGATATCGAGCGTGCCCTGGAGACGCTGCATGAAGTTTCCGATGCCCAGCTCATTGAGCTTGATGGCCTGACCAAGATCCTGTTCCCGCACTCCACCATTGGCCAAGACGACCAGCTGACCCCGAAGGGCTACCGCCTGCTTTCGCAGATCCGCACGGTGCCCAAGCTGGTCGGGGACCGCCTGGTGGCGTCCTTCGATAACTTGCAGCTGCTCATGGCAGCGTCCACCAGCCAGCTCATGGAAATCGAGGGCGTCGGCGAGCAGCGTGCACGCTCCATCCGGGAAGGGCTGGCCCGCATGGCCGAATCCTCGTTGCTGGATCGCTACATCTAGGCGTTTTCACTCCAAGGTGAAGGTGACCGGCTCCGAAACGAAGTCGCCGATAGCGGCGGTGAACTTGTAGGTTCCCGGACGCGGCTGCACGCTGACCGACTTGCACCCGGGAGCCGAACGCTCGCGGTTCCAGGTGAAGCGCGCGTTCTCCTTCTGCCCCGGCTTGAAGGCCAGATTCACATCTTCTGCGCCATCCAGGCAATCGATGGTGGAGAAGATGCGGTCCGCGCCGCTGGAAACCAGGAACTCCTGCTGCGTGGTTCCGACGTTCAATTCGCATTCGCGCTTGGAAACATTTTCGATGCCCAGCAGCAAGGTCGGCTTCTTGTCCGAGGCGTAGCTTTTCGCATCGGTAGTCGCAGTAATCTCGACCTCGTCGCTCTTGCACTTCTTGGCCGCAGCTTCGTCGTCTTCCGGCTCTGGCGATGGCGAAGGAACCGACTGGGTTTGCTGGGCGCTCGGCTCATTGCCTGCAGTTTTCTTCTCATCAGGGGAGAACAATCCGGCCAGCGCAACGACGCCCCAGACAAGCAGGCCGACGAGCACCAGGGCAAGTACTGCCACGGTGATCCGCCTGCGCCGGTAGACGCTGGCCGATGGTTTCCCCCCTGATGCGTTGCTCATGGCTTAAGGCTAATTCATTTGCCTGCCCGAAGCCGGTAATGGCGTAGGATCCAGGGCAAATCACGTTCTGCAATCCATTCCCGCTGATTCCGGGCGGACGGTGCGCTGGCTTAGAGTGGTGGGGTGCAGCAAATCCACAACACCATCAACACCTGGTACCTAGAGAACGCCCGCGACCTGCCTTGGCGACGCCCCGGAGTGAGCGGCTGGGAAGTCATGGTCAGTGAGTTCATGCTCCAGCAGACTCCGGTAGTTCGTGTCTTGCCGGTTTGGGAAGAATGGATGCGCCGCTGGCCACGGCCGCAGGATCTGGCTGCGGAACCGCTGTCCGAAGCACTGAAAGCGTGGGGACGGCTGGGCTATCCGCGGCGCGCGCAGCGCTTGCATGCCGCCGCCGTGGAGATCACCACCGAGTACAACGGCGAAGTCCCGCGCACCGAAGCCGAGCTCCTGGCCTTGCCGGGCATCGGCTCCTACACCGCGGCCGCCATTGCCTGCTTTGCCTTCGGCGAGCGCACCGTTGTCGTGGACACGAACATTCGCCGCGTGCATGCACGGCTCTTTGGCGGCATGGCATTGCCCGAGCCAAGCCCGCGTGCCAGTGAATTCGCCCGGGCTGCAGAAGTCCAGCCCGAGGATCATCAGGCAGCGAATCTGTGGAATATTTCGGTAATGGAACTCGGTGCCCTGGTGTGCACTGCTCGCAGCCCGAAGTGCGAGCAATGCCCGGTCTTCCAGCAGTGCGCATGGATTGCCCAGGGGCAGCCGGCCCCGCACTACATCCCGAAGGGACAAGCTTGGAAGGGTACGGACCGGCAGGTCCGCGGCGCCATCATGGCGATCCTGCGCGAGCATGAGAAGGCGGTGCCAGAGCAGTCCTTCCTGGCCGAGCTGTCCCATGAATCGCATGCAAGGTATGTGGCGCTTGACCAATTGCAATCACCATTGGAGCAGCGTGAACGGGCACTGGCCGGGCTGCTCAAAGATGGCCTGGCGATCGCCGAAGAAGATGGAATCCGCCTGCCTTCGTAGCATCGGCCCGGAACGAGCCAGAAGCGGCTAGCTTTATGCCCTGATGCCTACCTATGCTTAGCCCATGAACGCTTCAGTTGATCCGGCCGCTGCTGTTCGCCACGTAGCCAAGCACCCATGGTTCGAACGCGCCGCACGCCTGGGATACGTCGCCAACGGCGTACTTCACGCAACCGTGGGAATCCTCGCAGCTTTCGTCGCTGCCGGCGGCAAGGCGGAAGCCGATCAGGGCGGAGCCATGGGCGCCTTGGCAGAGCAGCCTTTCGGCATGGTCTTGCTGTGGATCTGCGCAATCGGCGCACTATTGCTGGGCCTATGGTCCTTGGCGCAGGCCTTCTTGCCCGAAAACGAGCTGAAGGGCAGGCTCAAGTCCGCGGCCATCTCGGTGTCCTTCTTGGCTGTCGGCTTCACCTTTGGGCGGTTTGCGGTGGGAATTCCCAGTGATTCGGGAAAGACTGCCACCAGCTTCAGCGGAGAAATGATGAAGACCGGACTTGGCCGGGGGTTGCTGATCGCCTTGGGCCTGGGGCTGCTGGCCATGGCCGGCTACTACATCTACAAGGGTGCCACCCGGAAGTTCTTGAAGGATCTCTCCGGTTCCGGAAATACCGAGGTATCGCGCGCGATCAAGTACTCGGGCATGCTGGGCTATCCTGCCAAAGGCGTAGTCCTCGGTGCCGTGGGCCTGCTCTTCATCGTGGCCACGGTACAGCGCGACCCGGAAGAGGCCAGCGGCATCGATGGCGCGCTGAAGGCCATCCAGGATCAGCCGTTTGGGCCGGTTGCCCTGGTTGCTATCGGTGCGGGCCTGGTTTGCTACGCGCTGTACCTGGTATTCCGTGCGCGCTACGACCGGATGGACTAGAAGTATCAGTCCAGCGTAATGATCATCCGGGTGTTGCCCAAGGTATTCGGCTTCACGCGGGCGAGGTCCAGGAATTCAGCAACGCCTTCATCCCGGGAGAGCAGGATCTCCTGGTATACCGCTGGATCCACGGCGCTCTGGTCAGCCATCACCTTGAAGCCTTGGCGTATGAAGAAATCCACTTCGAAGGTCAGGCAGAAGACGCGGCCAACCCCGACTTCCCGGGCACGTTCCAAGAGTTCGGAGAGCAGGACATGGCCTACGCCCTTGCCACGCAGCTCGCCCGAGGTCGCCAAGGTACGGATTTCGGCGATGTCTTCCCAGATGACGTGCAAACCGCCGCAGCCGACAACATTGCCGTCCGCGTCCTCGGCGACCAGGAATTCCTGGATGGACTCGTAGTAGGTGACCGCTTCCTTATCCAGCAGGATCCGTTCCTCGGCCAACGGGCGCACAAGATTGCGGATAGCGTTGACATCACTGGTTCTGGCTGAGCGGACGGTAAAAGAGTTCACGTTCTAAATCCTATGCCCCACCGTTTGCAGAATCGAAGCAGATGCCGGATATGTCATTGAAGGAACATCCCGCAACACGGTGTGCCAAGATAAACTTGAACATTGAAGTCGCACTGGAGCAAGGATGAGGATGCCAGCTAGAACAGCACGCCCCGGATTCGGGTTGCTTGCCATCCTCCTATCCGCCGTCGGCATCGCTCCCCTGCTTAATTACGGGTTGAACGCCACCAGCGACCTGGTCATCAGGGATTTGGGAATCACCGAATCCCAGTTCGGCCTGTTGGCGACAGTGTGCTTCGGCTGCGCCGCACTGGGTAACGCCGTCTTCGGGAAGTTCTCCGACAGGCAACCGGATACCAGGCTGGTCCTGCTGATCTTCGGCACGACGGCGGTCGCGCTGGGCTTGGCAGCCATTCCCGCAGGCTACGTCTTGCTCCTGGCGGCTTCCGGTTTGGCCGGCTTCGCCCAGTCATTCCCCAACGGGGTCACCAACCGCATTCTGGCCCAGCGCGTCCCTAGTGCCCAGCGCATCACGTGGACCGGCATCAAGCAGTCTGGCGTGCAGGTTTCACAGCTCGTAGGCAGCGTGGGGTTCCCGCTGCTGGCTGCATTCATTGGCTGGAACGGAGCATCGCTGGCCGGCGCCGTGCTCGCCGCGGTCCTCGCGGTGATCGCTGTACGGGTTATCCGCGCGACTCCCATGCTCGCCGCGCCTGCCCCGCAGAAGGCGGCAGCGGGCGCGAGCCAGCCGGTGGCTGCGGCCGCCCCCTCCACGAAGTTCGTCATTTTTGCGCTGGCCCTATTCGGTTTCATCAACGGTGTCGGCGTACAGGCGACCAACGTCTACCTGGCGCTCTTTGCGGTCCGCGAGCTGGACTTCTCCTTGGTCGCTGGCGGCCTGACCGCCGCGGTCGCTGGCGTCATTGGCGTTTCCGCCCGCGTCGGATGGGGGCAGATGATGTCACGCGGCGTATCAGCTCCTAAGCTCTTGCTGCTGCTGGCGTCGCTGGCCACTGCGGGCGGTGCCAGCTTCCTGATGGCCCAGCAGCTGCACTCGGTGGCCTTGCTCTGGCTAGCGGTCTGCCTGCACGGCGCCTCGGCCCTGGGAGTTTCGGTAGTGCTGATGGCGGGCTTGCTGCGGGTGATCCCCGCAAGCCGCCTGGGAAGTGCCAGCGGAATCGTCTCGGCGGGCCAGTTTGGCGGTTTCACAGTGGGGCCCTTGGCCATGGGCCTGCTGGTCGGCTCGGCCGGTGGCTTCACCGCGGGCTGGATCACCGTCACCGGGATCTACCTGTGCTCAACGGTGCTGGGTGCATTCCTTGTCCTGCGAGCCAGGAACCGGGGCTAGCCGGTGGATGCCGAAGCGCTGAAAACCCTGGCGCACCTGCGCCGGGCCAGGGACCTGATGGACCGGCACTATGCGGAACCATTGGATGTGCCTGCGTTGGCCCAGCGTGCTTCCATGTCTCCTGCTCATTTTTCCAGGGAGTTCAAGCGGGCCTATGGCGAGACCCCGCATGCCTATTTGCTCACCCGCCGTATCGAGCGCGCCATGCATCTGCTGCGCGCATCGGTCTCGGTAACAGATGCTTGCATGCAAGTGGGATGGACCTCTCTGGGTTCCTTCAGCACGCGCTTCACCGAAGTGGTCGGCGAAACTCCCTCGTCATACCGGGAACGGGACCATTCAGCCACCGAGCCGATCCCTGCCTGCATCGCCAAGATCCTTTTGCGTCCCGAGAGATTCTGAGCAGTTTTGAAGAAGCGCTATCTGGTCGGCGCTCCCTAGGCTGGAGCCATGGCAAGCATTTCAATCAATCATGTCCCTTTGACCGTGCTCGATGTGGATGAGGCGCTCGCGTTCTACCGCGATGCGCTGGGCTTCACGGTCCTCTCCGATGTCGCCAACGGCGGCTTCCGCTGGGTGTCCCTTGGCGGCTCCGACGGCGCCGGCACCAGCCTGGTGCTTTCGGCTCCGGGCGCTGGCCGGTCAGCTGCCGATGCGCAGGCCTTGGCCGAGCTGGTAGCCAAGGGCGCGATCGGCCCGCTGGTGCTGTCCACCAATGATCTGGACAAGGTCTTTGAAACTTTGAGCGCGTCGGGCGCTGAAGTCCTGCAGGAGCCAATGGACCAACCGTGGGGTCCGCGCGATTGCGCCTTCCGCGATCCTTCGGGAAATATGGTCCGTATCAACCAAGCAGTTCAGGGAGAAGAAGCATGAGCAGTTCAGAACAAGAAGGCTTTTCAGCCGCCGAGAAGGCCGCGATGAAAGAGCGGGCGGCTGTGGTGCGCACTTCGAAGAAGCGCATGACCAAAGCCGAGAAGGCGGAACAGGCCCGCAAGGAAGTGGAAGAGAAGATTGCTTCCTTCGAGGGCAACGACAAGGTGCTTGCGCAGAAGCTGCACCGGATCATCACCGAGACGGCTCCGGAATTGGAGCCGAAAACCTGGTATGGCATGCCCGCTTACGCTTTGGACGGCAAGATCTTGTGCTTCATGCAGGATGCCAAGAAGTTCGGTACCCGCTACCTGACTTTCGGCTTCAACGATGTTGCGCAGCTGGATGAGGGCACCCTATGGCCCACCTCGTTCGCCATTACCGCGCTTGATGGGCAGCTCGAAGAAATGCTTGCCGAGTTGGTAGCCAAGGCGGTGGCCCGCTAAGCCCAGCACGCCCGGAGGGAATCGATTGCTCTTCAGGCGTCGAGGCTTTCTTGCTCCGCCTGGGGCAATGCCTTTGCCAGCATCGAGGCGGAAAGCGCGAAGACCCCGATCAGCCCAAGCAGTCCCATGCCAATAGGCAGGGTGCCTTGCTGCGCGGCGTCTTCTCCCATGGCAGCGAGAAGCATGGCAGCGCCCAGTCCGAGGATTCCGAAGCCAGCGGCCAGGAAGCAGACCACAATCGATTTCGGTCCCGGGTTCCAGTGCCCCAATGAGGTGAAGTCGCGGTAGACAATGATGCCGATGGCAATACTGAGCGTGCCCGCGGCACCAATCACCAGCACCACCAGCCACGTTGGGCCGTATCCGGCTCCGTCGGTGCCGGCATGGCGCACCAATTGTCCAGGAAGCTGGGGACGGAGGAGAAGGTACAGGGCTGAATAGGCCATGACTGCGAGGCAGGAAGCGGCAATCAGCTGTTGCCCTTTGCTTCGCTTCTTCATGTGTTGAGCCTACGACATGGCCGGATTAAAGCCAATAGCCGTGGAACTGAACGTTGTCAGTTCCACGGCTATGGGTTATGCCTCTGCGGCCTAGCTTTCCAGTGCTGCCGGTGCCGGCTCGCCTTCCAGCTGGCCGGTGCCGCCTTCAGCGTGGAAGACGAACTTGCGGCTCTCGCCTTCGCCCTCGACGTCGACGGTGACCTTCTGGCCCGCAACGATCTGGCTGAAGAGGATGCGCTCGGAGAGCTGGTCCTCGATATCGCGCTGGATGGTGCGGCGCAGCGGGCGGGCACCCATTGCTGGATCGTAACCGCGCTGGGCCAGCAGGCTGCGGGCAGCCTGGGTCAGCTCGATGGTGATCTCGCGTTCTTCCAGGCGCTTGGCCAGGCGTGCGATGAACAGGTCGACGATTTCTTCGATCTCGTCCTGGTTCAGCTGCGGGAAGACCACGGTGTCATCAACACGGTTCAGGAATTCAGGGCGGAAATGCTGACGCAGTTCTTCCTGGACCTTGGCCTGCATGCGCTCGTAACCGGTCTTGGTATCCGCGGCCGACTGGAAGCCGGTCATCACACCCTTGGAGATGTCGCGGGTACCGAGGTTGGTGGTCATGATGATGATGGTGTTCTTGAAGTCCACCACACGGCCCTGGGAGTCGGTCAAGCGGCCGTCTTCCAGGATCTGCAGCAATGAGTTGAACAAGTCGGCATGCGCCTTCTCGACCTCGTCGAAGAGCACTACGGAGAACGGACGGCGGCGGACCTTCTCGGTCAGCTGCCCGCCCTCTTCGTAGCCGACGTAGCCCGGAGGAGCACCGAAGAGCCGGGAAACGGTGTGCTTCTCCGAGTATTCGGACATGTCCAGGGTGATCAGCGCGTCTTCTTCACCGAAGAGGAACTCTGCCAGCGCCTTGGCCAGCTCGGTCTTGCCTACACCGGTTGGGCCGGCGAAGATGAACGAACCACCTGGGCGGTTCGGATCCTTCAGGCCTGCACGGGTACGGCGGATCGCCTGGGAGATGGCCTTGATCGCCGAGTCCTGGCCGATGACGCGCTTGTGCAGCTCGTCTTCCATGTTCAGCAGGCGCGTGGACTCTTCCTCGGTCAGCTTCACAACCGGGATGCCGGTGGAGTTGGCAAGTACCTCGGCAATAAGGTCCTCAGTCACCTCGGAGACTTCGTCCATGTCGCCATTGCGCCAGGACTTCTCCTTCTCGTTGCGGGCCTCAATCAGCTTGGATTCCTTATCGCGCAGCGAGGCAGCCCCTTCGAAGTCCTGCGCGTCAATCGCAGCTTCCTTCTCCAGGCGCACGGTGGCGATTTCCTCGTCCATTTCCTTCAAGGCCGGAGGAGCGGTCATGCGCTGGATGCGCAGGCGTGCGCCCGCCTCGTCGATCAGGTCCACGGCCTTGTCCGGCAGGAAGCGATCGGAGATGTAGCGGTGCGCCAGCGTGGCAGCGGCCTGCAGTGCACCATCGGTGATGGTCACGCGGTGGTGCGCCTCGTAGCGGTCGCGCAGGCCACGCAGGATCTGCGTGGTCAGCTCTACCGACGGCTCCTTGACCTGGATCGGCTGGAAGCGGCGTTCAAGCGCTGCATCCTTCTCGATATTCTTGCGGTACTCATCCAAGGTGGTGGCACCGATGGTCTGCAGTTCGCCACGAGCCAGCATCGGCTTGAGGATCGACGCGGCATCGATGGCGCCCTCGGCGGCACCAGCACCAACGAGGGTGTGGATCTCGTCGATGAACAGGATGATATCGCCACGGGTGCGGATTTCCTTGAGGACCTTCTTCAGGCGTTCCTCGAAGTCGCCGCGGTAGCGGGAGCCGGCCACCAGGGAACCGAGGTCCAGGGTGTACAGCTGCTTGTCCTTGATGGTCTCGGGCACATCGCCACGCACGATCGACTGGGCCAGGCCCTCGACGACTGCGGTCTTGCCGACACCAGGCTCGCCGATCAGCACCGGGTTGTTCTTGGTACGGCGCGAGAGGACCTGCATGACGCGTTCCATCTCGTGCTCGCGGCCAATCACTGGATCGAGCTTGCCCTCGCGGGCAGCTGCGGTGAGGTTGCGGCCGAACTGGTCGAGCACCGCCGAGCCTGCCGGGGTGCCTTCCTGCTGTCCGCCCGAGCTGACGCCAGCGGAGGCAGTTTCCTTGCCGCCCTGGTAGCCCGAGAGCAGCTGGATGACCTGCTGGCGCACGCGACCGAGGTCAGCACCCAATTTCACCAGGACCTGGGCTGCGACGCCCTCGCCCTCGCGGATCAGGCCGAGCAGGATGTGCTCGGTACCAATGTAGTTATGCCCCAGCTGCAGCGCTTCGCGCAACGAGAGCTCCAAAACCTTCTTGGCGCGAGGAGTGAACGGGATATGACCGGAAGGCGCCTGCTGGCCCTTGCCGATAATCTCCTGAACCTGCTCACGAACGGCACCCAGCGAAATATTCAGCGACTCAAGCGCCTTTGCGGCGACACCGTCGCCTTCGTGGATTAGACCGAGCAACAGGTGCTCGGTGCCGATGTAGTTGTGGTTGAGCATGCGCGCCTCTTCTTGGGCGAGCACGACAACTCGACGGGCACGGTCGGTAAATCTCTCAAACATCTTCGGCACACTCCTTGCTTACCAATAATTCGATGCTACGCACCAAGCGCCGGCAATGCGCCCTTGTTCGCCACAGGGATAACCGAAGCGGTCCCCTGGTACCGGAAATCCGTAATTGAGGTGCAATTAATTTCCGGATTTACTTGGCTCACCAATATTGCGATCTTCAATGAAAGTATTGGATGAATTACGAACGTCGTTATAAGAATAAGAGCCGGCACGCATTGCGTGCCGGCTCTTATATTGAGACTTGTTGAAAACCCCGCAAATTACTTCGCGCGGTTTCGCCCGCCCTTGCGCATTGCAGCATTGTAGGCATCTACAACTTCTGCATTAAGGCGTCCGCGTGCGTTGACCTTGATGTTGTTTTCCTTCGCCCATGCGCGGATTGCTGGAGCTTCGCTCGCTGCAGTCTGCTTCGACGAGCGCGCCGCATCGATGTACGGCTCGATGGCTGCATGGAACTGAGCAGCATGCTCGTCGTTCAGGTCGATTTCAAAATGCTGACCAGCGACGCTGAATGCAATAGATTCAGTCGCCTCGCTACCATCAATATCGTCGATCAGGGCAATTTGAACCTGACGTGCCATTTAGGAATTCCTCCGAGCTTGAATGTACTGGACCAACTGACATTCGATCATCAGCCCATTTCAAACAACAAGCATATACAAATAGCCGCACTAAACTCTAATTATCATCAGAATTCACAAGGTTCTTTCAGGAAAGACTAATTCTCGTTTACTGGATTATTAGAATCCGAGCGATTTTGAATTAGCGCATCAGCTTCAGCTTCAGCTTGGCGTTCTTTTCGATCCGCGTTTGTAATTGCTTTCATCACGTACCAGAAAAGCAGCGCCAGGCCGATTGTCGGGACGATCGCCTCAATATATGGCATTCCTATGCCTCCGGCTTTAGGAGTGGGAACAGAATAGTTTCACGAATACCGACGTTGGTGAAAAGCATAACCAGACGATCGATACCCAAACCGATACCGCCCATCGGCGGTGCACCGTATTCCAATGCACGAAGGAAGTCTTCGTCAAGCTGCATTGCTTCCGGATCGCCGCCAGCAGCCATCAGGGACTGCTCGGTCAGGCGCTCGCGCTGGATCACCGGGTCAATCAGCTCGGAGAACGCGGTACCGCGCTCCATGCCGCCGATGATCAGGTCCCAGGCCTCGATGACTCCCGGCTTCGAGCGATGCGGGCGTGCCAGCGGCTGTGCCAGTGGCGGGTAGTCGCACACGAAGGTCGGGTCGATCAAGGTCGGCTCGACGATTTCGCCGAACAGCTCGATGACCAGCTTCTGGGCGCCCCAGGCCGGATCGATCTTCACTTCGTGCTTCGCAGCGACTTCGCGCAGCACCGAAGCATCGGTTTCCGGGGTGATCTCCACGCCAACAGCTTCGGACAGGCCAGGGTAGACGCTGACCCAGCGCCATTCGCCGTCCAGGTTAGCGGTGCCCTTGGGGGTCTCGATGGTCCGGCCGGCGCCAATGGCGTCAGCGGCGTTGAGGATGATTTCCTTGATGCGATCGGCCATGACGTACTGGTCGGCGTAGGCTTCGTAGGATTCCAAGGTGGTGAATTCCGGCGAGTGGGTCGAGTCGACACCCTCGTTGCGGAAGATGCGCCCCACTTCGAAGACGCGGTCGACACCGCCAACGACGCAACGCTTGAGGTACAGCTCGGTTGCGATGCGCAGGGTCATTTCCTGGTCAAAGGCGTTCAGGTGCGTCTTGAATGGACGGGCCGAAGCGCCACCGTGAACCAGCTGCAGCATCGGGGTCTCAACCTCGACGTAGCCGCGGTTCTCCAGGGTGTTGCGTACGGCGCGGACGATCGCGGCGCGCTTGTAGACCATTTCGCGGGCCTCGTTGCGCACGATCAAATCGGCGTAGCGCTGGCGCACGCGGGTCTCTTCATTCAGATCGGCGTGCAGCACCGGCAGTGGGCGCAGGGCCTTGGAAGCCATTTCCCAAGCGTCTGCCATGATGGACAGCTCGCCGCGGCGCGAGGAGATGACCTTTCCGGTCACGAACACATGGTCGCCCAGATCGACGAGCGACTTCCACTGGGCCAGGCGCTCTTCGCCAACGTTGGCAAGCGAGAGCATGACCTGCAGGCGAACCCCTTCGCCCTTCTGGCCGCCTTCCTGCAAGGTGGCGAAGCACAGCTTGCCGGTGTTGCGCATGAAAACGATGCGGCCGACAATGCCGACGACGTCTTCGGTCTCTTCACCAGCTTCGAGGTGCTCGTACTTGTCGCGGATTTCCTGCAACGAGTGGGTGCGAGCTATGCCTACCGGGTAGGCTTCCTCGCCCTTGGCCAGCAGCTGGTTGCGCTTATCGGTGCGCACCTGTCGCTGGTCGTTTGGATCTGGGGCCTGTGCGGAATTATTTTCGGAAGTCACAATAGACCATTCTACGTGTCATGGCGTGCAGTTGAAGCCCTTCATGATCAGCCTTACACAGTGATCTTGGCCCGTAACGCAGGATAGGGCAGGGCAAAGCTGGCTTTGCCCCTGCCCTATCCATTCAGTTATGCGGTTTACCAGATTTCTACGCGGTCAGCTGGATCCAGCCACATGCCATCGCCGGGCTTGGTGCCGAAGGCCTCGTGGAAGGATGCCAGGTTCTTCGGAACCTGGTTGCAGCGGAACTCCCCGGGTGCATGCGGGTCGGTGGTCACGCGTACCACCGCGGTCTCCGGACGAATCAGCGTGCGCCAGCATTCGGCCCAGGAGTAGAAGAAGCGCTGGTCTCCGGTGATGCCGTCGATCACTTCATCTTCCTGTATGCCAAGGGCGGCCAACTCGAGCTTGTAGGCCTTGTAGGCAATGCCCAGGCCACCGAGGTCGCCGATGTTCTCGCCCAAGGTCAGTGCACCGTTGACGTTGTGTTCCGGGGCTTCTGAAGGGGACAGCGCGTTGTACTGGTCCACCAGCTTGGCGGTCAGCTTCTCGAAGGAAGCCCGGTCCTCATCGGTCCACCAATTGGTCAACTGGCCAGTGCCATCGAACTGCGAGCCCTGGTCATCGAAGCCGTGGCCGATTTCGTGGCCGATGACCGCGCCGATGCCGCCGAAATTCGAGGCGATGTCGCGGTTCACGTCGAAGAATGGCGGGCGCAGGATTGCCGCTGGGAACGCGATTTCGTTCAGCAGCGGGTGGTAGTAGGCGTTCACAGTCTGGGGGAACATGAACCACAGTTCGCGATCCACCCCGTCATCGATCTTCTTCAATTCACGAGCGAACTCGAATTCGTTCGCCGAGGCAATATTCGCGATGACGTCCAGTTCATCAGCCTGGATGGCAGAGTAGTCGATCCATTGGTTCGGGTAGCCGATCTTCGGACGGAACTTGGAAAGCTTATCCAGTGCCTTTTCGATGGTCTCCGGGCCCATCCAGGACAGTTCGCTGATCGAGATGCGGTAAGCCTCGATGAGCCGCTGAACCAGCGCGTCCATGGCGCCCTTGGCCTCTGCAGGGAAGTGCTCAGCCACGTACAGCTGGCCGATGTCTTCGCCAACAGCACCTTCGGTGAATGCGACACCTCGCTTCCAGCGTTCCTTGAGCTGTTCCACGCCACCGAGCTTGGCCGAGTAGAAGGAGAAATTCTCATTGACGAATGCGCTGGACAAATAGGGAGCGAAGGAGCGCAGCACCTGGACCCGCAACCAGTTCTTCCAGGCATCCAGCGGCTGGGAGCCGAATAGCTCAGACAATCCCTGAAGGTAGCTTGGCTGCCAGACGACAACTTCGCTGTAGTACTTCGGCTCAATGCCGGCGCCAGCCAGCCAGGTCCTCACACCCGGGAAAAGCGCGGAAAGCTCCTCATCGGACATCAGGTTGTAGCGTGCCTGAGCATCGCGGACCTTGACCCGGTCCCAGTGATGCGAGGCCATGGCCTTCTCGAGCGCTACGACATGTGCGGCCGCGGCTTCGGCATCAGCAATACCGCCAAGGGCCAGCAGGCGGCCAAGGTGGTCCTGGTAGTCGGATACGGTTTCAGCGAACTGCTCTTCGCGATAGTAGGACTCATCAGGCAGGCCCAGGCCGCCTTGCAGGAAGGTCAGCAGGTTCCGGTCCGGATTGCCGGCGTCGTTCATCGCGCCGATATCCATGAAGCCGCTGATGCCTTTGCGCTGGAAGAAACCGCATACTTCGAGCAGCTGTTCGGTGCTCTGGATATCCGAAATAGTATTCAAGAAGACAGCAACCGGATCGGCACCGCGTTCTTCGATAACGGCTTCATTCATGAATGAGCTGTAGAGGCGGGCAATGCGCTGGGTGGCGGCGTCAGTTTCTGCACCGGAATCGACCTTCTGCACTGCTTCATTAATGATTCCGTGGACCGCAGCCTCAGCCTGGTCGCGGAGTTCCATGAAGGAACCGTAAATTCCTTGATCTCCTGGAATTGTTGCTGTCTCGAACCACTTGCCATTGCTATGGCGGTAGAGATCGTCCTGGGGACGAATTGAATCGTCGCGGTATGTCAGTGGACTCGTAGTCTCGGTGGTCAAGGAAAGCCCCTCGTGTAGAAGATCTTGTTATTTCTACTACACACCTTATCTACTTCCATGAAGATAGGAAGGGTGAGGACGGCCGATGCGCGTACGGCTTAAATAGTCTAGTTAAACAGGTGAGGCCCCGGCACCAAACGGTACCAGGGCCTCAAACCATCTACT
>RCUF01000188.1_pt1 | contig 28040 bp, 25 predicted proteins | sample 2166311 | NCBI WGS metagenome assembly RCUF01 (sample SAMN09932608, study PRJNA488358) | compost metagenome | feature: garden; material: soil; isolation source: compost soil in 4-hydroxybenzonitrile-enriched culture | place: Germany: Experimental Botanical Garden Goettingen | collected 2016-01-27
GACGTATGGCCTTACCCTGTGGTAACCAATCCACGTATAGCAGAGTGCCAACCGTCGTTGACATTTTGCCTTCGTGCAGAGCGCTTAAGCTTGGAAGTTAAATACGAGCGTTGACATTTACGTTCATAGCAGATGTTAACTTGATAAGCGGATAAAATGCCTCTTGCACATGCAGGTACGCTCAGCCAAATGAGGATCAATGTATCCGGACATTACATATTGGGGGAAGTAGCTTCTGTATGACTGATAGAAGATCCTGAACTGATTTCGATGACTACACCATATATGGTTCATCATTTTATTGAGGCACTTATTCAGACGGGAGAAAAGGAAACGGCGATTCGTGAAATGAAGAGTTATTGGGGACAGATAATAAGGACGGCGCCGATACGTTCTGGGAGCTGTACAACCCCGAAGACGCAAGCTTTTCTCCCTACGGTAGCCATCTGATTAACAGCTACTGCCATGCATGGAGTTGCACCCTGACTTATCTGATCAGAAAATACCGTTTATAAAAAAAGGTTATTTGAAAGAGAAAACAACCTAAGTGAACGCATTCTTGCGCTCGTTCAGGTTGTTTCTTTTCGTTTCCGATAAAGTAGCAGTGGAAACACCGTAGTGCTCTAAAACTTTTTGTAAAAGAAGCTGAGGCTCTCGTACCCGCATTCTTCTGCAATATCAGCAATCGATCGGTCGCTGTGGGCAAAAAGGGGTGTGGCATAGCCCATACAGTGGTTATGAACAAGCTCGCCGAAGGTTTTACCCTGTTTTTCTTGATGAGATTGCTCAGATAATTGGAAGTAAAATTAAAGAGGGCAGCTAAATCCCTCAGAGTGCAATTCTGAAAATAATGTTCGATGTAATGAAGAATATCCAGTAGGTCCGTTCGTTTGAAAGGGAGTGATTCCGGCGATCGGGGTCTTCTCTCAATACTCGCATAAGCTCCGTAAATGGCTTTTTTGAATCATCATTCGATGTCCTTCTTTAAAGGGTCAGCAGATTTGTAGTTTTTGATAAAAATCACGCCGCCCGCAATCATTAGGATGGCACTGACGACCATTCCCAGAAAAGCACTGCTCTCTACAGCATTTTTAGATTCCGTAAAAATCAGCAAGATATATTGTGTAAAAACGATGGAGACAAGCGCATCGGCAAGGTTAAGCATCTTCAACCCAAAAGCGATTGGATTGTCTTGCCGGCTGGTAACAATGGTTCCATAAATAGAAAAGCCGAGCTTTAAAAATGAAACCAGGGCCACCAGCAAAGCAAGATACCCTTTAAATAGAATTGTATCTCCATATAAATAAAGGTTATTACAGACCAGAAAATAAATAATACTAAGTAGGCAGAGGAATACTCCAGTAGTTTTGAGATAGGAATGGGCCATTAGATAACCGTTACTTCGATCACTCAGATCCTTGGCAGTCTCATATTTTTTTAATGCGATCTTTCTAGCAAAACATAACAATATACAATAAACTCCATTCAAACCAAACCAGTAAGACATCAGGTACAGTCCCAGTAGAATTTTCCCTGCTCCGACAACAGCATTGATAATAAATGAAGCTTTTGCAAATCTGATGGTACGATCGGAATATCTGCCCCAATGTTGGTACAAAAACTGTCTCATGAATACCACCTTTACCTTCGATAATTTGTATTTTATCCGTTGTGCCCTAGCGAAGCAAGCGTGCGCAGTAAAAATATACGTTTTGCCCAAAAGGGCAGAAATTTCTGCACCTTTGGACGATGGCGAGAATATTCCATCAAGTTAAGATGAAAGGAATTAACGAATTCAAGGAGAATTTTATGAACTTAAAAGAAAGACTAAGGAAATGTACATTGGAATCGATTAAGTTTAAGTTGGTTCTACCGGTTGTATTTCTGCAAATTTTCAGCACCAATATTGGACAGCTGGTAAACCGGATTTTGGAAAAGGGGCGCGAAGTAATTGCAGATGCGGGAATTAGCACCCAATACATGGAGGGAAACATAGGGTTTTATGTTTCTTCCGGTTTAAGTATTCTTATATCAATTATAATCATTGTGACCTTATATGATCGGCTGATACTTAGAAGGCTGCAACGAGTAGCTGTATACACCAGAGAACTGGGGACAGGTGACTTGACAGATGAACTGAATTTTGATGGCAATGACGATATCAGTCGGCTGGGGAGATCCATGGATACAAGTTCTGCTAATATTAGAAATCTAGTGCAGGAAATTGATATGGCCTCACAGCAGTTGCATGCTTCAAGTGCACAATTAATGGAAGCGACTGATAATTCAGCTTCCAGTGTGCAGAATATTCATTCAACCGCGTCGTTTCTTGCTCAAGATGCATTGAATTTAACGGAAGCGGCGCAACTTGCCGATATGAACATACAGCAGATGGAGCAGACGAATACAACGTTGCGCGAAAAAGTAGAATCTTCCCTGTTTACCTCAAGTGCGATGAAAGAAAGGGCATCGCAGATGGAACGGGATGCAGCCGAATCATTGGAAGCAGCAAACCGAACATATAATGAGAAGCAGGAAAATCTCCGAAAGGCAATTGAAGCAGGAAAAGTTGTTGATGAAATCAACAACATCTCTACCAGCATTAAGGAAATTTCGGCGCAGACCCATCTGCTTGCTCTGAATGCGTCCATCGAGGCGGCCAGAGCCGGACAGCATGGGAAAGGGTTTGAAATCGTGGCTGAAGAGGTGCGGGCGCTGGCAGGGAGGTCAGCTCAAGCTATTGCGCATGTTGAAGGTATTGTTATCCAAGTGAAGGAAACCTTTGAGCAATTGGGGCGTAGTTCGCAAGATATTCTGAATTACATCAATAATGATGTAAAATCTGATTATGAGCTTTTAATACATACCGGAAGACAGTATCAGAGAGATGCTTTGATCATCAACACGTTGTCGGAGGAAGTTAGCGCCGCAACGGCAATGCTGGGCTCTGCAGTTGGGGACATTAGCGGAGTAATCAAGAGCGTCACGGATCATTCGCATAAGGCCGCCGATTATACCCATGTGATCAATGTAAGTCTGGCCGAAATTAATCAAGTGATGCACGAGGCCGCCCACTCAATGAAAGAGCAGACCGGTCTTTCTCAGCAGTTAAGAGGCTCTATCGGGAGATTTAAACTGTAATTCTTATCTATTGAAGTCAGGAGTGGGATTTTGAACGAAAAGAAGGATGGACTTGAAACCGTCAATGAACTATTTGCTACCCGTTTACCGGTCCTAATCTGGTTGACGCTCGTATATGCAGGGACCATCGTGCTGCAATTTTTGCGGGAGCCGTTGATACTGGCCAGCGCTGTATTCACAGGGTTATTCACAGTTCATGCCTTGCTCCACTGGATTTCTTATCGTGTGACCCCGCGACTATTCTGGGTGTATTTTGCCATTCAGGGTATTCTGGTTTATTTATGCGCCATCCTCATGCCGCATGGATATCAAGCGGTGTTGATCGGGCTGCTTCCGATATTGATCGCGGAGAGTCTGGGCTTTTCCTTCCGGATTAAACGAGTGGTCTTTGTATCTCTGGTGAGTATCGTCATATTTTTTGATTCTGTGCTTACCGTTGAGGATACGGATGAATTGCTGATTTTTTTGCCCATATTCATTTTAATGCTGATCATTGTCATGGCCTACGGCATTTTATTTTTTCGCCAAGTTCAGGAAAGACTTCGGGTGCAGAGCTTTTTGCACGATCTCCAGGAGGCTCATAAGAAGGTAGAGGAGCTTACGCTATCCAACGAACGGCAGCGGATGGCTCGGGATTTGCATGATACTCTTGCACAAGGTATTGCCGGATTAATTATGCAATTGGAAGCTGCCGATGCCCACATGGCGAAAGGCAATGCGGAACGAGCTCAGGGAATTATCAAACAGTCCATGAAGCAAGCCCGCAGGACTCTGGATGAAGCGCGTAGAGCAATTGATAATTTGCGGTTGAAATCAGCACCTGATCTGGATTTCCGTGAGGCAGTCGATGATGAGATACGGCATTTTCAGGAGGCCACAGGCATTCAGGTTGTCACAAATATCTATTTGAACCAGAGGCTGTCGAGAATGGTCATGGAACACAGTCTTCATATTGTGCGAGAAGGGCTGACCAATATTGCCCGTCACGCTCAGGCGAGTGAGGTGAAAGTAACGATATCCGATGTGGTGGAACAATTGCAAATTGAATTAAAAGATAATGGAAGCGGCTTTAATACTGATGCAATCGGAAAAGACCCTGGACATTACGGGCTGCTCGGCATCCGGGAACGGGCTAGACTGATCGGCGGAGAGATGGAGATTACCAGCAGCCCGGAGGGGACAACAATAACGATGTCAATACCTTACACAGAAGGTGGAAAGCCATGAACCCATATAGAATTATGCTGATCGATGACCATTTTGTTGTACGTGAGGGACTTAAGCTTATTCTGGAAACCAGTGAGAGATACGAGGTAATAGGTGAGGCCGAGAATGGTCAGAAGGCGCTTCGGCTCTTGGAAACACTTCAACCGGATGTGATTCTGATGGATCTGAATATGCCTGTGATGGGTGGGCTCGATACGATGAAAGCGCTGAAGGATAGCGGTTTTTCTATCCCGGTCATCATTTTGACAACATACAACGAGGATGAGCTAATGATTAATGGTTTAGCTTTGGGGGCAAAAGGTTACTTGCTGAAGGATACCGGTAGGGAGAACCTGTTCAGAAGCATTGAATCCGCAGTACGGGGAGAAACACTGCTATCGGCGGAGATCATGGAAAGGGTAATTGCCGCAAAAGCACAACTGGTGTCACATCCGGTCAAAGCGGATGGCAATTTGCTCAGTGATAAGGAAGCCTACATTTTGCAATATGTAGCAAAGGGGTTTAAAAGTAAAGAAATTGCGTATGAAATGGGTATCGGAGAACGGACGGTAAAGGCCCACCTGACAAGCATTTATAATAAACTTGGCGTGGATTCCCGGTCACAGGCAGTAGCCGCCGCATTGGACCGGGGTTTACTGAATCTGTAATTTCAATTCTTCGGCAAGCATACGGGGAAAGTTTCCTGTATGCTTTTTTATTTGCTGCATTACTGAAAGGCTTCCCAAAAGGGCAATGCTTACGTGCCCGTTCGTACGATGTTGATCTTTCCGGTGATCGGTATGATAGGGCATATCACTATTGAATTTTTAAGGGGGAGAAGATGAGAGGAATACAACTTTGCACGGATAACCTCACCAGACTTCCTCCGGACCTGGCTCAGTTATTGGTCAAATGATTCCTAAAGCTTAGAAGGCGTTGATTAACTGTAAGGAATGAGGAAAAATGCTCAGATTATCCGACGAAAAAGGAAGACTACTTGTCATATTCGGCTTTATCTTACTGCTCAAAAGCGCAGTGGCCTGGTTTGTAATTTTTGGAAATGGAATGCGCTGGAATCTAATCTTAACGGAGCTTCCATTCTTTATGATTGTTTTCAGTCTGATTGAATGGTTCGCCACGAAACGAAAAATCCTTTATTACATGGCGGCAAATTTGCTTTTCTCGTTGATTTACTTCGCCGTACTTATGTACTACAAATACTATGGCGTGATTGCAACTTATCATGCATTGGGTCAAGCTAAAAAAATCACCAATGTGGGGGAAAGTACCTACTCGCTCATTACACCTTACTATTTGTTTATTTTTCTGGACATTATTTTCTTTATCCTGTTCATGTTTTGGCCGAAAAATGTTGCCAAATGGAAGTCAAGAGGGATGATTCGGATGAAGCGCCCCACTCTCATTGCCGTTGCCACTGTCTCTGTGGGAATTTGTCTATTCAACATCTGGCCGAACCATGCCAGCATGAATGAAATCAAGAAAGCTGAAAGTATGGGAATCCTTAATTACGAGGTATATACGCTGCTCGCGGATACCACTGAGGACGAGAACATCATCGACGCCAAGGAGATTAAGCAGCAGACCGTAGATCAGGTGAAAGGTGTTGTCACACCTGAAGCCCCGAAATATTTCGGCGTGGATCAAGGCAAGAACCTGATCGTCGTGCAGATGGAGTCCTTCCAGAACTTCCTGATCGACCTGAAAATAGGCGGCCGGGAGATTACACCGAACATCAATAGGCTGGTGAAGGAGAACACCTATTTCAACAACTTTTATACCAACGCCGGCCAGGGGACGACCTCCGATGCCGAGTTTGTGGTGAATACTTCGTTCTATGTGCCAAAGAATGAACCGGTCACTTCGTCCGACTATATGAACAAGGCCATACCGAGCCTTCCGCGGCTGATGAGCCAAAACGGGTATTATACGGCAACCTTCCATACCAACAGCGTGGAATTCTGGAACCGTACGGCGCTGTACAAAGCGATCGGCTTCGACACCTACTACGATCAGGTGTTCTATGGCGACGACGATCATATTGCCTTCGGCTCCTCGGATGAGGTGCTGTTCAAGAAGACCGTGCCGGAGCTGTCGCGGCTTGACAGCCAGCCGGAGCCATTCTATGCCATGGTGATTTCGATGAGCGCACATCATCCGTTCCATCTGCCGGAAGCGAAATACAAGATGGATCTGCCGGAAGAATACGAGGATACGCTGCTCGGCGATTATATTCGCTCGCAGAATTATGCCGATTATGCGATGGGCCAGTTCCTAGATCAGCTGAGGGCTAGCGGGCTGTGGGATGACAGCGTAATTGTGTTTTACGGCGATCATCAAGGGGTGCCGATGTACACGCTAAACAGCGCAGAGAAGGATCTGATGGAATCGCTGGTCGGCCATGAATACGGCTATACCGACATGTTCAACATTCCGTTTATCGTGCATTCGCCGAGCGGCCAGCTGCCTTCGGTGATGAGCGGCACGGGCGGACAGATCGATATTTTACCGACGGCAGCGAATCTGCTGGGGGTATCGACCAAGAACCAGCTGCATTTCGGGCAAGACCTGTTTAATCAGGGAAGCAATCTGATTCCGTTGCGGCATTTCCTGCCGACCGGCTCGTTCATTAACGACAGCAGCGTCTATGTGACCGGCATGGATTATGCTGACGGCAGTAACTACCGTCTAGGCAACAACAGCATCATTCAGGACAGCTCCACAGAAGAGCAGTTTAACAGAGCAAAGCGGCTGCTCGATCTGTCGAACAGCTATCTGATGCAGTTGCCGGATATGATGGGACATCAGACGGATCAAAGATAAGTAAATAGAGTGGGAATGGTAGATAAACCGGCATGCGAACAATGTTTTCGCATGCTTTTTTTTACATTTGAAAATGGATTGGATCTGTCTTCAGTATGCCCGAAAGGGCAGAAATCAGTCGCCCTTTTGTACGATGTTGCCCATTCCAAGGCAATGTATGATGGAAGTATGAAAGAGGAAATAAAACGAAGAATTGATGAACATATTTTATATAAGTGGATGTAACAGAAAGGAATATTATTATGAAAATAAAAATGATCATAAATCCCGTCTCAGGGCAAAAAAAATCACATGGAATTAAGGCTGCGGTTATTGAACGTCTGAAAAAGAGATACGCCTTAAAGCATAATGATATTTTCTATACAAGTCAGGAAAAGAAACGGTTAGAGACTTCATTCTTTGACAATTGCGATTCCATCGTGGTAGCTGGTGGTGACGGGACGCTTCATTATGCGGTCAATACAATCAAACGTCTGGGTCTAGAAATACCTTTAGCCTATCTCCCGACAGGAACCGTTAACGATTTCGGGAATTGTCTGAAATTGCCGCGGACAGCGGATAGTTTTTGCGAGATGCTGGAAAATGGAAACAAGAAGAAAATTGATATCGGGCTGGCTGGGAACGATTATTTTCATTATGTTGTGGCCGGCGGTGCAATTAATACAGTCAGTTACACAACCAATCAATATTTGAAAAACGTTATTGGAGAAAAAGCTTATTATTTATCAGCCGTGCCTAAGCTTCCGAAAATTTTGTCAGGTACTCATATCAAGATTGAATGTGATGAACTGCATCATGAGCAGGAAGCACTTTTATTTTTTGTCACTAACTCTCCAATAATAGGCGGGATCGAGGGGATGGTGCCGGATGCCAAAATGGATGACGGTCAACTTCATGTCCTCATCATTCAAAAAAGATCGTTGTTCAATACCCTACAGCTAATTTTTGACATTAAAAATGGAACCCACCTTAACCGTCCAGATGTTTTGTACTTTAAGACCAAGCGATTGAGTATTACGCAGTATGGTCTGAATTCAGCACATGTGGGGATAGATGGGGAAATGCACAGCGCTTCCCGTACAAATATTGAGATTATTCCAAAAGGATTAACGATCATCGTCCCTCACAGTTCAGAGGTTGCATAAAAACAAAGGAGTAACATAATGAAGAAATTGGACAACTTATTAAGTATAGGTGAGATTGGTGCCAATGATATATTGTCAAATGATATACGTTCAGATGGATTTAAACTTTCCCATGAACTGATATCCATAGCAAATCCCGCATTTATCCCAAAATCGTCCAAGAGAGTCATCGGCACCATGATTGAATATAAAGAATTAATGATGATGTACAGCTGTGCGATGAAAGAAATCCGGACCAAATTTGATGTTCTGAACACCGAGTTTAAAATTCGGTATCAAAGAAACCCTATAAATTATATTGGTACACGTCTTAAAAGCACTGCCAGTATTCTAAAAAAAATGGAGAGCAAGCATATACCGTTTACTATTGAGCATATTGAAAATGAAATTCTTGATGTTGCCGGAGTTCGAGTGATTTGCTCCTATATCGACGATATTTATTCGATTGCTGAGGCTCTGTTACGCCAGGATGATATTAAGCTGATTAAGCAAAAAGATTATATTGCGTATCCAAAGTCAAACGGCTATCGCAGCTTACATTTGGTTGTTAGTGTACCGGTCTTTTTTGCGGAGCATCAGAAACAGATCACAGTAGAGGTGCAAATCAGGACAATTGCTATGGATTTCTGGGCGAGCTTGGAACATCAGCTTAGGTACAAGCATCAGATCTCGGATGGGGCTGAGATTACCGAGCAATTAAAGGAATGTTCCGATATTATATCCGATGTTGACTCGCGCATGCATAACCTTAGGTTGAAAATCGAGGCCAACAGGGATACCCCGTCAGAGGAAGAAGTTTTAATTGAAAAGCTAGGCAAGATGGATGTATTCATTGACTAACATCGCTATGTGTTTATGGAATATTGGGAATTTCACTTCTTCGGAAAACAAGTCAGAGATAACACCACTGGATTCTACAGGCTAAATAAAGCATGAAAATTATAATCGGGTTGAAACTATGACATGTGAAAGAACTCTTTCACATGTTTTTGTTTAGATTAAGTAGTTAGCACAAAAAAATTAAAGAGGGCGCAGAGAGTATAAGAAAAGGGCTGCCCAAAAGGGCTGATTTGGGCTACCCCTTTGGACGATGTGACTAAGCATAATGTTCGATAAGATAAGACTATAGAGAAACTATTTAGCAAAGAGGAGACGATACTGAATGGCAAAATTGTTATACCGACTTGGTTTTTGGTCGGCTAAAAACCGGATAAAAGTGCTTATTGCAAGCATTTCGTTATTGGTGGCAGCGGCGATTGTAGCTCTGTCCATGGGTACCAATTTTAATGAAGAGACCATTATTCCTGGGCTTGCTTCACAAAAAACACTGGAAGTGATGGAAAAGGAATTCCCGAACCCCCAGGGCGATCTGGGTTCGACTCAACTGGTGCTGAAGGCTCCGGACAATGAAACATTGTCCTCGGAAGGTTCGCAGCAGCTCATTGCCGCCAAACTCAAAGAAGTGGCAGCCGATCCGGAGGTGGCCTCCGTTGTCAGTCCATACGATAACCATTCTCTGAATACGGACAGCACCATTGGTTATGCCATAATAACGTATAAAGTGCCGGGTGATGATGTTTCCGAAGCATCAAAGGATTCGATTACCGGGATTGCAGAAAGTCTGCGGGATTCGGGCTGGCAGGCAGAGCTGATCGGGGACGGTTACGTGAAAATGGCTACCAGCAACCCAACGGAAGGACTCGGGGTGTTGCTGGCGCTAGTCATCCTTGCGATTGCCCTTGGATCTGTCATTACCGGAATCCTGCCTGTCCTGACGGCGGCTTTAGGCCTTGGCTTTGGGATTATGCTCATTATTATCGGTTCGAATATATTTGATGTCCCTTCGTTTGCATTATCGCTGGCCGGAATGCTTGGTCTGGCTGTCGGCATCGATTATGCATTGTTTATTATCGCCAGATACCGCCAGCAAATTGCTGAAGGCTACGAAAGACGTGAAGCCATAGCCATTGCGAACGGAACGGCCGGAAGTGCGGTGGTATTTGCCGGAGTAACGGTAATCATCGCTCTGGTCGGGTTTTCCTTCGTTGGGGTTCCATTCCTTACTGCCATGGGTATTGCTGGTGCGGTGACGGTATTTACCGCAATTGTAATGACAATCTTCGTCGTTCCGGCCATTCTGGACTTGCTGGAGGGCAAGATTAAAGCACCGGTGAAGCAAAAGAACACAAAGGATCACTCCAAGACAACAAAAAAAGGCAATTTGTGGGGAAGATTTGTTACCGGACAGCCTTTTGTTGCTGTAGTATTGGGTATCGTGCTACTGGCAACGGTTGCCCTGCCGTTCTTTCATATGGAAACAGGGCTTGGCAATGACGGGCATAAGTCGCCGGATAAAACAGAACGCCGTGCCTACGATCTATTGACCGAAGCCTACGGTGAAGGGTACCACGGGCCATTGGTCATTCTGGCTGAGACGGCTGGCGGGGAAGAAGCCGCAGCGAGTCTCAATAAAGTAATTGAAGAAGTGAAGACGTATCCCAACGTGGTTGCGGTGAATCCGGCGGTTACCGGGCCTTCCGGAAAGATTTCGCTGATTACCATCATGCCGGCAACAGGCCCTAATGATTCGGAGACGATAGACCTTGTCCACCTGATCCGTGATAAGGCCCCGGAAATTGAACAGCAGGATCATGTCAAGATTGAGGTAACCGGCAGTACAGCCGTCAATATCGACATTACCCAGAAATTAAACCAGGCTTTGCCGAAATTCTGCCTAATCATTGTAGGTCTGGCCTTCGTGCTTCTCATGCTGGTATTCCGTTCGATTCTGGTTCCGTTCAAGGCCGTACTCGGCTTCATCCTGTCGCTTGGTGCAACCTTAGGATTTGTAACCTATGTCGTGCAAGACGGTCATTTCCAGAAGCTCTTTGGATTCTATGCGGAAGCGCCGGTGTTCAATTTTCTGCCGATCATTGTCGTTGGCGTTCTGTTCGGCCTGGCCATGGACTACGAAGTGTTCTTGGTCAGCCGCATGCGAGAAGAGTTCAAGAAGAGCGGGGATGCCAAAAAGTCCGTTCTTGCCGGCATTCGCCACAGCGGCGGCGTCGTAACGGCAGCCGGACTCATCATGGTAGCCGTATTTACCGGGTTCATTCTGGCCGAGGAGCCGATGGTTAAGGTGATGGGGCTGGCGCTTGCCTTTGGTGTTCTCTTTGATGCATTTGTTGTCCGGATGCTTATTGTTCCTGGTGTGATGACTCTGCTTGGAAAATCTGCATGGTATCTTCCGAAGTGGCTTGATCGTCTGCTGCCAAACTTGGATATAGAAGGCGAAGAAGTAATGGAGGAAGTTGCTGAGAAACGCCATCTTAAAGTCGTAGACTCTCCAACCATAATTTACACGAAAAATTATCAATAAAGAAGCCTGGTTCACTTCGAATTTCACTTCGAATAACAACTTATGATTTGCAGCCAGGGAGGTGATTCGTATGGCACATCTTTCTGTAAAGCGTGCCAATCTATAACTAAGAGGACAAATTTACATCAGCAACATTTACATCACAATCCTGAGAGGAGCAATCAACATGAAATTGCAAGGAAAAACAGCAGTGGTGACAGGATCGGCAGCGGGAGTCGGAAAAGCTATAGCCGAATTGTACGCTCAGCAAGGTGCAAATGTAGTTGTGGCTGATCTCAACGGTGAGGCTGTGTTAGAAACTGTGGAAGGAATCAGCAAAGCGGGAGGCATAGCAGTGGGTGTGATTGCCAATGTGACTCGTGAAGAAGATACCCAGATGATGATTAACAAGGCAGTTACCGAATTCGGAACAATAGATATTTTGGTTAACAACGCTGGAATCATGGATGGCTTCCGATTGGTTGAAACGGTAACAGATGATCTTTGGGAGCGGGTCTTGGCGGTGAATTTGACCGGACCGATGCGTACGATTCGCGCAAGCCTGCCGCATATGCTGGAAAACGGCGGAGGGGTCATTATCAATATCGCTTCGACAGCAGGTATATCCGGAGGCAAAGGGGGAACGGCCTATACCGCTTCCAAGCATGGTGTGGTGGGATTAACTAAAAATGTCGGCTACATGTATGCAAAATCCGGCATCCGCTGCAATGCGATTGCGCCTGGCGGTGTGCGGACCACCATTGCTCAAACCATGGGACAGGTGGATATGAACGGTATGCAAGTGTTCAGAGAAGGAGCCGGAACACAGCGGAGTGAAGCGGTAGAGCCTTTTGAAATTGCGAATGTCGCTTTATTCCTGGCTTCCTCGGAATCTCATTTTGTTAATGGCGCTGTTATTGCGGCGGATGGCGGGTGGACGGCATATTAGAATTAAGTAAATGAATACGCAGTGCATAACAAAAATAATTAGATCCAGGCAGGATACATCCAAAGTTGACGAGGATTCGCTGGCTTAATATTTTGGGGTTTTAAAGAGATTCTTAATCAAACTAGAGATAATGACGATTACTCTCATACTTACTACTAAATAGCCTTTTTAACACAACCTCTTGGTTGTGTTTTTTATAGGATGATTTCTTTTGTTTAAGTAAATTTTAGGGTGAAGAAAATATCATATTAGCAGAAAGTTGAAGAAAAGCAATCTGCTGTAAAAGCATAAAATTGCCCAAAAGGGCATTTTCGACAGCCCTTTTGGACGATGTGGGCAATTCATTGAAACTATATGATAAATGCGTATCGTTAATAATAAAAATAGGGTGAAGGGGGGCTTGTCAAACGTTAAAATTCAATCTACCGAAATAGGTTTGTCACTTAGTGCCCAACCCTCAATGACTCTTGCTCCGATAGGATCTTGGTTATCCTTGAAATTAACGAATTCCATTGTCATCTGATCAAAACATTCACCAGTCTTCTTATTTGTAATGTATACAGAATAGCGAATTGCACACCAATCACCTTCAATGATCATATTAAAAAAGTCGCCTAATTTAACATCAAAGGCTGAAAATAATTCACCCATTAAATCTTTATATTGCTGAAGGGTTAGTCGTTGACCGTTAACATTATAATGGGCATCAGGCTCGTACAAAGTATTACACCAGTTCAACCACTGACTATACCCACCGTTCCAATTTTTGAATCCGTCTTGTAAGCGTTCTTTAATTGCATTTTGGAAATTTTTAATCATCAGCTTTTATCCTTTCTATTGTTTGTATTCAAAAAATTAAGTTCAAAATAGAGATTTGATTATTAGTGGAGTAATCCTTAAAAAAGGTATCCTCTTTACAGTGGTAATGAAACACCTGCTTCTTTAAGAGTCCGGGCGAGTGCATCCATGTAGGGATCAGGGCTATCGCGGAAAGGTCCATGGACACCGATTGCGATATCTAGAAAAGCATTATAATCTTCACTGACATGAGTCTCCCAACGTGTAATTTGTCCGTGATCGTTCGTTTCAACAAAACCATACGAATAAAAGCTCATCTTGATACCATCCTTCGTATGTCCTGCAAACAGCGTTTTCATTACAAAACCATTATCGGAAGGCCAGCATTTGAATTCTACCGGTCCCCAATCTGGAAATTTGAGCGAGTATGCTTTTGCCTCCATTGTCGCGGAGGCTGATACTGAAATGGGGGTAGTGCTTAGCTGGATCAGCTCGTTGCCAAAGTAAGGCGACCAGTACACGGCATCATCTGCAAATTCCCATTCCTCATAGGTTGCACCGTTTTTTACTGATTTTTGTGCATAGGCTTCATGGTAACTTTCAGCCATCCGTCGATGCAGTTTAATTCGATCTTCAAGCTTTAAATTCGTTCTCATCTTTTTATCCTTCCCTTCTTATTCCTAATTTTTTACTACAATACCAGTATAAGTTATTAAGATAAACTCAACATGAACATCAGAAAAATTCCTGATCTATTTAAGAAGAACGGATAGGTCAGAAGATACATTTATCTTATAAAAATAAGTAAATGAGGTGATTGTTATATTTAATATACTTGTCGTTGAAGATGATAAAAATACTCGCAAACTAATGAGCGAGCTGCTAAAAGCTAATAGATATCGGCCTTTTCTTGCTGCTAACGCTGCTGAAGCAATAAACATACTGAACGAACAGTATATAGATTTGATGATAATTGATATTATGATGCCTAAAGTCAGTGGATATGAACTAACCAAACAACTACGGGATGAAGGTAACGATATTCCAATATTATTGGTAAGTGCAAAGCAGCAAGCTGTAGATAAACGACAGGTTTTTTTGGTGGGGGCTGATGATTATATGGTAAAACCGGTAGATGAGGTGGAGATGCTTTTTCGAATAAAAGCGATTCTCCGACGTGCTCAGATTGTCAATGACCATAAACTGTTTATAGGAGAAGTTACACTAGATTATGATACATTGACCGTTACCCGCAAAGAGAATATTCAAATATTGCCGCCTAAAGAGTTTTATCTTCTTTTTAAATTGCTCTCTTATCCGGGGAAAATATTTACTCGTATTCAATTGATGGACGAATTTTGGGGAAGGAATGCGGGTACTGCAGAAAACACAATTGATGTTCATATTAATCGGCTTCGTAACCGTTTTAAGATTTATCCAGAATTCGAAATTCTCACTGTGAGAGGACTTGGATATAAGGCGATAAAGAAAACAAACTATTTTTCATAACCACACTAAAGTGAAGAGCTACACAAAACCCACGTATACGCTAGCTTCAGCCGATGAAGCCAAGCAACAAGTCTTTACAGAAGAGACATTCCTTACTTTGAAAAAAGACTTACGGACGAAGACTTTGCTCATTTGCTTTTCGAAGACGAGTCCATGATCCGTGATTACCAAGTGCATCAGCATACGTGGTTTCTCAAAGGAGTTTGTAGGAAAGAGACACAAACATCCCCGCGTTATATTGTTCATCTTCACTCCAAAGAATTTGACCCGTCTAATAAATTCATCATGCAGCCAAAACAGCAGTATGATGCTGAAAAGATGTAATTATTGGTTTGACCACAGGAAGTATAATTTACCAACCTCACTTCTTTTGTTGACGAATATAATATCCCATATATGTAATTTAAAGGATGTTTTAATAGTATCATAACTTTTACTTTATTAATATATTCCGTTGTGGAAAACCTTCTGTGAGTACTATCACTGACAGATAAGCATATATACGATACTTTTCAAAACGGTGCTTTATGAGATTTGATTTAGAGCTAAAGGGGAATTAGAAATGAAATATAAATCGCTAGAGCTAGAAAAATCGAACCAATATGAGCTGGAAGGCTTGGAGATTGGTGTTACCTCTAACTGTAATTTTCGCTGTGATTATTGCTGCGCTTATGAGAGAAATGACGGAAATAGTATTAACGCCAAGGAGATTATTACATTACTGGAGCAGCTCCCGTCGCTTAAAAGAGTTCGTTTGTCCGGTGGTGAGGTAACGTTAAAATATGATGATTGTCTTGAAGTCGTGAAGTATTGTGCTTCACGCGGAATTCTGACCCAGCTTAATTTCAATGGAAGCCTGCTTAACGAAAAGCGGATTCACCAATTGGTTCAGGGCGGACTGACGACGATTCATATATCCTTTAACTTTGTTACAGATGAAGGCTTTTCCAATTATTATCACATTCATCCAACTGTCTACCACAAAATTAGAGAGAATATCACCACATTTGCCGAGACAGGGGTTAATACGGTGCTGGAGACGCTTTTATTTAATGAAACCGAGCAGCGTCTAAACGAAATTAATGATCATGTCTATGCTATGGGCGTACGAACTCATGAAATTCAAAATGGTATTGCCATGAATCACACCGGGTGAAAAGCGATCGCGGCGAGGGAAACGCTGAAGAAGGCAGTGAACGATCTGATTGCCCATAAAAAAGAGGATATGACGTTGTATTTTACTTGCATGGACCGCTTCATGGAGGAGCTTGGATTCAAGGAGGAGGAAGACGTTCGTTTTGCTCACTGCATTGAGGGTAAAACCCAACTGCATCTTCATGGCAACGGGGATATTCTAATATCCGAGCTGTGCTACCCCGTTATTATTGGTAATATTTATCATGGAACATCCCTTGCCCATATTTATGAGCAAATGCCTGCCGCACTGAAGAAATTTCTGGAGGAGGAGCCATGCCCGGCGCGGGAAGCTTTGTTTCCGGCAGGAGTGTAATAAAGCCATTAGTGTGTTAGGAAGGATTGTAGTACAATACATGCAAGGATGCAAATTTACGCAACCTTTAGCGAACCTCTAACAGGAGGCTGAATGATGGCTGATGGTGAAAAAAATCGGGTTGATATTAGAAGTGAAAATAGATCCATAAGATAGTTAGCTATAGGACGGACTCCTTTTTGTCAGGGGTTCGTTTTTTGTATTGAAAAGAGGAAGTTTGTCGGAAATGAATAATACATAACATGTAACTAACATCAAAATCAAATAATTTTGATTTTGATGTTAAATAACTTGACATATAATCTGGATTTGAATAAGATGAAAGGAAAATTCTATTTAAAGGGAAGGAGGGGGAGTGCAATGCAGCCTTCAGATAGCAGCAAAAGCTGGAATTCGTATCAATCGCATCTGTTCTATGATGAAATGTTCGAAAAAAATGGCTCCGTCCGCCCGCACTATAGTAAGGTGTATCGACAATTTCAGAAATCCCCGTATCAGCATTTGGCTGATCGGCAGCAAGCATTTGAGCGCATGATTATGGAAGAAGGGATTACTTTTACGGTTTATGGAGAATCGTCTTCCGATGCGCTTGAACGGACGATCCCTTTTGATTTGCTGCCTCGGATCATTCCTAAAAAAGAATGGTCTGTTATCGAACGAGGAATGATTCAACGCGTCAAGGCATTGAATCTATTTCTATACGATATTTATCATGGCCAGGAGATTGTCAAGGAAGGCATTATCCCCCGACGTTTGGTCATGACGAATAAGTATTTTCGCTACGAAATGATGCATTTAGACATTCCAAACCATGCGTATATTACCGCTTCCGGGATCGACTTGATTCGTAATGATCAAGGTCAATATTTGGTATTGGAAGACAATTTGCGCTCCCCCTCCGGATTTTCTTATTTGTTTAAAAACAGGTCTTTGATGAGCAGATTGTACCCCGAGCTCATGTTCTCCCATCCCGTGCAGGAAGTGGAGGAAAGCATCGAGGCTTTTTCCAAAATGCTGCGCAGCATGGCTCCTGGAGGTGTTTCAAAGCCTGTGATCGCTCTAATGACGCCGGGCAGCATGAATTCGGCATATTACGAGCACACCTTTTTAGCCCAGCAGATGGGCATTGAATTAGTGGAAGGAAGCGACCTAGTGTGTCGCGATCAATATATTTATATTCGAACGCTCAACGGATATAAGAAGGTTGACGTCATTTATCGGAGAATTGATGATGAATATTTGGACCCACTGGCATTTAGACCGGATTCGCTGCTAGGCTGCCCCGGCTTGATGAATGCATATCGTGCAGGTCATGTAGCGATTGCGAATGCGCCTGGAACGGGAGTAGCTGATGACAAAGCGATGTACTCCTACGTTCCGCAAATGATTCGTTATTATCTGAACGAGGAGCCGATCCTGTCCAATGTTCCGACGTATTTGCTGGATCGTCCGGATGAGCAGGAATTTGTGCTCGGACGTTTGGAAGAAATGGTCGTCAAGGAAACGTCCATGTCAGGCGGCTACGGTATGCTCATAGGTCCCTCTGCTACGGAGGAGGAAATTCAATTGTTCAGAGCTAAAATTTTGCAAAACCCCGGAAATTACATTGCGCAGCCTACTGTGAAGCTGTCTACATCTCCGGTGCTGCAAAATGGTCAATTGGAGCCGCGGCACATCGATTTGCGTGGATTTGTTCTTTATGGTGACAATGTGCATGTTATTCCAGGGGGATTGACACGAGTTGCGATGCGAGAAGGCTCGCTTGTCGTTAATTCCTCGCAAGGCGGCGGATGTAAGGATACTTGGGTGCTGACCAAATAACAGGACTTTAGGAATAAGGAGGGCGATTCTATGTTGAACCGGACCGCTGAAGCGCTTCTATGGATCGGACGATATACCGAGCGTGCAGAGAATCATGTCCGAATGATCGATGTCTTGTATCATCTGAGGGAGAGTGAGGAGGATGACGAACGGGGAGTATGGCAGCGATTGGTTAGCGCGGTAGGGAACCCGGAGACTTATGAGCAAAAGTACGGTGATTATGAAGAAGTATCGGCTTTGTCCCATGTGATATTTGACAGGGAGCAAGGGAACTCTTTGTTTTCTTGTATATCACAATCGCGGGCCAATCTGAGAAATATTCGGGAGAAGATTCCATCCGAGCTGTGGGAAGTAATGAACGGCTTCTATTTATGGTTAAAGGACATGACGGTTGAGCAAATGCTCCTGCAATCGCCGCATCTATTTTTCCGCAGAATTAAAGAGTCACTAGCTACTTACCAAGGAATGAGTCAGTCTGTTCTGTATCGTGACGAGTATTATCAATGGCTGGAGTGCGGACGTTATCTGGAGCGCTGTGAAAATACACTGCGTTTACTGACGGCCATTTGCGATGATCGTTCAGGTGACGGCACGGAGGATTATTTTTCGCTGCGACTGCAGTCGGTTCTGCAGGTTGTAGGCGGATATGAAGGATTTCGTCGCCAAAATAGCCATTGTGGAGATCCCGCCGCAGTAGCCTCTTTTCTTATCATGGACGGTTATTTTCCACGATCCATCCACTTTTCCGTTCGTATGCTGAAGGAGCATCTGGAGGCTGTTCAAAGGGGGAATAGCTTCCGTATGAGAGATACCCGATTGAACAAGCCGTTTAAACTAACTGGCAAAATGAGCTCGGACCTCGAAATGCTGGATGAAGGAGATTTGGCTCCGGATCGTCTTGGGGCAGTATTAAGAGAGCTAAGCCGATCGATAGAGCAGATTGGAGTTTCGATTACCTCGTTGTTTTTTCAAGAGGATCGGGAGGTCATCGCTTGAAGCTGGAAATTGTACACACGACAAAATATACGTACGAAGGTCCGGTCACGGACAGTGTCAATGAAATCAGGCTGACTCCGCGCACCAACTACCGTCAAGCGTGTTACCATAACAGCATCACTATCGAGCCTAACGCGGCGCTGTATACGTATGAGGATTATTTTGGAAATCGGGTTCATGCCTTTACGGTCAACAGAGAGCATAGCGAGCTCGTTATCAAAACCCGCTCCACGGTTGAGACACGTGATCAGGAAAGTTGGCTGCGTGAAAGGCTGAGCCCTGAAAGCGAGCAATTGATGCTCGACGATGAGTCGTTTCAGGATCGCTATATGGAATTTCTGCTGCGAACCCCATATACGCTAACGGATGAAGCGGTCATCGAGTATATGAGCAGCATCAAGCCACAAGAGGAAGGAATGCTGGAATGGGTAATTGAGCTTTCTCACCGTATCCGCAAGGATTACAAGTATAGTCCCAATTCCACACAGGTAAATACGACGGTGCTTGAGTTTCTGGATATAGGGGAAGGAGTCTGTCAGGACTTTGCTCATTTGATGATCGCGGTATGCCGTGCCAAAGGGATTCCGTCGAGGTATATTAGCGGCTACCATTTTGTAGGTGACTTGCAGTCACCTGCTGCCGACTTCGAGCAGGCATCTCACGCATGGGTGGAGTCGCATATTCCCGGAATCGGATGGATCGGCTTTGATCCTACGAATAACGGCATGGTGAACTGGCGATATGTGAAGCTGGGTCACGGACGCGACTATCATGACATCGTTCCGGTGAAGGGGGTCTACTTCGGGAATGCGGCCCAGCAGCTTCAAGTTACTGTGGATGTGAAAAAATTGTAGGTGGAAGTGGCTATTGATGAGTACTAAGGTTACAGATGAGTAGTATGGATACAGATGGGTAGGATCGGATAGGTAGTACGATAACAAATGAGTCGTACAATAGCAGGTGAGTAATACGATAAGAGATGAATGAAGCGGTTACTGATGAAGATGAATGATACAATAATGCAGATGCAGATAAATGATGAGAAGCTCCGGACAAACGGAGCTTTTTTGTCATTGTCGGGGATGAAGGTAACTTTATGGCACGGAATGTGTGGAACGGCACGGAGATAGCCTAAAATTGGACTATTTCGTGGAAGGGTTCCCTTATAAATAAGGCCCTGAAATGGTCTTATTTGAAAAAAAATGAAGGGATAACGCCACTTTTTACCTCTATTTCCCCACTGCGATGGATTTCTTTGATATTTTTCTGATGGATCTTTAACCGCTTCGTTGGCTGCAATTATAAGCATCTCCTTGCTGAACCCGCGCCAATAGGTATAAAATTCAAGACAGAAGCTTTTTGATCGAGGAGGATATATAGATGAAGAGTGGAGTGGAAAGTGAGCTAATGGAGACTATTACTGCTAAAATTACTGAGGTTCGTCGACATCTCCATCGTCATCCTGAGCTGTCGAATGAGGAATTTTCTACTACGGCGTACATTAGACAATGCATGGAGGAAGCCGGAATACGTATTTCAGATTATCCGCTGGAAACGGGGCTCATCGCGGAAATTGGCGGGCTGAACGGAGGCCCGATTATCGCGCTCCGTGCCGATATCGACGCTCTTCCGATACAGGAAGAGACCGGACTCCCTTTTGAATCGCAAGTCCCTAGTAAAATGCACGCATGCGGACATGACTTTCATACGGCTGCTCTTGTAGGTACTGCTTTGCTGCTCAAGGAGTGGGAGCAGGAGCTGCAAGGAACGGTTCGCCTGTTGTTCCAACCGGCAGAAGAGAATGCAAAGGGAGCAAAGCAGGTCATAAATAGCGGAGCGCTCGAAGGTGTTCAGGCCGTATTCGGAATGCATAACAAGCCTGACCTGCCCGTAGGCACAATCGGAATTAAGCCAGGCCCGCTTATGGCTGCTGCGGATGGATTCGTGATCGAGATCGAAGGCAAAGGCTCGCATGCCGCAGTACCGGATGCGGGTAAAGATCCGATTGTTGCTGCTGCGCATATCGTAACTGCGCTTCAATCTATTGTAAGCCGTAATGTTAGCCCCCTGGAAAATGCGGTTGTGAGTGTAACTCAAATTCATAGCGGGAACGTCTGGAATGTCATACCTAAGCAAGCATTCATGGAAGGCACTGTACGCACCTTTAATAATGAAGCCAGATCACTCGTGATGGAACGATTTGTTCAAATTGTAGAGGGTGTAGCGACGGCATTTGGCACAACTGCTTCCGTGCGTTGGATGGAGGGGCCGCCTCCAATAGCCAACGATGCGACTTTAGCAGAATGGGCTGATGCAACCGCTGCTGAGCTAGGCTGTGAATCGATCATTCCTGCACTTTCTTCGGCAGGGGAAGATTTTGCAGTCTACCAGCAGACTGTGCCCGGCTTATTTGTATTTATGGGAACTTCGGGAACTCAGGAATGGCACCATCCTGGATTTACGCTTGATGAAAGAGCGCTGCCGGTCAGCGTAAACTTTTTTGCCCATTTATCCAAAAGAGCGCTTAGCCTGCTATCCTCCTAAAAATACAGCACTCTAAATATATCCTGCTGTTTCTATCGACAGGCTGCTTCCTTTCGATAGAAACAGCATTTTATGATTTTCTCAATGTACCTCGTTCCAAGCCAAGTGCTTCCTCAACATCATCCATCTGAATAGCAAGCAGCCCGGCCTCGGTGCCATGACGTTGAAAAATGGACGGAAGGTTGATTCCAAGTATTCTGTCGTTGTTCTTAACGCCATGATCGGGTCTGCGAACCAGATCCTCCATCAGTACAGACACTGTAGTCTCATCACCGTAATCCTCTGCTTCAAATGGTTCGAGCGGTGCAGATACAGCAACATACAATATCTGTGACCAGTCAAGCTCATAAGGCTTTGCTTGGACAATGAGCTTCAAGGGCCGATACGCATCATCATAAAAATCACAAAGCGCCGCTATTCGCATGATACTGATTTCTCCTTGCGTCCACGACCCAATTGCTCGTCGAGCTGCGCTAAAATCCGTTGGGTTTCACTTGACCACTGCGTTTCTGCTTCCTGATTTCTTTTGGCCTGATCCGCTTCTCTTGCTGCAGCCATTAGCGTTCCATACAAAACTCTGCGCTGAATCTGATCCAGACGCTCCTCTGCAAGACCAAGCGGCACCCTAAAAGTCTCAGAGAGATAACTGATAGCCTCCTGCCTTTGATCGGGAACCGGAAGCTTGGCGAACATAAAAAAGGGGATCGCCGCATAGAGCACAAATTGGTCGGCTTCTTTCTCCTGGGCATGTTTGAATGGATGTGACATGTATCTCTGATCACCAGCGTGCCTGAGCACGTGGCACAACTCATGAAAAAAGATGACTCGGGCAGTTAGCTCATCCGCATCTTTATTCAGAAAAATTACACCATCTTCATTGTCCGAAAAAGACGGGCAGCGCTCGTACAGCAAATCAACCTTAAAGGCATTAGCTACATGCTCAATATCATGATGGTTGGCGTCAACGATTCCGTTGTCCAAGTATTTCGTACTGATCCATTCTTCCAAAGGGGTTTCCTTATAATAGGAAAGCAGCATGGATTTCACCTCGAATAAGAATATATGTTCGTATGTATTAGGAAAATAATAGCCCTTTTAAAGGGCTTGTAAGTGCGAGCGCAGATTCTATGGATGAACCCAGTTAACGACCTTAATAGTATAATTCGCCGTGTAACAGTCCATTTCCTCTATATTTTTTAACTTTCATCCAATAATTTTTTCTTCTGCTCCCGATAGGCTCTAAGTGCCGCTTCCATCATCGCTATCTCATCGTCTGTGTAGGCTTCCGGACCACCGTAAAAAGACAGATTAGTCGTTTTCTCGTGTGATGAAGAGGAGTTCTGTGTACGACCAAGCAAATAATCCCCGTTCGTATCGAGAGCATCAACAATCCTTCTCAAGGATTCGGGGTCAGGCTTCCGGTCATTGGTTTCATACCTTGATAACTGGGCTACTGTAAGACCTGCATTTGCCGCCAGGTCTCTTTGAGTTATTTCTTTTTGTTCCCTAAGCGTTTTAATCCGATCACCGAGTGTCTCCATAAAGATTCCTCATTTTTTATCGTTTCACTTATTATATCATTTAGTTACCAAAATGGTAAGTAAAAATTGAAATAACTTATTACCATTTTGGTAATTATTAAGATTGACATTACCGAAATGGTAATTTATAATCATATTAAGCACAAAAAATGGTCTTATTTGGATGTTATTCATAATTTTAATTTGTGGGAAAAGTAATAAACATCAGACTTATTTATCAACTTAGACATTGTAATTACCAAATTGGTAATAAATTTATGCAGGGACAGGCAGAGGAGGAAGCATAATGGGAAGAAAACGCACTAGTATTTTATTGAAGACCTTTAGCTCTCTACCTATTAATCAATCCGCAACCCGGGCAGCTGTGGAAGAAAGATTGGAGGAGGTGCGCCAATACCGGCAGATCGGATTCATCCGCCAGGAAGCGAGGCTAACGCCTAGCTATGAGCCGAGATATCACGGCAACACTTACGTGATTAGTAAATCGTCAGAGAATCTGGCCATTCGAAATGTAGATAAGGAAGCTGAATTAATTGACAAGTCGGAGCTATTAGACAAAGCTATGAAGCTATTGACAACGGATCAGCGCGAGGTCATTGAACGGAGCTATCTGAACGATGAAGGGGAGTACGATTTTATCAGCTGCGGTGAAATGGGCATCAGTGACAGAACATACCGCCGTATTAAGGCTAGCGCCATCATGAATCTGGCGATCGCCATGAGGTTAGAAGTATATGAGGGACAGGATAATATGGGACAAGCTAGTGTGACATACAAATAGGTGAAAAGTAGTTTTTTAGACGAATGGATTCTATAAAAATAAAAGAGGCGATAGTCCAAGACTTGCTCACACGTCCAAGACTGTCGCTTTTTCTTTTTTTACGAAGCCGGTTAATCCTTAAATTTCTGCACCCGTTTAGCCCTTTTTCTCACTAAATATTGCTTGTCAAGCGGATAGAGAAATGCGGCTATTAAACCTGCGACAATGAACAGCTCGGGTGCTAATGACATCGTGGTTCGAATGGTCATTTGCGCGGGGCCGCCTTGGATTTGATTGGGCATATACCCAGCGGCCTCCAGTAAGATTCCGATCAAAAAAATAGCCAGTGAATTGGATGTTTTCATAAAAAAAGTCATGATCCCGGAATACAGACCTTCAAGCCTGACGCCTGTTCGTAGCTCATCCTCATCCAATACGTCAGGAAGCATGGACCAGGGAACCACATGGGCGACGCCATAACCGATACCGACGACTGCTCCAATCAGATAGACAAGATAGGATGGCGAATCCGGTGTAAGCAGCATCCAGGCCATTTGGCTCACCGCCCAGAGGAGAAGCCCCCAAATGATAGTTTTTCTTTTGCCTATAGCATGGGAGACCTTCGTCCACAGAGGTAGTGTTACTACTCCTGCGACAATGACAGTAACCAGCAGGTACGACATTTCCTCTTCACGGTTAAGCCAGTATTTCATGTAATAAATTACGAAGCCTTCAATAACGTTGGATGCCGCATAGCAGCCGACATAGAGCAGAAGGAGGCGGCGGAATGGCCGACTAGCCAAGGCCAACCGGATTTCAGCTCCGAGGCGGGAGCTCCCCGGTTGGACTGGAATGTTCTCACGCTCCCTTGTCCGAAAGAACAGCAGCAGCGGAATTAGAATGATAAAAAGTCCGACGGCCAGCCCCATAACCCGATACCCTTGGATAGCATCGGCATAGCTGTCTGCAATCATCTTGGGAATTACGGCGGCAACCAGCCCCATAATTAATTGAACGGCGATCCGGTAGTTGTTGACACTGGTCCGTTCGTTGTAATCCCCTGTCAATTCAGCAACAAGACTAAGATAAGGCACGTAATAGAGCGTTAATGTAGTCATAAACAGCATGTAGGCAGCAGTGAAATATATGGCATTTAGCGTATCTGTGTCAGCTCCCGGGCAGCTCCACATAAGGAAAAACAGCAGGCCTATCGGAATCGCGGAAAGGAGCAAAAAAGGTCTTCTCCGTCCCCATCTCGTGCGTGTGCGATCCGTAACGATCCCCATAATAGGGTCGATAAACGCATCCCAAATTCGGCCAATCATGAAGATGCTTCCGGCGAGTGTAGGTGACAACCCGATATAATCCGTCAGAAAAAATAGATAATACATGCCAATCACGGTGATCGTAATGACATTTACGATTTCACCGGAGCCGTATAGCAACTTGGTATTCCAACGCAGTTTTCCGGCCGGGGAGGGGCTTGCCTGTTCGGAAGAACGGACTTCGTATGGTGAAAAAGGCTCATTGCTGTCCGATAAAGTAGGCATCGTTCATGGACACTCCCTTGATATAATGGTTAACGCATACTGGTCATGGAGCTAAGATAATCCCGCATGAATCCATGAGCCAGGCTTTTGTCCGGCAGGCTGCCGACCATGCCATACATCGCTGTGGAACCTTCCGCATAAGCCTCAGGATGGCCCGCTACCGCTTCAATCGCTTGCTGCAAATCCTGACTGAATGCATCCACGCTATCCCGGTGCGCTTGCGTTACCATAAAGTGCAGGCTTGGCGGCAGATGCTGGCGATCCATATGCCACCCTTTGCTCTCCAGTTCATCGGCAATAGCATAAAGGTTCAACTCTTTGGAACCGACAGCAAAGACGCTCATTTGGGGATTTCCCAGAATGTGCAGCCCAGGTATTTCGACTATTGCTTCTTTGAGCCTGCTGGTGATTTGCAGGGTGGCATCTGCAAGGCGGCTGTAGCCGTCTTGTCCGAGATAATTCAGCACCGCCCAAGCAGCGGCGATCGCTCCTCCCGGTCGAGTACCAGCCATTGTAGGAGAGGCAAACAAGCCGCCCGGCCAGTCGCTGCGGACATAGAATTGGTGCTGGCGGTACCCGTCCTCCCGGTACAGGACGACAGATGCTCCCTTGGAGGCATATCCGTATTTATGAAGATCGGCGGACATCGAGGTCACGCCAGGAATGCGGAAATCGAAATCCGGTACCGGTTCGCCGATTTTTTTGAGGAATGGCAGCATAAACCCTCCCAGACAAGCATCCACATGGAAAGGGATGTCATTGTCAATAGCGATTCTTGCCATATCTTCGATGGGATCCATGACGCCATGCGGATAGGCGGGAGCAGAACCAACAAGGAGAATCGTATTGGTGTTAATCAGCCCTCTTGTCACGGATACATCAGCCCGATACTCCTCTGTTAACGGAATGTATACGGCCTTAATATCGAAATAAGCCGCGGCTTTGGAAAATGCCGGATGAGCAGTGACCGGAAGAACCATTTCCGGTTGACGGATTTCCGGGCGAACGGCCCGGGCAAAGTCCCTTGCTGTTTTGACGGCCATTAGAATGCTTTCCGTGCCCCCTGAGGTCATATTTCCGACCGTTCTGCTTCCTCCGTCGAGCAAGTCTGCTGTCATCGAAATCACTTCGGTCTCCATTTGACGCAGGGAAGGAAAGGCGCCGGAGTTGAGCCCGTTCTCTTGAGAGAATAGCTGATATGCCTGTCTGGTCAGATCAGAAATATTTTCGCCTCCGTAATAAACGAGACTCCAGGTTCGGCCATCACGCCAATTAGCATCCTGCCCACGCAAAGCTTGCAGTTGATCCAGGATTTCTTTCTTCGCCCGCCCGGTTGCGGGAAACTGAAGCTGTACCATAGTGAACACCGCCTTTCCAGATAGATTTCTATTGAGAATTGCTGTTGAATGACTGCTGTTGAATATGACTGACCTACCGTTAAGATGTTAAAACGGTTGTTTGCTGTGCATATATTTGGCGGCCGCCGATAATCGTTTGCAGAACGGTGATGTTATGCAGCTCCAACGGATCGACGGTCAGCGGATTGTTCGCGAGTATAACCAGATCGGCCAGTTTGCCTGCTTCAATAGAGCCCTTATCCTTCTCCTCGGGCATCTATAGTAACAGCACGCAGTGCCTGATACGGTGTAATCCGGTATTCGGGTCCAAGCTCCCGTCCGCTGGCTGTGAGCCGATTGACTGCTACCGATACCAAATGCAGGCAGGGGAGAAGGTGGAGTGATCGGCGTGTCGTTATGGAGCGAGAAGCGGATGCCCCGATCCACTGCTGAGCGGAGTGGACTGGATGTTCTTTGGGGCGGGGAGCCCCGCCCAAAGAACATCCACACCCACTAACGAACACCCGAGAAGCTACTTTCTGCTCTCTTACACAAACTTCTTGACGCTACCAATGTTCTAACTAGGTACCTACCTAAGTAGTAACCATTTTTGCAGGTATTTTTCTACTTTCGGCCGAAACCCAGTTTAAAACTGCACTTTAGCAGGCATTTTCGGGTGAACATAGTTTTACCTACAGAATCAACAGCATCACCAGACCAGCACCTACAGTTTCTAGTAAATCTAGAGCATCCGACAGGACTTACATCGCCAACAGCACCAACAGCACCAACAGCACCACAACAGCACCAACAGCACCAACAGCACCACAACAGCACAGCACTTCAGACTTACAGCACGTATAGTATCTACAGCACCTACTTCACCAGCCACCAGCACCTACAGCATTAGCAGCCGCCTGTGGTGTATCTGCAGGTCTTTAGTTCAGCTTATATAGCTGCTGGTGAAGGCAGCTTTTGATTGTGAATCAGATCAAGAATTTTCTCCCGCATCTCCACAAAGTTCTGAGAATAAC
>RCUF01000189.1_pt1 | contig 27953 bp, 25 predicted proteins | sample 2166311 | NCBI WGS metagenome assembly RCUF01 (sample SAMN09932608, study PRJNA488358) | compost metagenome | feature: garden; material: soil; isolation source: compost soil in 4-hydroxybenzonitrile-enriched culture | place: Germany: Experimental Botanical Garden Goettingen | collected 2016-01-27
TCGCCCAAATCACGGATGAAGCCCTGGAGACCGCTCTGCACTTGATTAATCACAGGCCACGGAAATGCTTGGGCTGGAGAACCGCTCACGAGTCCTTTTCAGAGGAACTGTCGCACTTGGCTTGACAATCCGTCTTATACAAAAAAAGCCTCCTGCTCTAGGCAGAAGGCTCTATTGATTAAAGTACCAATTTACGATGACAGAGCATGTGGCATCTGAAGCGTGATCTAAAGTTGGATCTGAAGTAGCATCGGAGATGGCGTCAATGCTTCACAATTTTGTTATTCCGATCAACATCATAGCCAGGTACCTTCTCTTCATATAAATGGGAGCGCTCCTGGAACCAGCGATAAAGATGCGTCACAACGACCTTCAATACAGCGTAGCCAGGTACCGCGAGAATGATCCCCACGACCCCGAACAGATTACCCGCTGTCAATATGACGAAGATAATCGTAATCGGATGCACGCTAAGGGATTTACCCATAATTTGCGGCGAGATGAACTTCCCTTCGATCAATTGGACCACGGTCCAGACCACAATCATCTTCACCAGCATGACCGGCGAGGTGACCATCGCCACAATCAGCGCCGGAGTGATCGCAATCGCAGGTCCAAGGTAAGGAACGATACTCGTGAATGCTGCAATCGCAGCAAGCGTAAGGGAATAGTCCAATCCGATGATCAGATAACCAATATAGAGCAGCACACCGATACAGAAGCTAACGATAATCTGACCGCGAATGTAGGAGCTCACCTGATGATTCATCTCCGTCATAATCCGGTGTGAGGACTCTCGCAGGGCTGTCGGTATTAATTTCAGAATATATACGGGCAGCTTCCTGCGGTCCTTCAGGAGATAGAACAGGATGAACGGAACCGTAATAACAGCAATCAATGTCTCGGTCACAGCACCTAGGAAAGTACCGACCCCTGTCCAGGCGCTGTTCACGACATCCGTAATGCGCGTTGTCGCTTGCCTCATTAGCTCCTCAGGTTGAATGTTGATGGCACTCTGGAATTGAGCCATGAAGTCACTGCCGATCAGTGCCTCGAACTGCAGCTGCACCTGCTCCATATAGGTGGGTACATTCGTAACTAGCATCGTCACCTGGTCACGGATGACCGGAATGACCGAAGTAATGATGATCGTGATGATCCCCGCCACTACCAGATACAGAATGATAATGGAGTAGGCACGCTTCACTTTGAAACGCTCCAGAATGTCCACGATCGGGTTCAAGAGATAAAACGCAACCCCCGTCAGGATGAGAGGCAGCAGTACCGTTTTGAGAAATACGGCAAATGGAGCGAACACAAATGAGATACGTGTGAAAATGAGAATGTTCAGCCCGATTAACAAGGTAACCAGCAAGAACAAGACAAACTTGTTGTTCAGAAAGAATCGCTTGAATCTGTCTCTCCAGTCCAGATTATTCTCCATACATTCCTACCTCTCTGTATACAATTCTCTCTCGTGCACTTGTTCCTCGAATGCTGCTTGGCCTCAGGGTCGTCCTTGTCTATCTGCCTCTTCCGCCTCGACGGCCTCCTGATTGACCACCGCGTCCCCGAGAAGCGCTACCCTGACTGCCTCGGCTACCTTGATAGCTCTGACTGCCCTGAGTGCTTTGACCACCGCGACTTCCACGGACTCCTCGACCTTGCCCCGGACGCTCACCCTGCCCGGATTCTGCACGGCTCGCGCGCTCGGAGCTGCGCACATCTTGCTTGCCACGACCTTGACCTTGACCGCGACCTTGGCCTTGACCATCACCTTGACCGCGACCTTGACCCTGAGCTTGACCTCGACCTTGGCTTGGGCTTGAGCCCCGACGTGAATCCCTCTCCCGATTGGAGGAGGATGACGCGTGGCCTCGGCCATCGCGGCTTCCTTGTCCGCGACCTGAGCCACCACGGCCTCCTTGTCTACGACTTGGGCTTGAGCCATCGCGACGCGATTCACGGCTGCTAACTTGTCCGAAAGACTCAGAATCTGACGTAGGCTCCTTGCGGCTTGGTCCAGACCATTCCGCCCTCGATAGCTCCAGTCCCGCTGTCTTCTGAATGATTCGCAGCGTCTGCATATCTCCAGGAGTTGCGAAAGTGACAGCTACCCCTTTGCCACCAGCACGTCCGGTACGTCCGATCCGGTGAATATAGCTCTCGGCATCCTGTGGCATATCATAGTTGAAGACATGGGTAACGCCCTCCACATCCAGGCCACGAGCAGCTACATCAGTAGCCACCAGCAACTCCAGCTTCGCTTCACGAAACGCCTTCATGACCTGCTCCCGCTTATTCTGCGACAGATCCCCATGCAGCTCACCACTCTTATAGCCCATGGCTTGCAGCTCCTCGTTCAGCTTGGCCGCCCGCCGCTTCGTGCGGCAGAAGATCACAGCGAGATAAGGACGCTGGGTATTGATCATATCCACAAGCGCCTTCTGACGAGTACGATCCGTGCACTCCACCACTAGCTGACGAATCTGCCGAACAGGCACCGGAGACGCCGCTTCGACTTTTACATCCACAGGTGCATTCATATATGCTCTCGCAAGCTTGCGCACTGCAGGTGGCATTGTCGCCGAGAACAACATGGTCTGTCTTTGCCCCGGAGTCGCCTGTATTATCGTCTCGACCTCATTCAGGAAGCCCATATGAAGCATCTGATCCGCTTCGTCCAGCACCAGCATCTTCAGGCCACCCAGCTTCAGTGATTCTCTCCGCATATGATCCAGCAGACGCCCAGGTGTGCCAATTACCAGTTGAGCACCGCCTTCGAGCTTGCGTAGCTGACGCTCCACATCCTGCCCTCCGTATACCGCCAGCAAGGAGATTCCCTCGGTCGTAGCAGCCAGACGCTTGGCTTCCTCCGTAATCTGCAAGGCCAGCTCACGTGTAGGCGCAATGATAAGTGCTTGCGGATAACGCTTGCTACGCTCGATCTGCTCGAAAATAGGCAACAGGAAGGCCAGCGTCTTACCTGTTCCGGTATGTGCTTCCGCAATGACATCTTTCCCAGCCATTAACTGAGGAATGGATTGACGCTGTACAGGCGTTGGCACCGCAATGCCTTGCTCCTTCAAAGCATCTACCCAATGAGACTGTATACCTAATGAAGCAAAATTATTACTCAAACTCAACCACTTCCCTAATCTAGTATAGATATATCATGAACCGTTCATATCAAGTTGATCCCAGTATACGCGATGTTGATCACTGTTTCCAACTTAAGGCTGCACTAGCACTGTACTGGCGCGTTACTAGTGGCCAGATAGCGAGCGGAGATCCATCCGATTCAGAAGGTTCCGACTCTCCTCATTCAATCCCGTAAGCTTCACCTTACGGCCTGTCTCTTCATATTTATTCAGCACTTTGCCAATAGCCGTGACAGCAGAGTGATCCCAGATGTGAGAGCGTGCGAAGTTAATCTCAATCTGCGCAGGGTCCTGTGACGGGCTAAAATGCTCTAGAAAATGCGAAGCCGATCCGAAGAACATCGGGCCAGATACCTCATATACCTTTAGCTCCTCATCGCTACGAGCGTGTACCTTGATCTTGGCCATGCTCCAGCCGAAGTTCAGAGCACTGAGCAGCACACCCACCATGACACCTTTGGACAGATCATGCGTATAGACCACGATGGCTACGGTGATGACCATAATCAACGCCTCTGCGCGTGGTACCTGGTGGATCGTCGTGATGGATTTCCAATTGAAGGTTCCTATACACACCATGAACATAACGCCCACCAAGGCTCCCATTGGAATCTGCTTCACCACACTGCCTAGTACAAGCAGCAGGAAGGCCAGGAAGACTCCCGCAGTCAGAGTAGACAGCCTCCCGCGAGCACCCGATTTCACGTTAATGACAGATTGCCCGATCATGGCGCAGCCTGCCATCCCGCCGAAGAAGCCTGTAACGACATTTGCAATCCCCTGCCCGCGGACCTCGCGGTTCTTGCTGCTGCGGGTATCTGTCATTTCATCGACAATCGTAGCGGTAAGCAAGGATTCGAGCAGTCCCACAAGAGCCATCGTAAAGGCATACGGAGCAATGATACTCAGCGTCTGCACGGTCCACTCGATCTGTGGAAGATGGAACATAGGCAAGGTGTTGGTGAGAGCTCCCATGTCACCGACACGCTTGATATCGAGATTCAGAAGCGCGGTAAGAATGGTCATGACAATGATCGCCACCAGCGGAGCAGGGACGGCCTTAATGAAGCGTGGCAGAATGTATATGATCGCCAGCGTGCCTGCAACCATCGCATACATCACCCAGCCTGCCCCCTGAAAATGAACCAATTGCGCCATGAAGATCAGTATCGCGAGCGCATTCACAAAGCCAGTAATAACTGATTGCGGAACAAAGGTGATGAAGCGTCCAACCTTGAATAGGCCCAATACAAACTGGATGATTCCGGTCAGAATCGTAGTCGCGAACAAGTACTCCACTCCGTGATCCTTCACCAGACCGACCATCAGGACGGCCATGGCTCCTGTAGCCGCCGAGATCATGGCAGGTCGACCTCCAGCAATGGAGATAACGATGGCAATCGAGATCGAGGCATATAGACCGACCATCGGGTCCACACCTGCAATGATGGAGAAGGCAATAGCTTCAGGAATAAGCGCGAGAGCGACTGTCATTCCTGCCAATATGTCGGCTCGGATATTACCGAGCCATTGTTGTCTGAGATTCATAGATTCTTAAGTTACCCTCCTTGAAAATAGCTGAACCAGATGACTGGATTGCCCTCTGCAGTTTGGTGCAGGTATGCCGTGCTGCAATCCTATCCGATCTCATTTATTGAAGGCCCCTCTCAGACCTTCTACCCGTTATGTTCAGTCCATCATTATAACTTAACTTATGTATATTCATGATCCGTCAACCGAACAAAATCCCTATATTCCTCTCAAATACTCTATTAACCTCTAAAATTCTAACTATTTCACGCATCACATATATTATCTCTTAATGCCACGCTCCACTATTGCTTGAATTCTCTCGGGAATTCTTCATCTATACAGGTGTACTAAGACTATTAAGAATCCAGGTCCATGCCACAAAAAAAATCAGACAAATCCTGAGCCACAGCGTGGTCAGAATCTGCCTGATTTGAAGATCGAATACAGAAGGAATACGAACATTAGCAGGGCCACTATGAAGCCAACCTCAATGGCCGGGACATTCCATAGTACCGTTGTCTGATGGGTCAGGGATGAACCGATTATCAAGCCCACCATAATAATGCTAAAGGCCAGCAGCACGATGCTGAATGATAGCCGGTTGCTGATCTGATCCAGCCGCCGCAGCAGCTGCTCCAGCTCAGGTACTGTGACCTCCAGCTTGAGCTTGCCCTTGCTCATCGTAGTAACTAGCTGTCTGGCCTGACCTGGTAGCTGAGTCAGTGCCTCAGCCAGCTCAATGACCCCACCCAATACCTTGTCGCCGATATTACGGGTGCTATAGCGCTCCTTCAAGAGTCTGCGTCCGAACGGCTCTGCCATATCCAGAATGCTGAGACTTGGATCGAGATTGGCAATTACGCCCTCCATCGTGAGTAGCGCCTTGCCAAGCATCAGCACATCTGAAGGGATACCGACCCTGTGTCTGCGTGCAGCGCTGAACAGATCATCCACAGCCTGTCCAAGACGAATCTGGGAAAACGGGACATCACCATATTCCTCCCGCAACAGATTCAGATCCCGGCGCAGCCCTCGAATATCTGCATCCTCATCAAGCAGGCCAAGCTTCTCGATGGCCCGAATCATGGCATCCGTATTTTTGCGCATCAAGGCGATAATCAGCGCAGCGAGTTGACCCTTCATCTCCTCACTAAGCCGACCCACCATGCCGAAATCCATATAGGCCAGCTTCCCTGACTCCATCACCATCAGATTGCCAGGATGAGGGTCAGCATGGAATATCCCGTCCATAAAGATTTGCTGGAACATGCTGTTGACCAGCTTGCGTGCAATCTCGGGAAGATCATAGCCCTGACGAATCAGTTCCTCACGATCGCTGAGCTTAATTCCCTCCACATATTCCATGGTGAGAATTCGCGAGGCTGTGAACTCCCAGAATACCTTGGGAATATGTACATCCGGGTCCTCTGGAAAATGCATCGCGATCTTCTCGTTATTACGCGCTTCATGACTGTAATCCAGCTCATGAATGAGCGATTTGCCAAGCTCCTCTACCATCTGTGGCAGCTGATATTGCTCCACCCATACCCAGCGCTTGGCAGCCAGTCCCACGAAATCTCGCAGGATATCCAAGTCCCGGCGGATGATTCGATCGACGCCTGGACGCTGAACTTTGATAGCTACCTCTTCACCACTGTGGAGCTTCGCCAGATGCACCTGTCCAATAGAAGCAGCTGCCAGCGGTGTATCCTCGAACCAGGATACCATATCATGCAGCGGCATATTCAGCTCCTGCTCCAGAATTCCCTTCGCTGTCTCATGAGAGAATGGAGGTACCTGATCCTGCAGCTTGGTCAACTCCTGAACAATGGAAGCAGGAATAAGATCAGCGCGAGTGCTCGCCAGCTGTCCCAGCTTGATGAAGGCCGGGCCCAGATCCTCCAGCAGCAGCCGAATCCGCTCACCCAGCGTCTTGGTTGTAGGTTCTTCCCGAGTCAGCCATTTGCGGGGCAGCGTCAGGATGTGCACCAGCCCTAGTTCCTCAACCATATAACCAAAGCCATGACGCACCAGCGCCATGGCGATCTCACGATAACGACCAGCATGCCTTACGCGAACAGCCATGTTACTCCGACCGTTTTTCTTCCGCCACCGATGCCTCTGGTGCCACAGATGCCTCCACGGCAGTCGCTGACTGCTCTTGCTTCAGCTCGGCTACCTGACTCTCCAGCGCCGCTATACGTTGCTCCAGAGCGCGAATATCCTTCTGCGACGGAACATCCAGCTCCTCCAGCCCACGGGCAAGCTGCTCGCGAACCAGCGTCTTGACATGGCCCAGATCCTCTTCTCCGCGGCTCATTAGCCTCTCGATCAAAGCCTTGGATTCCGTCGGAGCCAGCTCCCCGCGCTTGACCAGATCATCCACAATACGTTCTACCTTCTCCTTGCTAACCACTGTGAGGCCCCAACCTAACGAAATTGCTCTCTTCAACAAGTCGCTCATGATTATTCCTCCCTGTGCTGTTAGACCGGTAGCCATACAAGCTTCATCCGGTTGGGAATATTATACCGTGAATTACTCCAAATCCAAAAACTGCAATAGCCGAGCCGGCTCCATTATCCTGGTAGACGACCTGCCCATTTAGCAGCCTGTAGCAGCAATTGACGATATGGTTCATGCTGGAGGGACGGCTGATGGTGCCCTGGCATCATATACACTACCCGGCCAAGCCCGTAGGATTGGGCCCATGCCGCAGGCCATGACTCTCCTTCATGCACGTATTCCAGCAACACAGTCTTGGGGGTGAAGGGATCGAATTCGAAGCGGTATGGCTCCTCCTCCATCTCAAAGTCCGCAATCCCCTCTACAATCGGATGCTCGGGTGCGGCCACCTTGAAGTCCAGCTTCGCATAAGGGGGATGGCGCTTGAAGCGAGCCCCGATTAGCTGGGCAATCTCATAATTTTGTCCCAGAGTAATGCCATTATGAATAACAAGCAAGCCACCACCACCGCTCACATAGGAAGCAAGACCGGAGGTCTGTTGGGGTGACAGGGCATCCTTTCGATTATCCGTATAAGCAATGCAGAGATCGAAGGGCGCTATATTTTCTTTCAACAGCATTTTACGATTCTCACTACATTGTACAGTCAATAACGGCTGCAAAATAGAGCTAAGCTCCTCATCAATCCCCTGCAGCGGATGAAATTCGGGATATGTATAATCACCTATTAGAAGTGCCTTACGTTTACTCATGAGTGTCTCCCTCCATGTAAGCTTATCTTTTCGATCAGGCTCTGTTTGTATCGCAGCCTGCTCTTGAATTCCTTCGGGTCACCACACAGTACACTTCCACATACGAATTGGGAACTCCTTTTTTTGGATACAGGATTAAATAAGTTTAATATTTTATTATAATGCATAAATGTTTTTAACCACCTCATATAAAGTAAATGGAAATAGACCACCTTAGGCCTTATATCAAGATGATACCCAAAAAAGAAAGAGGCCTATCACGCAGGATTGCATAATTGCTTATTTATGAAATGATCTGTTTATAAAATTTAAAAAAAGATTAATAAAGGACATACTGACATTTATATTCATATTTTATATAATAATTACACGAGCAATATTGAAATTCAAAACCAAATAAAGCGTTTTACTGTGTTATACTCTTAGAGCATCAGGCAATATGTATTTTGCATAAATCGTTTTAGGAGCTATTCCACAATGGAATGGGTATGCTGTGTGTCGTTAAATTCTGTGTATGTTGTTGCCTGATCTATGCAAAATACTGAAATTAAAAATTGGAGGTTACCACATGAAGAGGACTGGAATGACCCGGCCCTTGGATAGCCTGGGGCGAATTGTACTTCCCAAAGAAATGCGTATGACAATGGAAATCGAGATTGGTGACCCGCTGGAGTTCTTCATCGAAGACAAGACGCTAATGCTGCGCAAGTACAAGTCTACGAACTGCACCTTCTGTGGATCATTGGACACCAACACCTACTACAAGGACCAATTCATCTGCAATGATTGTGCTGCAGAGCTCAAGGTAGCTAAGCATCAGCCCGTACCCATTCCCGGTCCCGTCGCCGTCCCCTCTCCAACTGCTGCACCGGTCAAGAAATCATACCGGCGTACAGACGACATCCTCGCCAAGATGAAGCAGCTTATGCAAGAACACCCTCATTCATCGCAAAAGCAACTGGCCTCTATGCTCGGCATAAGTCAAGGGAGAGTTTCGCAGCTAAAAAAACTCATGTAACTGATCCTGCCGCAATGGTCGTTCGGAATGGACAAAAAAAATATAGTAATACAAATAGCGGAGGCTGATCCCTTACTGGACAGGCCTCCGCTATTATTTTTTGGCGCGCGGTGTAATGACCGCGCCCACGACGTCCTGCTGCCGCATCAGCCTGCCCCTCAGAATGGTGCCTTCACCGAGAACTTCGTCCCTCGATCAAGTCAAATGTGAGTATAGAGCCACTCCAAGCGAAGAGCCCTGTTGGAGGCTAAGGTTGCAGCATTCTACTGATTAGCCGCTGCAAAGGCTACACATGCTCCAACCCACCGCTCTGCTGCAGGAGGATGGGAGGCCAAGTGAATATGCGTGTAGCCAGCCATCAGCTGGCCCGAGGCGTAGCCTTCCCGTGTGCTGCCTCGCAGTCCCTTGGTCTCATAGGCAAAAGAGTAAGTCTCCTCCTCGAAGCTCATGACCGAGTAGTGGAACTCATGCCCTCGCAACGTCTCCCCAGCTTTGAGCAGCAAGCAATCCTGGAGCGCCCTTGCCTCACGGTAGCCCAGCGCTGCCCGCCGTTCCTGCATGCGTACATCGGCTGGGATCAGCCCCGCCATAGTATGTTGCTGACCACTGCGGTCGGTCAGAGTTCGAGCCAGCACCATATAGCCTCCACACTCCGCGAAGATTGGCATATCCTGCTGAGCTGCTCGGCGCAGGTCTTCCAGGAAGGTCTTGTTGGCGGCAATTGCCGCTGCGAATTCCTCTGGAAAACCACCGCCGAGATATACGCCGCTAGCCGCTGTTGGAATACTCTCACCTGCGAGCGGGCTGAAATACGCGATGGCTGCTCCAGCTGCCTGTAGCAGCTCCAGATTATCCTCATAGTAGAAGTTGAACGCCGCATCACGTGCTACCGCAATGACAGGCCGTTCAGAGTCCGTAGGCAGGACGATAGCTTCTACCCCTAAGTTCTTTTGAGAGAGACTGCCCCTGTTCATGGACGAATCAGTGCTGACCTTCTGCCCTGTGTCTGGTGTGTAGTCTGGCGTATGCTCTACCAAGCCCTGCTGGTCTTCCTGTGGGCTCCAGCTCGGGACATCATCAGCAGGTATGTCGTCAGTACAGGACGACTGCTGCTGTCCAGGCTCCAGCGGGGAAGCCGCACATGCCAGCTCGAATATCTTATCCAGATCCGCGCCTTCCACGACTCTGGCTGCCATCTGCTGGAACAGCGGCTCCAGTTCCCCGCGTTCTACAGCTGGCACCAATCCCAGATGGCGCTCCGGCACATGAAGCTGTTCATCGCGCGGGAGCCAGCCCAGCACAGGGATACCACACATCTGCTCGATCGCCGTCTTCACCATCTTGTAGTGACCCGCACTACCACAGCGATTGACGATGACACCTGCAATCCGAAGCCCTGGCTCCAGATGCTGGAATCCCATGACGATGGCTGCTGCACTGCGTGCCATGCTGCGTACATCAACGACGAGTAGCACAGGAGTATCCGTCAGCATGGCAATTTCCGCCGTGGAGCCTGTGTTGGAGCTGGGGTCCTTGCCGTCATAGAGGCCCATGACCCCTTCAATAATGGACAGATCCGATCCGTCGGATACGCGATAGAAGGTACTGCGGACGTCAGCCGGGGAGGTCATCCATGAGTCCAGATTGCGGGAAGGCCTGCCTGTAACTGCCGTATGATAGGTAGGGTCGATGTAGTCAGGCCCGCATTTGAAGCCCTGTACCTGTAAGCCACGGTCTGCAAATGCCCGCATCAGGCCCAGCGTGATCGTTGTCTTCCCTGCTCCGCTTCCGGTTCCCGCAATGACCAGTCGCGGCCGTTTCAGGCTGCCAGATGCATGCATCATGTACGTTCCTCCGGCTGGTTGTTGTTTGCATTGTTTGCGTTGTCTGGGTTATTTGCGTTGTCTGCCTTGTTGGCACAGGCTCCGTCTTTTACATCATTCGTGCTCACTCCATTGATGTTCGCGTCATTCGTGGTCGCCCTATTCAGACCATCCGCAAAAGGGATACGCGCAATCGACAGCGTCAGATTCCCACTCTTCTTCTTCTCCAGCAGCCAGTCATCTGCCCCGGAGGACAGTAGACAGGCCGGCTCACAGACGCCATAAGCTCCGGTATACTTATAGACGGTCTCCGAAGGATGTGGCAGTGTCACTGTATTAAGCTCGGCAGGCGTGTAGACTGTCAGCTCCCAGCCATACTTGGCACATAGGGCCAGCAGCCCTTCCTCATCCTTCTTCAGATCAATGGTTGCCAGATTGCGGACACTGCTAATGGATAACCTCAACTCTTGCAGCGTCTCCAGCAGCGCTTCCTCCAGCTCTTCAAGCGGTGTTCCCCGGTTGCAGCCGATGCCGACGACAAGGCTCTTGGGACGATACAGCACTCCATTGCTCATAAAATGCTCCTGCTCCGTCTCATCCAATAGTCGATCTGTAATGACCAATGCTGCCGAGAAGGAGGCCGAGGACGCCTCAGCTGTGCTGCCATAGATCTGGATATGGGAGGGCAGGGGCTTGTCATATCGCCACCAATTCTTCTCTCCTGCCTCCTGGATCAATGCCACAGGCTCTTCATTCACAACGGCGGCGCTTACTGGCGTGGCCTTATCGAAGCTATCAATCGTCCAGCCCAGCTCCCTACCGAAGAGATCGACAGGAATGGTGCCCTGTACATCCGAAGCCGTCGTAATGACCGGACGAGCACCCAGCACTGCAGCCACCTGACGCGTCAGCTCATTGGCACCGCCCAAATGACCAGAGAGCACGCTGATGACATGCTCACCGCGGTCATCAATCACGATGACGCCAGGATCGACCTTTTTATCGACCAGCAGCGGAGCAATCATCCGTACGACGGCGCCAAGCGAGATACACAGAATAATGCCGTTGTATTGCTTGAACAGGTCACCCAGAATGAGGCGGACAGAGCCCTCGAACATCTGAATGCCGAGCTCCTCCTCGTCTCCGCGCGCGAACTTTGCCATGTAATATACATCGGTCCCTGGAAAACGCGCTCCCAGATCGCGCATCATCTCCACACCATGCTTCGTAATGGCAACGGCGGCAAAAGGGTTACTCACCAGGCTTCACTCCCTTGCGATAGCCATGCGTGAAGGAACGATCATACAGCTTGGACCGGTGCGCGTCCTTGTCCGTCAGGCCCGGGTCAAGCGCCCATCCCGCCAGAATCATGGCGTGCATGGTAATTGCGGCAGCTCTCAGATCCGCGGGAAGCTGCGCCAGTGTCGTGCGTACTATCTTTTGATCAGGCCACGTCGCCCGCTGTACTACAGCCACCGGAGTATCCTCACTCCACCCTGCAGCCAAGAATTCGGCAACGACCTTCTTGGCCAGTGTAGCGCTAAGGAATAAAGCAACCGTACAATGGTGAGCTGCCAGGTCGCGCAGTCGTTCCCGCTCGGGAACAGGCGTCCGTCCTTCGGCACGGGTCAGAATGACGGTCTGCGTCAGATCCGGCACCGTTAATTCTGCTCCCAGTACCGCTGCTGAAGCGAATACGGAGCTCACGCCCGGGATAATCTCATAACTAACTCCGGCCTGCTTGAGCAGCACCATTTGCTCCAGAATTGCACCGTACATCGCCGGATCGCCTGTATGCACTCTCGCCACACTGCGACCAGCCTGAACAGCCTGGACCATAAGCTCTACCTGCTGCTCCAGATCCATACCGGAACTATGTAGCACCTCAGCGTCCGGCTTCGCCTTGGCGATCAATTCATCATTCACAAGTGAATCGGTGTAGAGCACAAGATCTGCCTGAGACAGAATCCGCATGCCTTTGACGGTAATCAGCTCCGGATCACCAGGACCCGCACCCACGATATACACTTTGGGACTCAGCACGTTCGTACTCATTTGCTCACCACCATCAGACTCAGATATTCCAGCTCCTGACCGCGCAGCTCGCGCGCGTCACGCCATACCATCTCATACGGAGACGTCACCTTCGTAATGACCGACGCACGGTCACCCAGCTGTAGCTCCTCCAATACATCCAGAATCAGATCAAGCACCTTGGCTACCTTGATGAAGACAACCGTATCATGCTGCTCTATGACTCTACGCATATCCTCACGATTATCGGTAGCTGGAATGATTCCTACCTGCTGATCCCCATCGGCAAGCGGCTGCTCCAGAGCTGCGGCTGCTCCCAGTACTGAGGAAATCCCCGGAATCGATACGATGGGCACCTCAGGATGAAGCTCTCGCATCAGCCTCGCCAGATGAATAAAGGTGCTGTACAGATTGGGGTCTCCCTCCGTTACAAAGGCAACATCCTTCCCCTGACTCAGCTCCTCCCAGCACAGTGCCACTGTCTTATTCCATTCCCGTTCCAGCACCACCGGGTCCTTGGTCATCGGAAAGACCAGACCGAGCATGTTTTTTTCAGACGGATTCACATATAGCTCCACAATCTCGTGGGCATAGGATTTGCCGCCCATTCGTTTCTTCGGGTACGCGATGACCTCGCATTCACGCAGCATCCGGTACGCCTTGACCGTAATCAGCTCCGGATCGCCTGGCCCCACACCGACACCGTACAGTGTGCCTGTCACTGCATCCATTCCACTCTCTCCTATCTGTTCAGCCGTGCTTGTACGGCATGAATTTCGCTTGATGATACACTATTTGTCCGTGCGCTCTTTCGTTGTGCGACTGCTTCGTTGCGTAAATGGCACCTTGACCAGTATGGAGCCGCTGCAAGCGGAGAGCCCTGCCGACCGCTGTTAAGCTCGTTGTTCTTTCATCTAAGATAAATAACGGTTGAACAGCAAGCTTAAATGCGGGCACTTCGTTTCTCTAGGACTTCCCCGCTTTCCGCTAACGACGATGCTCGCCTGAACATTTAACCTTAAATCATATTCGTCAAGGTGTTAGGACTTCGTTCCAGTAATCACGTAGATCGGGTTCAGACCCTCGAAGCGGGTCATATTCAGAATCGGCTTGCTCCGTGCTGTCTGCAATAAAGTTACCTCAGGGGCAAGACCAGCCTCCTGCATACTCTTCATGGCATCATGTAGGGTCTCGATCGTCACTGCGTTCACCACGATGCGCCCACCACTCTGCAGCCGCTTGCCACACAGATGGATCAATTCCTTTAGCTCACCACCGCTGCCTCCAATGAAGACCGCATTAGGATCAGGAAGCTCGGACAGTCCCTCTGGCGCCTTGGCATGAATTACCGGAAAGTCCGTTCTGAATTTGATTTTGTTCGCTTCGACGTTCTGCAGGTCACCTTCATTCTTCTCAATGGCGAATACCTGCCCGTACTTCGCAAGGCGAGCACACTCCACGGCGACGGAGCCAGAGCCTGCCCCAATATCCCAGACGACGCTTTGCTCGGACAAACGCAGCTCGGACAGACTGAAGACACGGACTGCTCGCTTCGTAATCAGACCTTTCTCAGGCTTGCGCTGGTGGAATTCCTCATCAGCAAAGCCGAACCCAGCACGGGCTGGAGGTGTGCCCTTCAGACGCCGCAGTACCACTACGTTCAGTGGTCCAAATTCCGCTTCCGCCATATCCGCAAGCGACCAGTGCGTGAACCGCTCATCGGGCCCGCCCAGATCCTCTCCTACGAAGGCCTCATATTCGGTCATTCCGAAATGAAGCAGATAGGCGGCGAGTGCCGATGGTGTATTCACATCATCCATGAGTAGTGCAATCTTCGCCCGTCCGTCCAGACGCTGAGCCAAGCCTTGAATCGGTCGACCATGCAGACTCTCAAGCTGAGCATCCTGCCAGCTCTCGCCGAGCTTGGCGAACACGAGCTGAATGGAGCTGAGATGCGGAAGGATATCCAGACGCTCTCTGCCAAGACGGGAAGACAGATATCCCGCAATTCCGAAGAACAGCGGGTCACCCGATGCCAGGACAACTGCCGATTGCTCCTCAGCAAGTCCAGCCAGTCGCTCCACGACAGCCGCGAGTCCGCCTTTCAATACTACGCGCTCTCCGGCAGCCTCAGGAAAAAATGAAAGCAGACGTTCTCCGCCGACCAATAGATCGGCCGTATGTATCGTATGAATGATCTCATCCGTCAGGCTGGAGACTCCACACTCCCCGACCCCGATCACCTTAATCTTGTTCATTATTGTCCCCCACTCTTGTACATTACGAACAGACAGACCTGATGGATGGACATAAGCTCTGCCTGTCCTTATTTTCAATCCAGTAGACCTGTTTGGCTGGACTATCCATTGAATGATTCAATCAAGTTATTCAATCGCATTATTCAATAGAGTTTCTCAATTGAACTATTCAATTGGACTATCCCATTCAGCTTCCTCCTTGAACTATTCAGCTGCACCGTTGTCCGAATCACTGACTGTTGCCTTGCCCAATAAGGTTCCATCCATAGCAACAAGGACCATGCCAACCGTCAGACCGCCTCCAATATGCTCCAGACAGTGGCGACAGCCGTAGCTGCACAGCGTCTCGAAGAAACTGTAGCACTCTGCCTGCACCATCATCTCCGCTACCTGGGAAGCGGTATTCGCTCCCGCCACAGCCTCCACCAATTCGGGGGCTACTCCCGCCTCGCGGGCGGCTTCGGCCAGAAATGCGAAATCCACAGGTGCACTCTTGGAGTGGACCATCATGACACCTTGAGCGACCTTGGATAGCTTGCCCGGCATTCCGACGAGCGTGGCCTTCTCCATGCCAAGACGCTTGCCGTGCTTGAGAGAGAATCCCACGAACTCGCCCATCTGAATAAAGGCTTCCTCTGGCAAATGGGGATACATATCCATCGCATATTTCTCGCTTCTTCCTCCAGTGGTCAGTACAATCTCCTTGCAGCCTGAGGCCTGTGCGACAGAGATGGCCTGCACAACACTCGCCATATATGCGCTGGTAGAGAACGGCACGACAACTCCCCGTGTGCCTAGAATGGAGATCCCACCGAGAATACCCAGCCTCGCGTTCAAGGTCTTGAGGGCGATCTCCTCACCGACAGGCACGCTGATGACGACTCTCACGCCGGCTTCCACGCCGTACTCGTCCAGCACCTGCTTGACGGCTTCTGTAATCATGCGGCGCGGCACCGGATTAATCGCTGCTTCGCCCACAGGCACAGGCAGACCGGGCTTCGTCACCCGTCCTACACCAATACCGCCGTCCAGCTCAATGCCGGGCTCATCCCGCCAGCTCACCGTAGCTACGATCTTGGCCAGATGCGTGGCATCCGGGTCATCGCCGCCATCCTTAATCGTCGCACAGGTCGCACTGCCACCTTCCAGCTGCTGATCGATCAGCTCAAATTGGTGGTCAAAGCCAGCCGGCAGCCAAATGACGGCATGCTGTGGCACCTGGCCCGTGACGAGCAGCTCCGTTGCTCCTTTGGCAGTCGCCGCTGCGCAGGCACCCGTGGTGAACCCGGAGCGCATCGGCTTGTCCGGTGCAGGTGCCTCTCCATTCTTGGGACGTCTGGGGCGGCTTTCGCCGCTCGCTGCTGCTCCCTTCTCCATCGCTATTCCTCCTTTAAGACACAAGGCATGCAGACCTGGATCAACGTACTGCCATGAGGGACAAGGCATTCACTGCCGCGACGACAATGGTGCTGCCGCCCTTGCGCCCGATATTCGTAATAAATGGAATGTCCAGCTTGCGCAGCTCATCCTTGGACTCTGCCGCGGACACGAAGCCCACCGGCATGCCGATAATCAACCCTGGCTTCGCTTCGCCCTCCTTGACCATACGGATCAGCTCCAGCAACGCAGTAGGCGCATTACCAATCGCATAGATCCCGCCATCTGCACGCTTGATGGCCTTACGCATCGAGATGATGGCGCGGGTCGTATTGAGACGCTTCGCCTCTTCAATGACATCCGGGTCGGAGATATATACATTGACGTCCATGCCGAAGCTGGCAAGACGATCCTTGCTGATGCCTGCCTGAATCATTTGTACATCGGCTACCAGTGGCTCACCTGCCTGAATGGCACGAATCCCTGCGGCAATCGCATCCGGGTGGAATACCATGCTCCGTCCCAGCTCAAAATCAGCCGAAGCGTGAATGACCCGCTGTACAACCGGATATTGCTCCTCTGTGAAGGGGTGCTCGCCCAGCTCTTCGGTAATCATCTCAAAGCTCTTGCCCTCAATCTCCTGAGGCTGTACCGTTAATGGCTTAAACTCTGTCTTGAAGTCCATTCATCCCGCTCCTTTATCCAACTTCGTTTGTTGTACACGACTTGCGTGGCAAATTTGAAATATGAAAATTAAGGCTATAATAGCTCAGACAACGCCGTCAATACACCTTCATAATGATCGAATACCGTCCCAAAATCTACCTCAGGCCGTGCAATTAATACCACATGAATGTCCAGCTCCAGAGCCGACTGCACCTTCTCGTCCACCGCTCCGGTCTTCCCACTCTCCTTCGTCACCATGATCGTCGTTCCAAAATGGCGATATAACGCCTCATTCAGCTCACGGGAGAAAGGCCCCTGCATGGCAACAATATTCTTCTGCTCGACTCCCAGCTCTGCACACTTCTCCATATTGTCCTGGCGAGGAAGCATCCGAATGACCAGTCGAATATCGGGGTCGGACAGCAGCCGCTTCGTGAAGACTCCCAATGTCTTGCTGCCCGTAGTCAGCATGACCGAGCCCTTCATGCGGTCTATAACCTCTGCTGCCGCTTCATAGGTAGGAACTACATGCAGCAACGGGTGATTATCGTATACCAGTCCAGCTCTCTCATAACGAATATATGGGATCTGCTGCTCCTGCGCAGCCATTATGGCCTGTCGATGGGCCTCCTCGGCAAAGGGATGACTCGCATCCACGATAACACGTACCCCATGCTCTCTTACCAGTGCCCCCATCTCATCAGCCGTCAGTCTTCCTGTCCGTACCGACAAGCCTGCCTCCATGAGCGTTGTAGCCGCACTATCGGTAACCACAGAAGTCAGCACGTCGTATCCGGCAGCCTGAATGCTTAGCGCCAGCTCTCTGGCATCGCTTGTGCCACACAGCATAAAGATCATGCCCGATTCCCCCCGGAACCAGACAGCTGCTTCTCTGCCGCATGGTCTTCATGTTGGTGCTCATGATGATCATGCTCGTGCCCATGCGCGTGATGCTCGTGGTGATGATCGTGACTATGATGATGGTGATCATGGTCGTGGTTATGGTGATGATCATGATGATGGTGATCGTGATCGTGATGATGGTCATGATCGTGGTCGTGATCATGGTGGTGATGATGATGTTCCTGAGCAATCAAGCGGAACTGGCAGTTGTCACAGTTGGCCATCACTCGTCCATTCAGCCCTTCATTTGCACGCTCAAGTACCAGCTCCTCCAGCTGCGGATGGAAGCCGAAGTAATCCCCCATCTCCACAACTGTATCAGGATTCGCTTCAGCGAATTCCAGCGTCATCTCCTGAATACGCTTGATCAGGACACCCGTGAACAGGAAGTAAGGCAGCACAATAATCTTCTTGGCACCGAGGCGCAAGCAACGCTCCAGCCCTTCCGGGAAGGACGGTTGCGTCACGCCGATGAAGCTGCTTTCCACCCATTTGTACGGGAGCTTCTCCCACAGCATGCGGGTAATTTTATAAAAATCACTATTCGCATCCGGGTCGCTGCTTCCTCGTCCAAGCACCAGCACGGCTGTATCCTCATCCGCCACATCTGCCACCGCGGTTGCTGCCCCGTTAGGAAGCTCATTTCCAGCGGCAAGTACCGCCGCAGCTCCTTGCAGACGAGTCTCCAGAATACGCACAATCTTCTCATGTACTCCAATCGGTCTTCCGTACACGAATTCCACTTCAGGGTATTTTGCCTTCGCTCGATCAATTGCCATCGGAATATCAATCTTCGCGTGTCCTGCCGCGAACAGAATAATCGGAATTAGTACGACGCGGGTCGCTCCACGATTCACGCAAGCCGTGACACCCTCCGCAATCGTGGGACGAGTCAGCTCCAGGAAGCACGTCTCCACACAGGTATCCGGTACTCTGGCTGCGATCGCCTCCGCAAAGGCGAGTAGCTGCTCATTCCCCTCCGGGTCGCGGCTTCCATGTCCGATCAGTAATATTGCATTCATTCAGTCTTCCCTCTCCTCTCAGGTTGTAGCTCTTAGTAGATTTTTTTTGCTTACATTGACCCTTTATATGCTCTTAATCGCCACATACGACGTTCACTTCAACGGCTACAGGTGCATCCTCATGACGGAACCCGGCCACAACGCCGACGCGTTTGAAAAATTTATGGAATCGCTCGTTCGGATGGCCCTTCTCTTTGTATTCTGCGACAACCTGCTCTACGACTGCGGCAATTTGCTCTTCGGTCAGGCCTTCTGCAACAGACTGCGCAGGATGGGCATTGCGGCCGAATTTCTTGCCGCCCAGGAACAGATCATAGCCTCCCTTGCGGTACACTATTCCGATATCCTCCAGGACTGCACCGTAGCATGCCATGGCGCAGCCATTCACAGCGACACTCGTTGTCTTGGGGGCCTTCAGGCCACCCACCACTGCCTGCAAGCGCTCAGCGGTCGGCACGGCATCATTCTTCTCCATATCACAGAAGTCACAGGCCTTCACCTTAAAGACATCCCCGATCGGAGACACAATAAGACTGGCTGCACGAAGACTGGCTACCAGCTGCTCAGGCTCGGCACATGGCACCCGCAGAATGATCTGATGGTCCGTCGTGTACTCCAGCTCTCCCTCTTCTCCAGCCAGCTCCGCCAATAGGGCCATCTGTCTGGCGTTGAACTTCTTGTTGCCAACACCTGGTGCTACACCTACCTCGAACAGAGGCGCACGCGCCGTCATGACAGAGCTACGGGTTGCGCCACCAGTAGCGGCTACCGCAGATACCGATGCCTGGGCTGGTGCTGGAGAAGATGTCAATACTGCTGCGCTTCCAGTTGCTGTTGCCGTTGCTGCGGTTGTGGAGCCTGCTGCTACCGTTGCTAAGCCTGCTGCAGCTGTGCCTGTAGCTAGCCCGGAGCCTCCCGCTACAGCTCCACTGCCCGCAGGCTGTCCCCACAGCTGCCGGAAGGCAGCATCCTCATTCTCCGCCCCAGTAGACCCGGCTTCAAGTCTGCGTAACGCATCCTCGGCCAGCGCAAGTGAGGAGAGAACTGGCTGTGTGTTCCCACTAGTCTGTTCACCAGTCCGTCTGCCTGTCTGTACGCTCATCGGCGTAGCTGAAGCCGTCGGATTCACAGCTGGAGCACCTGCTACAGCTGACCTGGATACAGGAGCCTCAGCCCCCTGTGCTCCTGCCGAGCTCTCTGGCTCCGTGCCAATGGACTCCGCTGCACTGAGGGACCATGGCTCAGCCTCCGTCCGCAGACGCTCATGCGGCCGCAATGGCTGTACCTCGGCATCCAGCGTGTATTTGCGCTGATAGCCACGCGGTGTCACGATTAGGCCATCATACTCCATCGTGGAGGAATTGCCGACGATGACCGTCGTCAGCATGCCGATATCATGATTCAGCATATCCTCAAGTGTCGTGACAATGACCTGCTGGCGGTCACGATATGCACTCTTGACCAGCCCTACTGGTGTCTTCGGGTCACGATAACGGAGCAGCATCGCCTGCGTCTCCATGATCTGCCGGGTCCGCCGTCCACTGCGTGGATTATACAATGCGATTACAAAATCCGCCGAAGCAGCCGCCTCAACTCTGCGAATGATGGTCTCCCATGGCGTCAAGTGATCACTAAGACTAATGGTGCAGGCATCATGCATGACCGGAGCGCCCAGCAACGAAGCACAGGACTGAATAGCCGAAATACCCGGCACGACCTCTACCTCGACGCCCTCTGCTCTTGTCCAGCCTTTCTCGATCAGTACCTCGTAGATCAGTCCAGCCATCCCATAGACACCGGCGTCTCCACTGGAGATGACCGCTACCTTTTTCCCATTCTCGGCCTGTCTCACCGCTTCCTGGGCACGACTCACCTCTTCAGTCATCCCTGTACGCACAATCTCCTGTTCAGCCGTCAACAGTGGCCGGATCAGATCCACATAGGTGTTATAGCCAATGATGACCTCGCTCTCCGCGAGAGCATCCAGTGCCCGCTTGGTGATATGCTCCATATCCCCAGGTCCAAAACCAATCACCAGCAGCTTGCCAAGTGTACTCATTCGTCTCCCCCATTCGATGAATCTCCATCATGTATTGTCATAATCGACTCTTGTTGAACCGTTAAGCATTCCCGTAACAGCTTCTTCATGTGTTCCTTGTTCCGCGGTATCGGCAGTCCTCTTCGCAGCTCCGCCGGAAGGCCGAGCCATAGCTCAACGAGCAGTGGCAGCGCAAGTCCCGCTCCTTCAAGCATCTCCTGCTGTGTCAGCACGTCCTCCGGGCACCCCTGCATACGACAGGTGCCTTTCTCCAGCAAAATCACCCAGTCCGCCCAGCTATAGGCCAGATCCATATCATGGGTAGCCATGACTACTGTGGTCCCCGCAGCATGTACTTCAGCTAGTCCTTGAAGCATCATTTGCTCGGAATGGGGGTCCAGATAGGCCGTGGGCTCATCCAACAGCAATACATCTGGCCTCATGGCGAGGATTCCGGCAAGTGCCGTTCGCTTCTTCTGCCCCAGGCTGAGATGATGGACAGGTACCTCAGCAAGCTCTTGCAGCCTTAGCAGCTCAAGCACCTGTCTGGTTCGATCACCGATCTGAACCTCATCCAGCCCCAGGTTGCGCAATCCGAAGGCGATATCCGCCAGTGGCGTGTTCATAATAATCTGTTGCTCGGGGTCCTGAAGCACCAGCCCGACCTGCTGCCGCAGTGCTGCAAGCTGCTTCCTGCTGTAGCCAAGCTTCGTTCCAGCCAACTCCACACTGCCTTCAGATGGCTGTACCAAGCCCACCGCGTGCAGGAGCATCGTAGACTTGCCGGAGCCATTGTGCCCGATGATGGCAGTCCGGCTTCCCCGCGGGATTGCTACCGACAGCTCCCACAATGCTGGAAGCCGGGTATACGGATAGAGATAGGAGACCCCGTTCCATTCCAATATGAAGTTCATGCTAAGACCACCTAATCATGACTTGATCCACGGGAAGGATCAGATTACTACCTTTGACCAGATCACGTGCAAGTATAGAGCCGCTGCAAGCGGGGAGCCCTGTCGACCACTGTTAAGGCACCAAGCTCAGCACGTACCATAGCTCCAGCACAGCAAGAATGACCACACCTGCCCAGCCCTCCATACGATACCTTACTGGCATAGGCTCCGTGGCAGTCAGGTAAAACGGCAGCGTACCGTCGTATCCCCGCACAGCCAACCCTTGCTCCAGCCCTCTGTATCGCACCATCGTCTTCATGAACAATTGTCCAGCCATGGCAGAGGCATCCCCAATCATGGCGCGAGCTCCACCTCTTCCTCCACGCAGCCGCCGTGAACGCATGAGGCCCGAAGCCGTGTCAGATAGAAAAAATAAAAATCGGTACATAATGAGCATCAGCTCTGTAACAATCGCCGGCAGCTTCATTCGCGCCATTACGCCGAGCAGATCGGAGAATGGCGTGGTGAGGATCAGGAACATCAGGCAGGACGTGCAGGCTCCTATTCGAACCCCTAGCTGCAACGCCCGCTGAATATGCTCTGGCGTCATATAGACGGACCATGTGTCCTGCGCTAGCAAGACAATCCCGTGATCTCCAGGCGAGCCCAGCTCCAGTAGCAACGGAGGCAGGCTGACGAGATAGAACAGGAATACACTACCGCTCAGGACCGCATAGAGCTTCCATGGCACCGCCGCATATCCGACGGTCCAGACGACCAGCCATCCCCACAAGATGGCCTGTACCCACGGATGAGTCACGTAGGCTAGCAGGAGCAGTGCTACAGCGAAGCCGCATTTCCATATGGGCGAATACTTGCGAAAACGACTGCCATACGAGACCGAATCAATGGTTCTTAGCATGCGGCTGGGAGGAATGCATCACGCTGCTACTCGGTTGTTCATCCCTGGTCTCAGTAGCTAGGGAGGCACCGGAGGCACTAGACACACCAGATGCATTATTACCTCGTTGCTCTCTGCGTCCCCGCATGAGACCGAGTACGTAGCCAATAAGCCCCGCGCCCAGCGCGGCTTGAAGCGCGAACAGCATGCTTTCCGTCTCGCCGGGAGGCTCAAGCAACGGCTGTAACCAAGGCTCATACTCGGGACGAATATCCTGAATGACAGCCTCCGCCGCCCCATCTGCTCCGCCAAAATCCCCCTGTACCAGCAGTAGTGGCAGAGCCGCCAGTAAAGTGACCGCCACCAAGATCCAGACAACTTGACCTCTACTCATCATATTTGGCGCGCTCCTCTCTCATGACGGCTTAGAATCGATAGCTCATGAGGACTGTAGGACTTCAACCAGTTCCACAGCAGCACTGTCAATAAGCCCTCTGTTATCGCGAGTGGAAGCTGGGTAATGGCGAATACGCCACCGAATTTCACAAGTGAAGCCAGCACACCGCCTTGAGCGGAAGGAAAGGCCAGTGCAAGCTGCAAGGAAGTCACAAGATATGTAGTCATATCCGCAACCGCCGCCGCCGAGAATACAGCAACGTTCTCCCTGCCCTTTCCCTTCATCAGAAGCTTGTACACGGCATAGCCTGCGAACGGCCCAGCTACCGCCATGGAGAAAGCATTTGCCCCCAGCGTTGTGAGCCCCCCATGTGCCAGCAGGACAGCCTGAAATAGCAGCACGATGGAGCCGATTACACTCATGGGTAATGGACCCAGCATAATCGCTCCAAGTCCTGTCCCTGTCGGATGAGAGCTGCTGCCCGTGACAGATGGAAGCTTCAAGGCCGACAATACGAAGGTAAATGCCCCTGCCAGCCCCATCATCAGCTTCAGCTCGGGATGCTCACGCGTAATGCGGATGAGCCTGCGCACGCCGAGAGCGAAGAACGGAATAAATAATAGCCACCAGAACACAGCCCACCCCAGTGGCAGGAAGCCCTCCATAATATGCATCGCGTACACTTCCTGTGGAGAGACCAGTAGAAAATACAAGGTAAAGCCAAGCACCAGTACAGCAAAAACCATCGATCGACGTCGTGTGAACACGCTCTTTCCTCCATTCAATGAAATACCTGCTATCGGCATTTTGCATAATCGTATTGTGGATTTACAATCGCTCGATGGTTGCATGCAAAACGCTCACTATATGTGCTTAGTCTGGTTGTACGTCGTCAGGCGCTCCCTCTCACAGGCGGAATCCATCAAAAAAAGACCCTCATCCTGTTCGGATCGGGTCTCAAATATGTACTCAAATAACAACAAGAAGCACAGCCATCCCTTCACTACTTGCAAGGCACACCTGTCCCGGCTGCGCCGCATAGTCTGCCGTCAACCTGAACACGATGGTTGCAGCAAGCCTGTGTGAACTTTAGCCGGTCACTCCTCAATTGATTCGGTACACCTTGCTCCTCTCCGCGAAGGACTACGGTGAAATAGACTGGGTAGGTCTCCTGGCTAAGGTTCGTTGGTCTGCTTCGTCTTCCCCGTGTAGTAGTACTCGAGTGACGTGATGAAGTAGACCTCCCCTTTACAGTGGCGGGACCGCTCGGGATTTGCACCCGATTCCCTGTTACCCTTTGCGTGAAGCAAAGGCACCCAGTCTGTGGCTGTATATGATTATGCTCTCTATGATACCCTCGGCCCGTCACCAGCGCAAGACAAAAACAGTCCCGCATAGCCTTGCCTCAATCAGTCCAGATTCGCTTAGCTCAGGACACGTCTGAACTCCTTCTTAAGCGCAGTTGCCCTTCCGGCCACGAGCATGTGCCATATTTCTGATCAATAGTATATGTAGTAGAGGTGCCCAGCGCTTGCTGGACATCCTCCAATGGTGTCTCGAAGGGGAACGGTATCCGTCCCTCTAATACAAAGGCTTGAAATGTCTTGCCTAGCTCTCTGTTCATGCTTCTCCTTCTGGCGTCTTGATGTTCCATTTGGTCCCGAGCGTGTGCGGCGTATATGCCTGCAATTGTCCGATTAATTCATCAGCCTGCTCCGCCACCCGGATCAGATTCTGATGCGTCTCCCCTGCAAAGCCTTCTCGTACGCTATGACGAATCAGCTCTACCAGAGGATCATAATAGCCGTTCACATTCAGCAGTCCAATCGGCTTCGTATGGATACCAATCTGGGCCCAGCATAGCACCTCGAACAGCTCCTCGAAGGTCCCAAGACCACCGGGCAAAGCAATGAAGCCATCTGCCAGCCGATTCATGGTCGCCTTGCGCTCATGCATGTCTGCTACCTCGACCAGCTCCGTCAAGCCGGTATGTACAATCTCACCGCGAAATAGCCCTGTCGGCATGATCCCCGTCACCTGTCCGCCATGCTCCAGCACGGCATCTGCCACTGCTCCCATTAACCCATAGCTGGAGCCGCCATAGACAAGGCGAATTCCTTGCTTCGCGAGTGCGGTACCCAGAGCAACAGCCTGCTCCCGATAGTCCGCAGATCGTCCGTCATTCGACCCTGCAAATACACAAATGGATTGCAATAATATCAGCTCCTGTCCGCAAAATAACGTCCCAGCTCCACCATCATGCTGCCCATCCGTTCTTCCTCAGGTACAACCCGTGGCTCAACGCCTTCCTCCCTCATCGCCTGTGCTGTCACCTTGCCTATAGCTACGGCTACCACCTTGTCACGAAAAGCCTCCAGCATCTCATCGAACTGCCCCTTCTCACGGGCATATGCTGCGAGGAAATGAATCTGCGGACGACTGGTGAACGTGACTGCATCCAGCTCACGAGTAACGATACTATGCAGCAGCTTCTCCAGATGCTCCTCCTGCGGCGGAATATGCTTGTAAGGAAGGACTTGCGTGACATCCGCTCCTTGCTCTGTCAGCCATGCGAGCAGCTCTGGTGCAGACTCGCCATGAAGCTGGAGGATAGCACGTTGTCCCTGAAGCTGTGTCTCGCCAAAGGAACGAATCAGTCCGGTTGTACTGCCGTCGTCGTCCCGTACGTTGGGCGTAAGCCCCCTCTTCTTCAGCGCGTTCACGGTCTTGTAGCCGCGAGCGGCAATATTGGAGTCCTGCAATACCGCCAAGAGGCGCTCCGAGACGCCTGCCTCTTCAGCCACACTGAAGATGGCGTCGAGTCCCATGCCCGTCGTCAGAATCACCCATTCTGGCGGGGCTGCCAGCCATTGCTCCAGGGATTTGCGCAGCTCCGCATCATCCAGAAATACTGTCCCCTGTGCTGGAAGCAGCCAGGCGGTACCTCCCATTTTCTCTACCAATGTTGCCATTTCTGCCGATTTGCGCGGACCCGCCAGAGCTACGATTTTACCTGCCATACGTTGTGCCACCTTGCCATCCTCCCAATCCTTCAATTCATCTTATCTTGCTGCTGTTCAGATCATTCCGCTTACATCGTCGATTCAAGGCTCTAGCTCGCAATAATTATTCTAATCTGGTACAAGTATACAATTCGAACAGGCAAAGCGGAATACCACGATGAAATATCTTAATAACTAGAAAAGTCGTTATGCAATACACCCTTATTGCCCACATTTTGGAAAGTGGTGTACAATAGAAAAATATTACAGGAATAGATTTACTTTTTTGACAACGTGAGCGAGCTGCATTTCAAGATTGGTTCTCTGTAGGCGATTAGGGGAGGGCACCACATTGGAGCAGAAAGTAACGATACGTGATCAGTTGGAGCTATATTTAAAATCTAATAGATTGTCCATTAGTCAGTTCTCACAGCGCTCTGAGATTAATTCAGGTACCATTAGCGGCATATTGAACGGAACCCGCCCGATCTCCATGCAGCATCTGGATGGAATTACGTCGGGTATGGCTTTGCCAGAAGGACATTTCTACGAGCTATACATAGATGAATACATTGCTGGTGCTACTCCAGATTGGCGAAGGCTGCGCCCGTTTCTGGGCCGCTGCGCGGAGCTCGGGAAGCTCGACTGTATTACCAAGGTGACGAATGAGATTATGGATAACCTCTCTTATACTCCTATGCTATTCGATCTGGCTGAGCAGTGGTTCCGAGAGGATAACAAGGCAGCAGCGATGGTGCTCTACCAACGCGTGGCGGAGAGCGAGAAAATGCAGCACTCCGAGCGGCTGGCTCTGTGTCACTACCGCATGTTTACTATATCACTGGGAGATGATCTGGAGGCGAATCTTCGGGCCGCCATTCTGTTCGAAGGATATGTCTCCTATCTGGATGAGTTGGATCAATTGGATGCGCTGCTCAAGCTGGCGTATACCTATGGGGCTTTGCGGCGCTGGAATAAGGTAGACGAATTGGCACAAAAGCTGCATAAAATTTCAATAATGGAATATAAATTGCATTGCAGATCAACGCGTTCAATGGATAACCAGCATCAACCAGAAAGACCCTTATGTTCTTATCCGTTATATGCCTTACTGATACGCTCGGTAGTATGCGAGGAAAAAGGAGACTATGAAGAAGCTCTCCATTATGTGAATTTATATTCCAATCCTGATTGGCTACAAGCAGATAGTGAGGAATCCAGGCAGACCCTAGAGCAGTTCAGGGAATGGGGAATCGCTAATACCATGTTATACCGATTGATGTCCGGGAACCTTGAGGTACTAACTGAGTATATTAATTACATTTCTTCTCAAGAAGATGAGATTTTCACTGCCATTTATAATATTGTCCAAGCCGCTAATCGCTTTCACTATAATATTGATTCAACTCTGGAGCGCTTTGCTTCCCATATCTCTGTAAAAGTGTACGAGAACAAAATCTTTGAATATAATCAACAAATTATGAACGAACAATATGCATGCCTATTAGTTGAATTAGCAAAGTATGATTTATTTAATAATAGAAATAAAGGGATAGAGTTTATCTTACAAGCATTACATTATTCCTTGAAAATCAATAGTGAAAAAAACATTATTAGATGTATGGCATTATTCGAAAAACATAGAGATCAAGCAACTATATAGAACGTAATTAAGAAAATAACAATGGCTCTCAGTCGTCAAATCGGGTAA
>RCUF01000190.1_pt1 | contig 27832 bp, 29 predicted proteins | sample 2166311 | NCBI WGS metagenome assembly RCUF01 (sample SAMN09932608, study PRJNA488358) | compost metagenome | feature: garden; material: soil; isolation source: compost soil in 4-hydroxybenzonitrile-enriched culture | place: Germany: Experimental Botanical Garden Goettingen | collected 2016-01-27
ATCCAATCGTGCCGATGGAGATGAGATCCTCAAGGTCCTCGCCTGTGTTATCGAATTTCTTGAGGTTGTGGACGCGAAACTATGTTAAGTTACTACCTTAGGGATCTTTACCAGAATAAATATACTACAACCAGATTATTTCTTAATTGACATCGGAGTCACTTTTTACTTTATCAGAACCTGTAAAACGGCAAATCTCCCCAGACTCCAAGCTGTTATCAGGCAATTATCAAGTCCGGGTCGATCACATTGACTTAATTTATTAATCTCAAAAAAATTCTCGCCTGTGGTAAATTCTCAAGAATAACATTGTGGTTTTAGTCAACCCAACATTCCCATTAATTCTCCGAAGGAAAATAGCCCTTCTTGTTGAATATGACACATAGGAGTACTCTTTCTCGTTTTTTTTGTTTAATAAACTCAACTTTCAAAAGATGAGAGGTACTCCTTTTTGTATTCCTAATTATCAAGCAACAGCAAATGTATTTATTAATTATGAAATTAACTTATAATTCTTTCTTAGTCCGTGTCACCCAATATTATCCAATTCTTTCTCTTGCTTAAAATACATCATTCTATAGTTTAATTTTCTAAGAAAAATGCTAAAGTTACTCGATCAGTATGGCTTAATTTATTTCTCTAAAAATAAATGTTGTTGTTTAGACTCCATCAAGCAGTTATAAAATTCTATTTTTTTCCATCAGCATTCTTATAACAGTAATTAACGACTGAACACTATTATAAAGGTCGTTTGTTCTTCTCAGTTTTACACCATAGGTAACAGTCAATTTCTCCCAACAAAGAATAATCTCTGTAATAGAATTAATGATTTATCAAGGTAATTATCTGTTAATTCAATTACATCCTCAATAAGATCTCTTAAAAAATACCTACTATACTTCATTTCTAAAAAACATTCTCGATAAGGTTCTACATCATCTATAGTTAAATCCTCTTTCAACTTCAATAAATCTTCTGAAAATTTTTCAAGTGATTTATAACCAAAGTAATATTCCTTATCTTCTACAAAATTTCGCCCTTTTGGTATTCATGAGCGATTGTATTAATACTTTTACATAATAGCTCTTTCATCCTATCATAACTTATGATATTCTTTGTTTCTAAATCAAGATAACCAAGACACATCAGTTCATCAACTTCTTCAAAGCCCTTGATGTTTATATTCCTAACCAAAATGATTTAAAATCATTCATTGACACTTTTTCTATTACGTTTTTCGGTGTTGTATCATAAACTAACACTTCATTTCCCCCAATTCCTAACACCCCTATCCAATGGTCCATTACCCCGAGATCTTTACCATAAGTGTCCGTAAATTTAGGATGAAAGTAATAATCAGAATAAGGAAGATAGTACGAGTTCAGCAAACTGCCATTATCTTTTGCTGTTTAATACTATTGGCAATTTTTTCAATCCCTTCTTCGAACGATTCAAATTCTTTGTTAGAAATCTCTATATCTAAATAATCGTTAGCTAATTTATAACCCAATCTCAAAGAATCCGACTTTGGGGAATCAGGGAAACCAGAATTCGTCTTTGAATAACAGGGTAAACTAATTAATGTTGTTCCAATAAGTAAGCTTACTCTACTATTATATCCTTCCGAAATTAACCTCTCATTTATAAATGGAAAGTTGCATGGAACATAGTAAGCAACATTCCTATCTACATTCCTTTCAATTCTATTAAACATCCAACTTCACTCTCCAAATAGAAATTATAAGTACATATATCAATTACACAATCTACTGACATAAGCAGGAAATATGTATCTTGTTAGTAAGTAGCCCTTGTTGAACATTTAATGCATCAATTCTATAAAACTAAAACAATTATTTCAAACTGATCTAATTCAATATCTTCATTAATATTATGAATAATGGAACACGTCTGATTTCTTAAAAAAATTATATTAACCTCATCATCATTAACAAGATAACTTTTACCAATTTTGTTAAATAGTAATTTATTAATCACCATCTTTTGGGGTGAATTAACATCACCGTTAATAATGCATAACATATGTTCTTCGTTGATTGGATCTTGATATAAAAGCACGTATACGTCCTGCTCAATCCCGTGATATACCAAATGATTTTTATTGCCAAATATGTTGCTATACTCTTTCCTTAATCTGGAGACTTGTCTCAACAATTCGAACATCTCATATTGATCAGATTTAGCCCAATCCATCTGGTACTTATTAAAAAAAGGGAGATTGTTAATCATATGCTCAATGTCAGCATCAATCGTGTCCCTCAACTTCTCTAAATTATCTAGCCCTACATTCATAGGCATCGTTTCTTCAATTTCCATACCATTGTTTATAATCGGCACCGTATTCGGAAATAAGAAACTTAACACAACTAACAATTTGGATAATGGTTTATTTGTATAAATAGTAGGTATTCTTAGTGTATCTGGGGTCTCTATTGCAGAAATAACTGGAATTTTAGAAGGTAAGATGTATTCACTTAACATTTCATTCATAAATGTTTCTTGTTCGAACTTTCTAAACCCTCGGAAAACTTCCCCTGTCAAAAAATTATATCCTTGATCAGAAGCATTCTTAGAGTTTTCTATCAAGAATTCTTCAGACCAAAGAATAAAGTCTTTATTTATTTCCCGACATAAGCTGATCATCTTATTATTTAATTCTTTGGGCAGAGCATGTGCCATATCAATTCTGGCACCGTCTATATTAAAGTTTGTTTGATAATACGGAATTACTTTCTCAATGTAACTCCACAATTCGGAATTGATTTGATTTCCACAATAAAGATTAGCTTTTGCAATATCTTGTAAAATGTACGGTGGTTGATTATCGTTTGTATACTTTTTAATTTTTTCATGTAAATCAAAAGATAATTTAAAATATGTAACATCAAACCAAGGGTCCTGATAATCATTTAATACATCAGAAAATGCTGGAGTCGTTGTAACTTTGTATTCTCGCTCAATAAAATCGAGTATATTTGTATGATTACAACTCATTTCAGCATTAAGTTTATCTTTATCAATTTGTGGAGGAAATTTAAAATGTCCTAAATAACGCTCTAATCCGTTGGAACTATAGATATCTTCTAACACTTCATCTTTCAAATAGGTTAACTCGGGTACACTTTCTACTTCTATTGGTCTAAAATCATGTTTGCTCTGTTCATCAATCCAATAGAACCAATCTGGATGCTCCAACATCAAATCATTGTCTCTTGAAGCTGTTCTCATCACAAAGTCCACCATGACTTTTATTCCAAGTGCATGACATGCTTCCACTAAAGCTTTAAATTGTAACTCAAGCAAATCATCATTACACGCACCGAGTAAATGATCATGCAAATTAACATCCAGTTTATATAGATCCTTTATGGAATACACACTGCCTGCATTACCTTTCTGATATTTCTCTCCGCATCTAAAAATCGGAAGTAAATATATGATATCTATATTAAATTGCTTAAGATACGGAAGCAGAGCGATTGTCTTGAAAAATGTTCCATACTCCAAACTGTTTTCTTCATGTTTCCATGCAGTAAATAGTCTTATCATGACACTATAAATGATGGATTGTTCAATTCTACTATCTTCAATACCAACTATACTTTCTTTTTTAGAAGAATTGGATTGCTTAAGTACGTATTTAAGATAGTGAAGATAATAATTATATGGGTTCACAATAATCTCATTGGGTCTACTATCTTCAATATAGTAATCCTTATATTCAAGTATGTTCCAAATCTTAGGGATATAATACTTCCCCTTATAGCTATCCGCCTTTTTCTCTATTATCTTAATTATTTCCTTTACATTTTCCATATTCATCAAACCTCAAAGTTATTTAAAATTTCATTTTGAAGCCAAGCGACTGTTAAATGATTAATAATTAACTGAATATCCTCTACAGGTCCGTATTCATCTGCCAAAGAGTTTATGTGAACAACAATGTCACTTAAAACTTTAAGTTTTCCTCCATCGAATCCAACAAAACTAATTACCTTGCCTCCATGACTCTTAACCCATTCAACTGCTCTAATTATATTAGGAGAATTACCACTAGCAGAGATTGCTAACAATATGTCCCCTTCTTGATAATACATCCTTAATTGCTGGACAAATATATCATCATAATCTAAGTCATTAGCAATTGCTGTTATCACCGACATATTATCGGTTAATGAATGTGCTTTAAACGGTCGTATAAAATTTGATTTTTTAGTAATTCCTAAATTCACATCATTAGCAATATGCGAGCTAGCAGAAGCAGAACCACCATTGCCAATAATAAACATCGTATTGTTGTCAGAATAGCATCTTTGTAATTCTTCAATATATTTTTTAATCTCATTCTTATCTAACTTCTTCATTAATTCGTACAAATATAATATATAATTATCGATAAACAAATCTAAATCTCGATCAACTGTGAATGTGTTACTGTTACTAGTAGTATGCAAATTATTCCCTCCTTAATAGATCATCCTTAATTATTAAAGCTACCTCTAGAAGATCTCTTGCTATATAATCCGGCTTTTCTATATCCATAATGCCCTCAGTATTTGTACTACCATTGCTTATAAGAATTGTTGTACAACCAGCATGGTTGCCCGCAGCAATATCTGTTAACCGATCTCCTACCATATAACTTTTACTCAAATCTATTTCAAAATCATTAGACGCCTCTGTTAGCATTCCAGTCAAAGGCTTTGAGCACGAACACATTTCAACTTCTGCAGGTTTATCTTTCAACTCGAAGTGTGGACAATAATAAAAAGCATCAATACGTCCATGATTTGCATGAATCTGTTTTTTCAATTCACTATTAAAGGCTGACATATGTTCAGTTTTGTACAACTCAAGTGCTATTCCACCTTGATTTGAAACGACAATAATATCAAAAGGCATTGATGAGAGTAATTCCATACCTTCTATTGAATTGGGCAACAAAATTAAATCCGATATTTTATGTGGATAGTGCGTATCTATGTTAATCGTGCCATCCCGATCAAGAAATATTGCCCTCCTATTACAAACGTTTGGTTGTGACGGATAGTCTCTCAAATTACCCCCCCTATAATGAATCAAATTGAAATATACTTCAATAAGACACTTACTCCTCTATGTAAAAATTCATGTTGTGGTATTGAATGCGTTTTCATATAAAATTTAAAAAGCACAAAATTGCGAAACTAGCAATTTATATTAAATTTGTACCTTTTTTTCTAAATTATTACTATAATATTACACTTCCTCTTATTTGTAAATATTTAATTACTTAACATTTATTGATATAGAAACCAAAATTTAAATCTCAAATCTATTAAGACTTCATGATCTCGTTATCCCCTTTATCAGTTCCAGTTGGGTCATATAGGGAAACGCTTCGTGTGGTTCCTGTGCGAAAGCAAGTGCATAAGGATCTCAGTTTATATACATCTTGCAACAAAAATAGCTAACTTCATCCGACGATAATCTCTACCTTTGAGTAATAAAAGAGGAGCATACAGGTAACATATTACATGTTACCTGTATGCTCCTTCACTTGATTGTTAGGACCCTTCTTATCGATCAGTTAAAGAGCCTAACATCTAATTTCTGTTAATAAGGAGAACCATTTCGGGGGAAGTATAACTTCTATAACACCCGAATTAGCTACAAATTTCTCGCCGGTTAGTAAGTCTTCAAATTCTTCATTATGTACATTAAGAATAAAAGACTCTTCATTCTCAGATGCATTTAATAATATAAGAATACAATCTTTCTCATCAGATCTTTCAATAATAAGTTTTTGATCCCCTTGATTAACTGAAAGAAACTGGATCGTACCCGTTCGTAAAACTTTGTAATCCTTACGCAATTGAATTAACTTTTTATAATGTTGAAAGAGATCATGGTCTTGTTTCTCTTCACTTCACTTAACTTCACTCCACTCCATACATCTACGGCAGTCAGGATCAGGTCCACCTTCCATACCTATTTCATCTCCATAATAGATACATGGAGTTCCAGGAAGTACAAACTGAAGAAAAGAGATTAATTTCACTTTCTGTTTATCCCCTTCACATCTATGGAGTATGGAGGGGTATCGTGACTATCTAAAATATTAAAAGCCACTTCATTTGCTTGTAGTGGGTTCTGCATATCGTGATGTTGATCCCTTTTCTTTTGCATCAACAAACGGCGGGAACAATTCTCCACTATGATTAAATACAGCATCAATCATGACTTTTATCCCACGTTGATGACATTCATTAACCAACTGCTTCAACTTCTCAGTATCACCAAATTGCGGATCAACCTTAAAATAATCAACGATGTCATATTTATGATTTGAATTGGCTTTAAATAAAGGATTAAAATAGATCCCTGTAATCCCTAGTCCAACTAAATAATCTAAATGATCCATAACACCTTGCAGATCTCCACCAAAAAAATTACTTCCCGTTGGCTCTCGCCCCATGGTAGTACATCCTTCGGATCATTTAAAGGACCTCGGGCGGGGTGAATATATCTATTGAATTAATATATGGAAACTCAAACATATAATCAGAATTTGGTGGCTCAAGCTCAGCAAATCCTGCTTCTTCTAACCATAAAGATCCCTTTTCATTCTAAAGAAGGAAACAATATCTCATACGTCGCATTTTCGGTTGGACTGCAACATGCCAATAATCGAATAAAGAATCTCCTATTATTTTAACCATATCTTGTTGTTCTTTTGTCTGTTGCCAGTCATACTTATCACCAAAAATAACTTTTACTTTATATATATTATTCTTTTTTGTTCGAAGCCTAAGGTGAACAGTATCTCTGTCATATGCATATGCCCAATTCGATTTTGCTCTATGATATATTGCCTCCAAGTTCATATTATTTCCTCCTATCCAATAAAAAATAGATACAGCCTCTGCAAAAATACGAGGTTGTACCCTTAAGGTATCATTCTCTTATTACTAAAAACACCCTATCACCAAACCTACTGAAAACAACAAAATTTGTAATATTATGATTTATATGGGCTGTTGCTTCTTTGTCATATATGCTACATGTCGAGCATTACTTCTCTAATATTTCTCTAATCCAGCTTCACTAAAACGCAAAAAAGCGGAGGTACCTCCCGCCTCCGCTTTCATATGATTACGCGGTCTCTTGTTCCCGACCCTACCGCTTCACCAAATAAAACTCATGATACAACTTCATCAGCGCCCGCTTCTCGATCCGCGACACATAACTCCGGCTGATCCCTAGCTCCTTGGCGATTTCTCGTTGTGTCCGTTCCTCTCCCCCATGCTCTAACCCGAATCTCCCCTTGATGACTTCCTGCTCTCGCGTGTCCAAAATATCAAGGTTGCGATATATTTTACTCTTCTCCATTTTGAGCTGAACACGGTCAACGACATCGTCTGATTCTGTACCGAGGATATCGATCAGAGTGATCTCATTTCCTTCTTTGCCAGTTCCGATTGGATCATGAAGTGGAACGTCTTTACGTGTTTTTTTGAGTGAACGCAAGTGCATAAGGATTTCATTCTCTATACAACGAGTCGCAAAAGTAGCCCACTTTGTCCCTTTCCTTGTCTGAAGCTCTCAATGGCCTTGATGAGTCCGATCGTACCGATCGAGATTAGATCTTCTAGATCTTCGCCTGTGAACACAACCCGATATCATTTTAATAAAAAATTAACCGATTAACTGTCAGAAGATGAAAATCGGTTAATGTTGAGCAATTCTTTTCTTCAAGTAGAGATCGATAATTTATACCACTTAGGTTATATTTTCTCATATTATTTTATTGATGTCCGATCAGCTTCCAACACAATTGCGCCTTCGGCACTACTATTGTCAATAACAATCAAATCGATCAATAAGATCCTTGTGTCTAAGTAAATTAATTCAATGAAGTCTGATGACGTCTTACAATATCAGCAGAATCAATATGATAACCACCGTTTCGTTATTTACAATGTAATTTACATTCCCTAGCAAGCTTAATTTCATGCTTCCCAGCTGATATTTTACGACTCTTAGGATTTTCGCTATCTCACATCTGTGCTACACAATAATCTTTTTAGGTAATACTCTTATGTTTGACAGAGTAGCAGCTATTTTTTCAAAAATCAGGCTATCCATAGACTCAAGTTTTATAAATGTCTTAATAAATTCGTTTATTGCGTCTGATGAATTAATTTTATCACGTGATACTCTTACATATAACACTACTAATGAATTCTCAAGTAGTTTTATTGTTTCAATGTAATCTGAAATGATGTTCAAATTTATACTATTCAAAAGATCCTCATAATCCAAGAGTAAATCTCTGAAAAAATACTTACTAAACTTTAATTCATGTAAACATTGATAATAAAAAAAGTTAAATGATTCAAAGTCTATATCACCATTAAGGAAATTTTGAAGTTCTTCGATAGTTTTAGCATAATACGATTTACCAAAATAATATGTATCGTTTATTATATTACCTTCTTTAAACTCTACTGCAATTGTTTTCAATAGCATAAAAAACAATTCATCTAAGTTAAATGTAGTTATCGATTTATCGAGTCTTCTAATATAAGCATAGCCAAAAATACGCAAATGATTTGTTAACTCGTTGTTAATTTGCGGTATATTACGATCACCCTTCCAGAATAATTTGAAATCACTCACACTTATTTCACCCATGAATTTCCATGGTTTCGGATCATATACAGATATATGATTTTTATCATAGCCATACACAGATAACCAATGGTTTCCTAATCGGATATTAGGATTTTCATATGTTTTAGACCGAATGTAATTTTCATCTAAATAATCACTGGAGTAATTTAAATAATAACTTGTCCCAGCCGCAATAAATAATTCTTGATTTTCTATGCTAGTTTTTAATATTTCCAAACCATCTTTGAATGATCCTGCATTTTCTCTTATTACTTCAACACCTAGATAATTATAAGAATTAAAATACCCCAGTTGTTTTGATTCCCATAATGAAGTTTTAGCGGTTAAACTACGATCCTTATTTACTAGTAGACATGGAACTGCTACTAAAGTTAAATTTAGAAGTAAACTCAATCTACATCTAACTTCAATTCTTTTTAATTGCTCATGAACGGCAGGAGACATACATGGTATATAATATGGTAAGTCAAATGAGGGTTTGAATAGTTCTTTTAATACTTTCAAAGAAAGTTCCTCCTTAACTATTAATTCTAAAATTCTTTTTTCGATAGAAGCTTATAGCAAGTCATATAACCACAGATACTCATAGGGTTTAAGGATCAAATTGTGCGATAAATTTCTATTTTCACCATTCACAATATCATACATTTCTCTATTGAAAACTATCATCGTTTTTTTCCCATACGTCTTTATAAAATGAATCATTTGTTATTCCTATTTCGTCCCCACCATAAATCATCGGAATACCTTCAATCTGTAATTTTTCGATAGCATTCATTAACCCCCTTTTATCTTTGCAGACTAATTCATACGTTGGAGTTTATCCCATACTTCCTTTACTTCCTGGGTTAGACAAGGGTAATTCACTCTTTTACGGCGTGGAACAAGTTCTTTTAAATATGGCGCTATTTCGATCCCAATAAAATTAGAAAGCCGATCGTTTTCAATGCCTTCACAGAGGCGCTGGTATTCAACAACAAGGTAACGTTCCTTAGATAAAGCAGTAATCTGCTCAATCGCTTCGGAATGCCACGACACCCACTTTTTTAGATTTCCAGGAACGGAAAGAGGACGCCATGGGCGATCTCCTTCCCACTCCATAACAGAAGAAACAACATCATATGGATCCCGGAACATAAGAATATATTTAGCGTTAGGTATTACGACGTTAAGATAAGAGAATATCTGTAGATATTCATTGTATTTATCTCCCCATCTTGTAAAGCCCTTATAACTTTCAGAAACAATGTGCCTTCCCAACTCAATTTCTGTGCCTTCATATCCCTCAGCAACATCGATCGCTACTTCTCTCAGCACCTTCTCAACTTGATATAAATATCGCTCTACTCCGACTCCACCAGGGACACGGCGCTTCAAGGAAAATATTATTTCGTCCACTCGCAAATGGCGAAAATCAATATCCTTCATAGTGAGCCATCGATGTAAATAATACATCAATTTTCCATTTACGCTAAACATCCCATTATCTACATGAAATGCTTCGCTTAACTTATGCGCAAACACTGTCGTCCCAGATCTCTGAAAACCAAGCAAAATTATTGGAGGATTCTCGTAGTTTTCCATTAGGATACCTCATTGATATAAGTCAATAGTCGCTGCATACATTCTACAGAAGCTTCATATCCATGCGTTGAAAAGGAATCAAACCATGGATTATCCCTTTGTTTCTGGTCAAGCACCCGTCCTTTTCTCCAATGAGTTTCCAATGAGAGATAGCCTTGATAATCATCGTTCTTCAATGTGTGAATGATATCTCGCCATGGAAGATCCCCATCCCCAAGTCTGACATATTGACTCTGACCTTGCGGATCTTTAATATGAATGTGCTTAATGAATTCTTTTCCCAATGTATAATCTTCTGGAAACGGATTCAGTTGTTGTCCAGAAAATACTGAATTGCCAGGATCCCAAACAATACCTAATCGGTTATCAGCTATCTCATCTAGGAAATCAAGCATATGTCTTATTGTAGGTGTATTCGTACGCATACCAGTCTCCACATAAATTTGAATATCGTCTGGAACAATCCCATCAATAATTTGTTTTATTGCTCTTGCAGCTAGAATAGGTTTCGCTTCTCCTTCTCGATAAAATGTAAACACCCGAACAAATCCGGAATCTAACAAACGAGCCTGGTCGATAGCTTTTGTCAACGATTTTCGAGAACTTTCCAATTGTTTATCTGTCGTAGGGAATTCTACTTTAAAACAAGGAGAATCAAAGCCAGCTATACTTAGTCCTGCAGAATGAATAGAATCACGAATTAGTTCTAATTGTTCATTATTTAATTGATCTGGACGTGTATTCCAGACGGAACGCACCTCAATACCATGAAATGTATTTTCCTGAACCGTTTGAATTACTCGATGTAAATCTTGATCAATTTCATCACCAATAATAGCTAGTTTCATTTTTAATTTCTCCTTATAATTTATTTTTTTCTAAGAGTGACTGCAAAACCATGATATCCTTCAGTGCACTTCCTGATCTAGTTTCAACTGTGACTGAGTAATTAGTATCCATCAGCATCTGCAATATGTGATATGTTTTATTTATATCTGTCTCAGAAAGTGGAACATGCATTGTTTCGGATGGGTTATCCCAATTAAATCCCTTAGTTTGCACTCCAGAAATGAATCGTTTTAGACTCGTCGTAGCTTCGAGAGGGTCATTAGAAATACATGCAAGTCCCAAAGTATCCAACAATACACGAGTGCCAAGCAGTTCACTTAATCGAACAAGTTCCTCTACACAACAGTTTCCTTTGTGAGTCTCCACCCAGACCCTATCCATCCCCCCTGCAATGCTTGCTAACACTTGCACCTGCTCTTGCGTTAATTCAATCTGCTGGGTTGTAGTACATCCTGGTTTGGAAAAAACTTTTATAGGAATATCAGTATATGGAACTATTGATTTGATGAGAGTTTCTTTATCAAATCTGTCATCGCCAAGTGTAAAACTTATACCAATAAAAGCAATTTCAATACCCGCTTCACGAAAGGGAGTAATACCCTCCTCTTCCCATCTGTGCCCTTTTCCCACCCTTAGGTCGACTGTATTACAACCAGTACCACTTAATTTCTTAATCAACTCGTTAGCAGAAAGATCCGGCAGACTACCAGAAGATAAACCGATTCGAAGTGACATTAAATATGTATGCCCCCATTCATCGCGATTTGTTCTAATAAACGTGTAACTCCGCGCGCACCCTGTAAATGACAGCGTTCTGGTTGTGTTTTATTTTTTATAGATGTGGCAAAATCCATATAAAGTAGTTTTCGCATCTCATGCGTAGAGTTGACAGGATACTGTCTTAGATCATCTTTAGATTCTAAGGTAGACCTGCCATCTTCGATAGTTAGACGTATGTCAGGTCCGTACAACGATAAGCGCTCTTTACGTGCTTCAGCCTCGCAAGTAACCACAAATGACATTGCGGCTCCAGTAGAAAATTCAATTGTTCCTACGGTGCGTAAATCAATTCCAGGAGAATATTCTCTTCTTCCTGCTTGATGAAACGAAGTAGGTTCTCCAAGCATTTGGCAGGCCAAATCTAAATAATGTATACCAAGATGAGCTGTTATCCCACCAAAAGATAAAGCAGGATCTTTTCTCCAGTCATTGAAATATCTGTTTATATCACGAGGCCTTGAAACTTCCAAAATAGCTGTTGTTTGATGATCCCACTTAATGTTAAATGCTTCCTCAGGAATTCGATATCTATGTTGAAACATGATACCGATTGTTTGATGCGCATCGTTAGCAGCTTTCAGTAACTGATCAAGTTCTTTTTCTGTCGTACATGGTGGTTTTTCGAGAAGGACTGACTTCCCTGCTTTTAATGCCTCAATTGCCATATTCGCTCTTCCACCAGGAGGTAGACACAGCGATATAGCGTTTACATCAGGATTGGATAGTAACTCCTTCCACGAGGGGAATCGGTAGACACTATCTGTTTGTAACATCGGATTTTTTTCGTAAACACCATAAAGTGAAGCGTAATTATTGATATCCAGTAGAGTCTTAACATGTTGACGTCCTGCAGAACCGTAGCCAACGATAGCTATTTTTACAGCCATATCTTGAAGACCTCCTTCATAATTAAAGAATCTTTAATTACATTCCCTAACCAACCAAATACAGCTGACGGTAGCTACCCATTTGGCTTATCAATTCTTCATGTGTACCCTCCTCCACGACTTGACCCCGTTCCATAACAATAATTTTATCGGACTGAACAATTGTAGAAAGACGATGAGCAATAATAATTAATGTTCTACTTCGTGATAGAGTTTGAATAATATCCTGTATTTTCGATTCATTTTCGGAGTCTAACGCTGAAGTTGCTTCGTCTAGTACAAAGATAGGAGAAGGTTTTAGTATAGCTCTTGCAATTCCGACCCTTTGACGTTGTCCACCAGAAAGCCTTATTCCCTGCTCCCCTACCTTAGTATCATATTGATCTGGCAAGGTAGCGATGTAATCATGAATTTGAGAAAGCCTTGCAGCCTCAATAATCTCTTGATCAGTAGCGTCTAGACGTCCCATTCGTATGTTTTCTCTTATGGTGGTATTAAATAGGTAAGTATCTTGAGGCACATATGCAATTAAATCTCTTAAATCTTTATGATTATATTGGCTAATGGATTTACCGAATAATATAATATCTCCAGAATCTACATCGTAGAAACGCATCAACAATTTGGCTAAAGTGCTTTTTCCAGAACCACTTGTTCCAACCAAAGCTACACTTTGATTTCTTGAAATAGATGCATTAACATTGTCTAAAATTTTTTTATCACCATAGCTAAAAGTTACACTACTAAAATTAATGATACATTCAGTTAGCTCATCTAATTGTTTCTCCGATCTTGATACCTGTTCTTCTCCTTCAATTTGAAGCGAGAGCATTTTTAGAACTCTTTCAGTGCCAACAATACTATTTTGAAGTTGCACGATTAACCTGCCTAAGGTATTAAACATAATACTTACACCAGCATATAGTTGCATGATTGCAACTACATTACCGAGAGAAGTAAGATTGTTCACTACCATATATGCACTAATAAACAGTAGGGTCGTGAAATTTAACCAATGAATGAGTGTATTAAATTGTTGTTGTTTTGCTCCTTCATGAGTTGCCTTCATACCCAAGTTGACTAAAACACTGTTTGTCTTCTCAAACTTCGGATAAATGAAGTTAGAATAGAATTTAAATACTGACAGACCATGAAAAACCTCTAACATCACTTTTGCAAGCACAGCATTGTTTTCCGATTGTTCTTTGGCGATCTTTTTCCCAATACGTGCAAACTTAGAGTTCACAGCTGTAGCGAGTAACGCAAAGATAATTAAGAAAACGCTAATTCTCCAATCAAGAATCATCATGAAAATAGCAGAATACATACCGGTCATGACAGATGTAATTACATTACGTAAGTGCCCTCCATATACCATCTCCATTAAAAACTGATCATGATTCAGAATAGATAGTGCGTCCCCGCTGTGGGTTTTATCAAAATGGTCGACGGGCATCAGTTGTATTTGTCGAAAGATTTTTTTCTTCACATCAGTCATAGTCCTTCTAATACTTGTTCGAAAGGTGTAACTGAAAAATACGTACATAGTTACGAGCAATATCATACCCGAACCAAGTATATACACGCTGGTACGGAGCAAATTGCTTTGACCATTGACTGAGAAATCGATTACGAACTTCATCCCGAACGCCAAGATAACAGGTACAATTGCGTGAGTCATACTTAGCCCAAATAAACCAATTAAATACCAGCCAATTCTAGGTCTCATAAATGCATATAACTGCGAGAATACACTTCGATTTTTTTGTTCCATTACTGTATAACCCTCTTTAACTGAATGGATTGTTTTTCAAATAAATGATAATAAACTCCTCTTTGCAGAATGAGTTCTTCATGAGACCCTTTTTCCACCAGATGTCCGTTTTGAAGTACGAATATGGAGTTTACATATGTAATAGATGAAAATCGATGCGAAATAATAATGACACTTTTGCCTTCAAGCTTGGTGAGAATATTATGAAAAATTTGGCTTTCATTCTCGGAGTCTAAGGCAGAGGTTGACTCATCCATGATAATGATATCAGAATCCTTTAAGAGAGCTCTTGCAATACAAATCCGTTGTTTTTGGCCTCCCGATAGCCCGTTTCCGGATTCAGATAAATACGTGTTGTAACCCTCGGGAAGACTCATAATAAAATCATGAGCATTGGATAATTTGCATGCTTCCATGATGTCTTTAAGTGAAGCATCAGGTTTCCCACATGCTATATTTTCTAAAATTGTGCCTGAAAACAAATAAGCGTCCTGAGAAATGTATGCAACACGACTTCTTAATGACTCTAAATTCCATTGCTTTAGATCGCGACCCATTACTTTTAGAGACCCCTTGTAATCATCGTAAAATCCACAGAGCAACTTAGCTAATGTACTCTTACCACTCCCACTTTCGCCTACCAAAGCAATTTTCTCACCTTTCTCAATCTGGAGAGACAATTCATTTAACCTTATTTGAGCATCATATCCAAAGGTAAGCCGACTAGCAGAAATTAAATCGTCTTCTGTTTCTGTCATATCACTATCACCGGAAGTTCTCTCTTTAGTTTGATTGACGACTTCAAGTAAACGTTGACATGCCCCTTGCATACTGTAAGTATCAATTATCATTTCAGGAAGAATACCCAGAAATCCAGTTAATCTTCTCAGTATTTGTAAAAAAGCTAACAGTTCTCCGGCACTCATAGAACCTTGCGAGGTGAGAAACCCTCCATAACTTATGCAGATTAACATAGGAATAAAATCAACGAAATAATTCATTGCTCCCATCCAAGATTTTCTTCTTTCAAATATGATTTTCTTTTCAAGTGCTCTATCAATGTAGCTTGCATACTTCTTAAACCAATGATTTTCCAGATTATACGATTTAACAATTTCTCTGGCACGTATACTATCTAAAACGATTGTGTTTGACTTAGACACAATTTCTTGCTCCTTTTTGCTCAAAGATTGTGTAGATTTTTTAAATATTCTGGTTATCAAAAGGATAATTGGGGTGATTGAGATACTGATTAAAAAGAGCTTCCAATCAAGTACCAACAGATAAATAGCAAAACCTATTGAGAGAATTAGAGTTCTTGATAAATTGATGAATATAGAGCTTAAATAATTACTCACAACTTGTAAGTTATTTGTAATTACTGATGAGACCTTACCTGAATCAAATCTTTCAGCATAAGAAATGGGCATGCCGGAAATTTGTTTAGCAATATAAATCCTTAATTTCTTCAGTGTTTGAACTGAAAATTTACCACTAAAAGTAACCTCCATGTACTCTACAAATATAGCGATTACAATAAATAGAATTACATATATCAAAAAATCGACTATTTCACTGATTTGCCCACCTAAGGTGAGGTCAATCATCTGCTGAATAACGTAGGCCTCTGAAATCCCTACAAAGACCTTAGCGATCATAAAAAGCATACAAATGGCTAGAGTGAACCATTCCAAAAAGCATACAGAGTAAAAATTACGAATCGGGCGTTCCTTCAAAGGATGATTCTCCCCTCCTGAAAAAGGAGACCATAGAATGGTCACCTTAACAATAAATTATACCTTGTCGTATTGTATAAAATTGTAAACTTTCAATTTATTACTTTTCTCATCAATAGCTAGTTGTTCCTGCAGACTCACTATAATTTCAAGCTCAATCCCAAGCTTTTCTAGAAAGAATGATTTAATATGTGTGCGAAGTTCTTCTTGAAAAGAGGTATAATCACTTACAATTTTAAACTCGAAATGGTGTTCTTTTAGTTGTATAACTTGGAATTGCTTAATAAATGTCTTCTGTTTCAAGACGTTGAAACTTTCAATACAATTTTTAAAAATGTGCGCGTGTACTTTATTCGATCCGTACATAAAAAATTCAGATGTTCTTCCGCTTTTCAACTGAAGAACAGGTTCTTTCCTCCCACAACTGCATGGTTTCGTTTCAATTTTTCCAATATCTCCGATTTTGTAACGAATAAATGGCATAGCGTAGTTATGAAGACTTGTAATAATAATCTCTCCATATCCTTCTTCATCTTCATTCACAGTCTCAACATGTAGTTGTTCAGAAACAATATGAAGATTATGGTTTGGACAAGAGTATGCTACACAAAAAAATTCTTGGGTACCATAATTATTGGCTACCACTGCACCAGGGAATGCCTCAATGATTTCATCTCGTATATACTCAAACAAATACTCACTCCCTAGCTCGATGTATTGTGCTTGAATATCCCCAGTACTCTTATTATTTCTTTTACAATATGTAACCAGTTCAAATAAAATTGAAGGTTGGCAGCGAATCATATACGGGCCGAATTCGATTAAAGCGTCATAGATTTTCTCAACGTAAGTGTCTCCAACATTTAAATAGTTAATGTAGAGTGTGTTACCATCACGCGCAATCAATCCATTACGAGTGGAATTTGCATGCCTGCGATTACCTGCATGAAAAATTACCATTTTCTTCCCCATAATATCAGAAGAATTCTTTTTTCGTTCTCCCCAAAGAGCTAACGATCTTCTGATTCGTTCATTTTTATCATACCTACAGTTTAAAGGAATTCCCGACGATCCACTCGTTCTTTCTAATAAAAGAGAATTAATATCATATTCATCTGAAATGATCTCTTTCTCATTCATTTGGATATCAGCTTTCGACAAGAAAGGGATTTTTGTAAAGTCGTTGATATCACGAGTGTTAATTCCATTATTTGAAAACAGCTTTGAATAGTACTCCGTATAATTCTCTGCATATTGCAGCAGATTTACGATTTTTTTACCATCCACTATACATCCCCTCCTTTTACTTTCGCTTTCTCAAGAATATATTCAACAACCTTCCCATAAATTTGAAAGTTACTTATAATCATATCTTCAGCTGGAATCTCTATTTCAAACCGTTGTTCTACAATAACGATTAACTGAATCATATCAATTGAGTTTAAGCCAGTATCTTGAATTAAATCGACATTGTCATTAATTTCAGACACATCTACCGTTGTAAGACCTCCTACAATTTCTTTCAGTTTGTTACGTACTTCCAGCTCAAAGTCACTCATTCTCCGTACCCCTCTTCTGTGAATTAGAATTTACTCTTGAACCACGTTGAACTTTTCCGTTTTCTGTTCTCTTAATTGAGTCCACTACATTAACAGACTTCGGAATCTTATATTTTGAAAGATAATCTGAACAAAATTTACGAATATCAGACAACTTAACTTCACCTGAACGTACTACAATCTCTGCGACTACCTGTTCACCAGTCAATGAATCCTCTGTTCCATAAACATAGGCATCTGAGATATCAGGAAAACGACAAAGTACTTCTTCCACCTCTTCAGGGTATACATTCATACCCCCAACTATAATAATATTTTTGGACCTTCCTATAATAAAGAGCTGATTCTCGGCATCAATATATCCGATATCCCCCGTTTTCAACCACTCTTCTTTAGGTTTTTCTTTATTTCCTTTTTCATAATATCCATTATATAGGGATGGACTTTTAACCCATATCTCTCCTGGTTCGAACAATAGACATTCCGTTCCTTCGTTTTCTTCTCGCATCACCTTAATTTGTACACCCTTAAGTTGGACCCCTGATGAATCATTAGACACGACCTTGTTTTTCAGTCCACATGAGACCCTAGGCCCTGCCTCAGTTAGTCCATATGCTCTTACAATATCCGCATGTTTAAACATCTCTCTTGCTTGGCTGATTGTCTCTATGTCTGTAGGGGCTCCAGCACAAACCATAAGCTTAAGCGTTTTCACATCATCAGGAGAAGGTGGATTTTGTACAAACAACTTAAGGTGAGTAGATACGCAGCCCATACTAGTGATCTGGTAATTATGAATAATCTGATAGATATCCCGCGGGAATAAAACGCCATTGTGTATTACACACGTTCCTCCAATTAAAAGCTGTGCTAAAAACTGTGTTGTATGTGCAAAACTTGAGGTTAGAGGTAGAATAACAAGTGCAATATCATTACTCCCCATATCTAAGTGTTCATTGTGAGTCATTGCGTTCCAGATCAATGCTTTATGGGATAACTCTACTATTTTGGGTTTTGAGATACTTCCCGACGTTGGAATCATGACTGCTGTGTTGTCGTTTGTTATTAATTGTTGATCCGATTGCAGAAGATCAAAATTATCCTGCTCAATAGAATAAACAAAGATTTCCCCAAAAAGGTTGGTAAGATCTGTCCTATCGGTAAATAACACATCGCAGTCTGCTTCCTCCAACATGGTAATAACTTCAGATTGTGATGAACTTGCTGACAACAATAAAATTTGCCCTCCGCCTATCAAGGATCCTAAATAGACTATTGCAAATTGTATTGGATCTTTTATACAGATACCAACGCGCAATGGTCTAGTGAACCGGTTGGCTAAATCACTTGCTCGGTTAACCAATTCTAGATATGTTACGGATTCATTTAAGGTAATAATGGCCTTTTTATCACGATACATGTCTGCAACAAGTAGGATGGATTCGTGAATTGTTGTTGGGACTGTCCAGTCTTTCATAAATTAGATTAACCATTCTAAAAATTCCAACCGATTTCCAAATGGATCATTTACATAAAATCTAATTGCTCCCTCAAGTGGCTCGTCATCTTTAGTCTTTATCCCAGAACGCTCTATATGTTCTTTTAACTCCAATACATTTTTAACGTGAAAGGCAGGATGGGCCTTTTTAGCAGATACAAAACTTTCTTGTACTCCAATATGCAATTGATGTTGACCACATTGAAACCATACCCCTCCACGCTTCTGTAAATTTACTGGCTTTTCAATCTCCTGCATACCTAGGACTTCCCCAAAGAATTGACGAGCTTGATCCTCACATTTTTCAGGTGCTGCGAGTTGTACATGATCAATTCCAACAAAATTATAATTCATAGTAGATCCTCCTCGTATTTGTTAAATAAATACACGCTTTAGTCTGACAGTAGCTACTCTATATGTTTATTCCCAAGCCCAATTTCAGGCTATATCAGGCTAAGCTGTAACTGGTCATTAATTAACTTTAATTTATTGTACGTGCCCATTGCTATCGGAATACCATCTTTCCTATCCTCCATTGCTTTTTTCTCTTTTTCTCCAGGTATCAGTATCTCTTCCACCCCATCAGCCTTCAAACTGTTCTTTATGCTTTCTAGCCAATCTTGGACTCTTCCATTGAACTCTTCCAATGGAGCAATCTTGGAAACATCCAACGCAATAAAGGTATGACAAGATTCAGAAATTTTATCAGCATGTACTCTCTGACGCTTTACATTCACGGAGTACGAACCACCACTTAAAACCCCTGTAAGTAAATCTACGACCATCCCAATACCAAACCCTTTATGACCACCGAAAGGAAGTACAACTCCCCCATCGATAAACTCTTGTGGATGAGAAGCAGGTTGTCCTGCTGCATTAAGTGCCCAAGTCTTGGGTATCTCAGTAATTCCTTTCTCAGCTAAATCTCTAATTTTTCCACAAGCCACCTCTCCGGTAGCCATATCCAGCACAAACGGAATACCTCCATCATTCGGTAAAGCAACTGATAGAGCATTATTCCCAAGAACAGCTTCTTTCCCTCCCCAAGCAGCGACATTGGGGCCAGAATTTGTTAGAACAATTCCTAGTTGGTTCTTACTCGCAATCATCCTAGTATAGTATCCTAGCATTCCAATATGATTGCTATTCCTAACCATAACAATCGATATACCATTCTCATTTGCTTGATTTATGGCATCTGTTGCAGCCTGACAAGCTGTGACTGGTCCGATACCACCATCAGCATCTATAATTTTCATGAACGATGTTTCAAAGATCACCTGTTTTTTTGGATTTTTAAGAATACCCCCTTGTTCAATTCTACGCAGGTAGGTTGGCAGTAGATCTACACCATGGGAATCCATCCCCATTAAATTTGCATTAATCAATACGTTTGCTACAATACCTGACTCATCCTTCTCAATACCTGAAGCGATAAGTGCAGATACGACAAGCTCCGTTAATTCTTCAATGCACATGGTTTTTGTATTCATAAGAACGATTCCTCATTTCATATTTTTAAGCTGTATCTCACGTTTTTGGATTCTTCCAAGAAGATGAATGGCATTTAAACTCCAGTTTAAAGATGCTATCCAAAAAGTCTTTCCAATTGCACTCTGTTTCACTACCGCTAGATTTCGCACTGAATCTCGTAGACTGACTTGCTTTGGATGAAACTTCCCTGAATTGTAGGCTTCAATTACAGCCTTCATCAAACCTTTGCTATTGCGGTGTAGAATAATTAATTCTGGAATGAAATGAATTTTATAACCCTGATTTTCGATATCTATAACAAAGTTATTATCTCCACCACTTCCCAACGAATTAAAACCATTTACTTTTTTAAATAATGTAGTCCATACAGCAGAATTACCACCAGAGAAAAACTGGACAGGTTGCTCACGTGAAACACTCAAATATCTCATATCGTACCTTGCTTGACGTGCAGCAGATACGATACCACTATCAAAACGTAATACTCTTCCTGTAATTCCTCCTCTATTTTGGAGAAGCTCTCTTTCAATCACGGATAACCAGTCCGCTGTTGGGACAGCGTCATCATCCAAAAATGCGATTACGTTGGACTCAACTGACATTCCGGCAATGTTACGACACATAGCGGCTCCCTTTGGTTTTTCGTTACGAATAACCCTAATCGGTAAATTAAAACTCTCAACTAATGGACCAATTGCTGTTTCTGAGCTGTCATCAACCACAATAATTTCATGGAGTAACTTTAAATCATTATCTTGAATTCCTTTAATACACCGATGCAGATCTTGGGGACGATCTTGAGTCGGAATTATCACCGTAATTCGAACCATTGTTCCCTCCAGCTTTTAGCCATTGCTGGCCAGATATTCATTTGTCCTGTTGGTAAGTACGTACGACGTATATTAAATGGTACTTCATTCCAAGGATTTGGAGGTGCTTTGACTGTCCCGTAAGCAAAACATCCTTTCGGAAAATTCAGTACTTGTTGAGGGATGAATCCGTATGGGTATGCAAAATGTATTGGATTTTCGGGATTACTGCAGTGCTCTTTTACTTTTTTTATGGACTCTTCCATCTGCCATTGAGAAGTTTGTATTGAAATCTCATGCATTCTCGGATGGGATAAGGTATGCGCACCAAGCACATGTCCAGCGGTTTCTATTTCAACAAGATTTCTCCAATTCATAAAAAGATGTGAAGCGTCCGAATTGTTACAATCTTCAGCATTTAACTCCATATTATTGGTAATAACAAAGAACATTGCCTTTACTCCGAATTGCTCCAATATAGGTACTGCATATTCGATATTATCCTTATATCCATCATCAAAAGTTATGAGAACAGACGGTTCTTTGGGTAACCATGTATCGCACTCATAGGATACAATCTTTGGATCCACACTTCCTCCGACTTCATTCAGAACAATCTCAAGTGAACGAGCAAATTGATCAGGTGTTAGTGATGTATAATGGTCAATTTTCGGATGAATGTGATGGTAATATAAAACAAGTGGCCAACCAGGCGCTGAACCAATGCTTGGATCAAAAATATGAAAACAACTCCTCCATTAACTAATGCTCATTTCTTAAGAACTAATCGTCCACTCTCAAGCCGAAAAGTAGTATCAAGACAGTCTTTATAGACCTCCAAATTGGATGAGAGTAGAATTGTTATTCGATTTGCAGATTGCTCTTGATTGAGAACCAATGATATGTTTTCCATATTAATAGAAGTCTCTGCATCGTCAATGATGAGTAAACCAAGATTTCTCTGTTCTAGGGCCATAAGCAGCGGAGAAATCTTGGAATGACGTTTAGTACCGGTTATCAATATGCTTTTCAATTTACCTTTCTGTACCTCTCCATACTTTGGTTGTAAATCTCCTACTAATACAGACGCAAGAGTTGACTTACCGGATTTAGAATCACCTTCAATTCCTATTACCTTGCCTGCTGAAACATCAAGGTTTAGAGCTCTCAGTACAACCACTTCTCCACCTTTCTTGCCGTATGAAACTACGATATCTCTCGCAAGTAACACTTATATCCCTCCAAATTAGGATAATAAACTGGTACTATGTTTTGCTTCTGTTTGGACATCTTGAAAAGTTATATAATGACGTTGTTCCAATAATGCCACGACTTTCATTGCACATTGCTCAACTGTTTCTAAATCTGTTCTTAGTACCAAATCAGCATTATTAGGACGCTCATAAGGATCATTAACTCCAGTAAAAGATTTAATTTCACCTGCAATTGCCTTTTTATAAAGACCTTTTACATCCCGTTCAACTAACTCTGAGAGTGGTGCATCGACGAAAACTTCGATAAATTCCCCAATCTCTCGGCGCGCCATTTCTCTCATGTTGTTATATGGAGAAATAAATGAAGCTAGCGTAACAATTTGATTTTTAGTTAATAGTTTAGCGACAAATGAGATTCGCTCAATATTTTTGATTCTATCCTCTTTGGAGAACCCTAAGTCTTTGCATAACGAATTGCGAACAACGTCTCCATCCAGTGTTTCAACTGCAATTCCTCGTTCTTGTAGTATTCCAGTAACATATGAAGCAATCGTAGTTTTTCCTGCACCGGAAAGACCGGTAAACCAAACTGTCACCCCGCGTTGTGACATTTAATATCCCTCCTATAATTAAAGAAGTATAACTTTCTCCCTATTCTCCATTACATTTTTCGTTGCATTTCGAGTATCTATGATTATGGGGGCATATTTAACAACGCTGTCATAATCTATAAAGCTATGATCTGTAACAATGACAACTGCATCTAAATTTCTCAAAATATTTTCGGTCAAATTAACAGAATAAAGCTTGTCTATACCAGACCTGTGATCGAATTGAACACTTGCTATGTTTGGGTCATGATACATCACTGAAGCTCCTCCACTATGGAGCAATTCTATTATTTTTAGTGAAGAAGACTCTCGGTAATCTGCAATATTTTTTTTGTACGCCACTCCTAGAACTAATACACGAGAATCACGTAACGGTTTACCGCTATTATTCAAGGCTTTAATCGTCTTATAAATAACGAAATAAGGCATTCTTGAATTCACATCGCTAGCTAGTTCTACAAATTTCACTGGAAAATCGTATTCCTTGGCCTTCCACGCTAAATAGTGAGGATCTATGGGAATACAGTGACCTCCTATCCCTGGACCAGGATAGAACTCTTGCAATCCATAAGGTTTAGTGAATGCAGCTTCGAGCATTTCCCAAACATTGATACCCATTCGATCACATAGCAAAGTAATTTCATTTACCAAGCCAATGTTGACCATCCTATAAGTGTTCTCATATACCTTTACCATTTCTGCAACAAGTGCAGATGATACCGGGACAACTATTGCCACTGATTCAAAAAATACTTGTGCTATTTTCGTGCAAACTGATGTGCTTCCACCAACAACTTTAGGGACATTCGAGCGTGTGTAATTTATATTTCCAAAATCAACTCGTTCTGGCGAGTGTGCTAAAAAATAATCAACCCCTACACGGAAACCCGTTCTTTCCAAGCAAGGCAAAATCACCTCGTCCGTTGTTCCCGGATATGTAGTGCTCTCCAATATAATTAATTGTCCAGAATGTAGAAAATCAGCAATCTTCTCCGTGACACTTCGAATAATTGAAATATCCGGTTCTTTATTAATTGATAATGGTGTTGGGACACAGATAATTACTATGTCTGCATCTTTTAAAACTTGAAAATCAGATGTTCCAATGATCCTCTTTTCTCTAACTAAACTAGAAAGTTCATCAGTGGATACGTCTTCAATATAGCTAATTCCCAATTGGATCATTTCAATTCTCTTTTGATCATCCTCTAGGCCCCATACAGTGAATCCAGCCTTAGAAAGTTGTACAGCAAGCGTAAGTCCGATGTATCCAACCCCAATTATTGCTATCTTTGCATTTTTCGTTTCAATTTTGTTGGTTAGTTCATGTACAACCGAACTCATATCCTCTAATAAAGCTTGTGCTGTATTATCACTCAACCCCTGTGACGCCCCTCTCCATTAATGCGATAAAGTATTAAATCAGAAATAAACACTTTAAAATCTGTAAATTACACAAGCTTTGCCAACTCAAACCAATGTATCTGAATACAACATTTCCATAGATAGCGTTTACATTTCTGTATGTAGCATACAGCACCTCTAATGTCGAAGTAAGGGGAAATTTGTAAAAAATAAAAGATAATGTGATTAATCTCACTGAATTTCATAAAAACCATTTAAACGGTAATGTTTACTTCTCACTTGTAACAAGATACTTTCGATATTTTTAACCAACAAAGAATAAAGTTTTCCAAATCTTTGACTAAATTGAAAATGAGATTATTTAGTAATCTAACGCAAATTCAAATATAGCATTAGGTAAATAATCGATATTATTCTAAAATGAGATACTAGGGAGCGTCTTCAAAATCTAGTAAGCCGTACCTTATGTATGCCAGAGATTCAAAAATCCTTAAACGTACACGCTTATCGTAGCGAGTTGCCAAACAACGATAGTTTTGTATTTAAGTCAAAAAAGGGGAACGAAAATAAGGTAGCCGGCTCGTTTTGAATTATCGAAGTACTGGGATTCGATCCTATCCGGAGCCGAACTTGCTATGCGTTCGGTTTTGGTTTTAAAAGAACTCAAGATACCAATATAGTTGCTGGTGCGCTTCTTGCCGAGATTGGAACTTGTACCAGTAGACCAACTCCTGTTTGAGAATACTTTAAAAGGATTAGATACAGGCTTTGTCGTAGCATTTCCTTTCCGGCTCATGCTCCGAATCATGCGATAGGTTTTTAAATGTTCTTGGTACTCCGCTGACGCATACTGGGATCCTCGATCCGAGTGATGAATCAGACCTTTAGGCGACTTCTGAGCCGTATAAGCATGATTGAGGGTGTCTTGGAATAGACAAACGGTCATCGAGTTCCAAGCCGCCATCCCACAATTTTCGGGTAAACAGGTCGTCCATCATAACGCTCGCAAGATACAACATGGTTTGGCTTTTTTGCACGCATCGAAGTGCTGGTTCAACCAGTTGAGAGCGATAGTCAGCGTATGCTTTGAATCGGTTGTCTGTACCTTGAATTTCACCGTGGCCTGAGAATGGATTCCCTTCTCTCACATGATTCTCCCGACCGTCTTAACGCCTATCCGTTCCCCTTCTTTTCGTAGTTCATCGGTATCATGGGGCTTCCAAAAGTTTCCGTCCGAATCGTAGTAATGGTATTCACTTCTCTAACTCTTTCTTGCGTTTCTTTTGCTCACTGAGGGGAGTGGCACGCATTTAATTCAAGATGATTTCTTATAAAGTTTCACTAGCGTTGCATTAATGTTATTCGAAACTTCATAACTTTCAGCTTATTTAAATTTGTGTATAAAAAAATTCTTTACAATTGTTATTTTAGATAGCTGTGTCCATAATCCACTAAAGAACTCGTCGAATGAACAAGCACACTCTAATTTCTTCGTTTGGTAAATACGACCGCTATTGCGAGATTAACATTTCTTTCGTCACAAGTCTGAAGGGTAATGCTCGTATTGAACGTGTCGCAGGAAAGCTGTGTGAGTGAGGGTGTCATTGTGCGAGTAAGGTCTCTTTAAATGAATATGGAGCATCTGCTTACGATGGTTCAAACAGAAGGTTCATAGGTGAATCTGTTATTCTTGGTTACCCATTGATTTGAACTGTGACGAGATCAGCGACATGTACAGTAGTCGCTTGGCAATAAAACGTTCTTTAAGTGGATGAGGCAGCATCTGAGGATCAAGCATTTTCACCCTTAAAAACGACCATATGGTTCATAACAAGTCTAGATCGCGCTTACGGTATTTTTTGCTATTGCTCGTCAAACTGGTAACAAAGGTTGATCACAGTCTACCACAATTGACCCTATGGTCAAAAAATTACTGTGGCAGTCTACGCTCAATGGTTGAGCCGAATGCTAAAAAAATCGAGCCATTCAAAGAAGACGACTAAGAGATTCAACGTTTGACTCAACAACTCACTCCGTCGCTCTTGTCTTAATCATACATACTTGTATAAATAATTCAAATAAGATGGACTACTTTTAAAAAGCTATCGGCTATTGGGATTTTTTGTACGTAATTTATTTACTAAACGTACTTTTTCAAGAGAGGCTTATTTTTACATTTACACAAAATTCTTGACGCTTTCTCCTCAATCATTATCTTTTTACTAAGTGAGTCTATATGATTTAGTATTCATTGTATTGTCTTTGCAGTTCATCAATTTCTCCTTTGACTATACGAAAATCGGCGTCCATTTCCTGCTCGTTTATTAATTCTCTTATGAACACTTTCTTGATTATTTCTTTTTCTTTGAGCTCAAGCTGTTTTTAATTGATTCTACTGCTAATTTCTACCCTTCAAGCGTATTCTTATATTCTGTATCAACAAAAACCAAACTTACATTTTTTGCTTCAAATTCCGGCAAACAAAAAACCTTATCCACCATAAACAATAAAGAGATTCAAAAAGTAGACTGACTCTCATTGGTCTGTCATGCAAAGCCTTAAATAATAGCAAATCATTTCTTCTTATAAAACTCATGATAAAGCTTCATCAGCGCCCGCTTCTTCGTTCATTGTCCATCAATAAATCACCACTGTAGTTTTCGCTTATCAAGCGTAAGCTAAATCCGCAAATTGGTTTGAATGCCTAAAACTCTCATCACAAGAACCTTAATTACCTCTCTTCAATTCACCAACTATTAACGGAGATACTCCGCAATTCTTCACCCTCATACTTGAGCGTAATGCATCTAAGTATCCAATAGCAGTCACTTTAATACCCGATTCCTCACATCTTAATAACAACTCACTAATAAAAGTTTCAACAACATACCGCTTCTCATGAAACTCCAGTGTATCTCCTTTATTTTGGATAAAGTTGTTTACTTCAATAAGTACATTATTATTTTTCTCCTCAA
>RCUF01000191.1_pt1 | contig 27758 bp, 26 predicted proteins | sample 2166311 | NCBI WGS metagenome assembly RCUF01 (sample SAMN09932608, study PRJNA488358) | compost metagenome | feature: garden; material: soil; isolation source: compost soil in 4-hydroxybenzonitrile-enriched culture | place: Germany: Experimental Botanical Garden Goettingen | collected 2016-01-27
GTTACTGCCTCCGAAAGGAGACTCCTCACGCGCAGCTCCACCGCTATTGCCGCCATCGCGGTTAGATTCCAAGAAACGCACATTATCAGCTACAATTTCAGTCACGTATACACGTTTTCCTTCATTGTTCTCATAATTACGCACCTGAACACGGCCTTCAACAGCCGTTAAACGACCTTTGCGAAGATAGTTAGCGCATGTTTCAGCAAGCTGACGCCAGGTTACGATCGGCAAGAAATCCGCTTCCCGTTCGCCGCCTTGACTCGTAAACGGACGGTCTACAGCCAGGGTGAACTGGGTTACTGCTACACCAGACGGTGTATAGCGCAGCTCTGGATCTTTGGTCAAACGACCGATCAGAATGACACGGTTCAACAATCCAATCCCCTCCTTTGAGCGTTGTTCATTACATAATCACGTACAATAATTAAGCTACGTCGTTCGTAATGAGATAACGAATTACTTCGTCAGAAATTTTCATGATACGCTCAAGTTCAGTAACAACAGCAGGTTCTGCTGTGAAGTTTACCAGAACGAAAGAACCATCACGGAATTTCTTGATCTCATACGCAAGACGGCGTTTAGTTACATCGTGACTCGTAATTTCGCCACCGCCGTTAGAGATGATACCTTGGAATTTATCGACTGTCGCTTGAACAGCTTCTTGTTCAATGTCAGGACGAATAATATACATCGCTTCATATTTGCGCATTCTTTACACCTCCTTATGGACATAAGGCCCTCAATCTCAGTTGAGAGCAAGGAACGAGCCTAAGCTCGCACTAAAACAGTTTACCAAATCGAGCAACTGAATGCAACCTACAAATTCAATACACAAGCCTAAAACGGCTAAATACACTGCATATCATTAGCTTTATACAATTTTATAGAACATCAAAAATTTCGCATATATAAAGGAAATCATTTGATTCACTCACTATCTGTATACCTTCATTTCGCATGTTTCTGTTCAAGACAGCGCACAATAACCGTTGCAGTTCAAATTCATTTATCTAAGGAGGCACCACCGTATGGGTGAAAAGACTGAGTTCGAACCAGGGGATAAGGTCCCAAACGACGGCGTATACATGGAGGTCGGAGAAAAGAGCTTCCATACTGAAATCCAAAACCCACAGCAAGTAACGCTGGAAAGAGGCGATTCTTTTCCCGAGACCGCCAACCATAATCGCAAATGGAAGAAAAAAACGAAAGCTCGTGTCCACTAATGTATATTTCCTCGGAATCCTGGCCATATTATGATTAGGCGATACAACAGAGAGGTGTGGTTCCGTTGGACGACGTAGCCGGACAAACTGTTAGGAGATCCATTCCGGGCATTAGAAGCGTTAGGTTTGTGTAAAAGGACACTGTCTTTTCAACACGGTATTGCTTGTCAGTACACCGAGTTTCATGATGTGATTGGACAGATCGTATCCTGTTAAAAATGTATCGCCTACGATGGAGGACCTTTGTGGTCCTCCTTTGTTGCATTATCGGACTTTTTGCATATCCTGGTAAAATGCAGATTAATTCAGCTCCTTCTGCTAGAATATATCCAAGTACAAAGACCTACTATCTACGGAGGTTTAAAGATGAGCTATTCTCGAATATTAAAGTGGATATCAGGTATATTCGAATTGGTGCTTGCCGTACCGATTGTGGGGGGAGCTATTGTCATGGGGACCGGCTACTCGGCTCTGGGATTTATGCTTGTCCTACACGCAGTAACACTTATCCTGTCGTTACGCAATCAGGAAGCGATCTACGGCTCCGTATGGGGAGTACTCACTTCTTTGCTGGCCTGGATACCCTTTGTAGGCTGGGCTCTCCATTTGATTGCAGCGATCCTTCTGATGATCTCTGGCTCAAAAAAAACAAAACGCTATCATTACCCGCCTAACCAGCTATAACAAAAGAGTGCTCCTAACGGCAATGTTTCTCTGCTGTCAGGAGCACTTTTTTTGCTATAACGCCTTATTCATTCCCCAATAGATTTGTAATCGTTTCTTCCATCTTACCCTCATGGTTTATCTTAGTGCTTTTCACTTTATCACAGTCTGTTGACCTTTTATTCCACAAACAAAAAATCCCCTACGTCACAGACGTAAGAGATTGGTTTATTTAATGAAGTTAGTGGCGGAAAGAGTGGGAGTCGAACCCACGCACGCCTTGCGACGCCTAACTGATTTCGAGTCAGCCCCCTTAGACCTCTTGGGTACCTTTCCGCAGCAAGGATAATTATATCATCATTGCAACTGTGACGCAAGCTGATTCTGGTTCATCGCCATTCATCTTTCTTGGCTCAATTTGCTTCTGTGTTTTGCTCGTCGGCATTAGCCTTTGATCGCAGCACTTTCTTCATATTCTTTTCGAACTTGGCACGCGGAATCAGCACACTATGCTGGCAACCGACACATTTGATTCGAATATCCATCCCCATGCGGATAATTTCCATTTCATTCGTTCCACACGGATGAGGCTTCTTCATCTGTACAATGTCCCCTAGTTCAAATGACTTACGCTCCACCCTTCTCTCCCCCTTTTCTTCCTTGTTCATCTTCTTTTTCTAGGGTTATCGCTGTCTCCAAGGCTGCCTGACGATGTTCCTCATCCTCTAGGGCCTTCTTGATGTTATTCTGAATATCACGCTCTACCACGGCCCCTGTATTCGGCATACATTCTGCCACAACACGCACAATATACTCTGAGGTAGTCATGGACTGAACCCCTAACACATCCGGTATATTAAGTATCTGTACATTGGACTCTTCAATACCTTGGATTGCCTGTTTTACCAAACCAACTGCTTCCTCCAGGCTACGCTCGGCCTTCATTGGCACATCCACTACCGCTAACGCGTTGGACATGGAGAAGTTCGTTACCGTTGTAATTGAGCCGTTTGGTAAAATGTACACCTCACCTTTCCAGCTCACCAGTCTGGTTGTACGCAGCCCGATCATTTCCACTGTACCCTTGAAAGTACCTGTCTGAATGACATCTCCTACGGCAAATTGATCTTCAAAAATAATAAAGAATCCGGTAATTACATCCTTAACCAAACTCTGTGCCCCAAAACCAACAGCCAATCCAAGCACTCCAGCTCCAGCAATCAGAGGGCCGAGATTAATACCCATTTGCGATAGCACCAGCATAATCAAAATGAAATTAAATACAATATTGGTTACATTTTTCAGTAGTTCCCCAACAGTCGTTAACCGTCTTGTATTCAATCGGAACCTGCCGTTATCTCCCTTTTGTTGCATCGACTTATCTATAATTTTATTAATAACTCGAATAAAGATACGTGTGATGATAAAAATAATCGCTATTTTCAAAATCACAAACAAAAGGGTCGACCACATCGTACTATCAGTGAGCCATTTCCATACAGCATCCTTCCATTGAATCGCATCTTTCACTACGTCATCCGTACCTACATTACCGGCCAACCAATGTATTAAGGTCATGCTGTACTCCTCCTTAAACAAGGGAACTACTCTTCCTGCTTCCCGAATTCTATTCCTACTATATAAGCTTATCTACTGACTTCAAACATATGGCTATGAATAATCTACTTCCTTCGAGTATAAAAACACAAGTTTATCCATATACTAGCTACTATCTTGAGCATAAATGTTACCCGCAGGCTAAATGTTATTCTCCAAGGTACAGCGAGCGTAACCCGCACACTCCATTACAGAGCGAAAGGAAGATTCCATGACTCATCCATCTGACTTCATTCCGGGGCAAGAACCCCTAAGCTTAAAAATATCACACACAGATCCCGGGATCCAATCAGCCATCATCCATCGTCTGCTGTTCCATCTGCACCAGGCGCCGAGTCTGCAAAATATCGTCATTATTTGCATCGGCACTGACCGTTCTACTGGAGATTGCCTGGGTCCGCTCGTAGGTACGCATTTAGCACGCTACAAAAGCCCTCTGTTTAACCTATACGGTACATTAGAGGAGCCTGTACATGCCATGAACCTGCAAACGACGCTGAACGGCATACAAGACCGGTATGAACAGCCTTATATCATTGGTATAGATGCATGTCTTGGACAAACCTCCAGTGTTGGATGCATTCAGGTTTCAGAAGGCCCTCTCAAGCCGGGAGCAGGTGTAAATAAAGAATTACCGCCGGTCGGCGATATCCATTTGACTGGTATCGTTAACGTCGGCGGCTTCATGGAATACTTCGTGCTACAAAATACGAGACTAAATTTGGTAATGAAATTATCAGATATCATTGCTGGTAGCCTATACTCCGCGATTAAGGAGTGGCATTACCGTTCTGTCCTGCTTGCTGCGCAAGAGTAACGGCTTCTTTTTCTTCAGGTGATAAGGAATAGGTGGATTGTCCCGCTTCTAGAGGCTTGGCATACACATATGAACCATCTCGGTTATAAATGCCGGTTAATACCATACCATCCTGATTGTCGTCTACAATAGCCAGAGAGAAGCTTAAATCACTTCCTCTCTCACCAAAGGCATTATAGCGTTTAATGCCTATATGTCCCTTCAAGCCAGTCAGTTTGCTGCGTAGTGATTTCATACTTGCACGATGGGTTTCCTGCTCATCCTCAATCGAATCCATCTGTACCTTCAAATCAATCAGCAGCGTTTCCAAATTCTCGACACCGCTGCCTGCCATCATGGTTTCATACTTTCGCCGCATCTTCTTCAGCTTTGCACCCTGCACGATAATAACAATCAACAGGATGAGCAAAATAAGCACGATCCCTGCAACGATTCCGGCAAGCTGTTCCATGATTAGTCCATTCAATTCAGCCATATGCTTGCTTCTACTCCTCTACCTCAAAAATCATGTACCTGCATACTTATATTTTATACGTTTGAGAACAGCGAAACAAATAACACAAGGTTATTAGTTTATCCATCAAAACCATTCTAATTCCTGCAATTCCAGACAAAACAAAGACATATCTCACTTTCCATTTTGCACAAGGAGACATGTCCATATTTCAACAAACTACTGTAATAGCTCCAGTAATCTTTCCAAATCCTGCTGGCTGTAATAATTCAATTCAATTTTGCCTTTATCCTTATTGTGCTTGATCTTCACAGTTGTTTTAAAGCGTTCACGCAGGGACTCTTCCATATGGTCAATATAGGGGTCCTTTTTTCGCACCTTTGCTTTGGCTTTCGCCTCACCAGGTTTATGATCCAACTGCTGTACAGCTTCCTCCAGTTCGCGAACACTCCACTGCTGTTCAATACATTGCTGTGCTAACTGTTTCACCATGTCTGGATCTTTGAGCCCAACAATAGCCCTAGCGTGTCCCATAGACAATGTTCCACGTGAAACATGATCTTTAACTTCTTCAGGCAATGCGAGCAAACGAAGGAAATTGGCAATATGAGAACGTGATTTTCCCACTTTCATGGACAACTCTTCCTGAGTTAAAGAAAATTGATCCATCAATCCCTGATAAGCTACTGCTACTTCCATAGCATTCAAATTCTCACGCTGCAAATTCTCAATCAGGGCAATTTCCATCACCTGCTGATCCGTAAAATTGCGAACAACTACAGGTATAGTCGGATTCCCACAAAATTGAGACGCCCGAAAACGTCTTTCCCCGGCTATGATTTCGTATCCTCGCAATACACTACGTGCAATAATAGGTTGGATAACACCGTGTTGACGTATGGATTCGGCTAATTCCTTAATGGACTCTTCATCAAACGTTTTTCGAGGCTGGTACGGGTTTGCACGCAACTGGCTGAGCGGAATGTCAACAACCTTATCTTCTTCATTGACCATAAGGGAGGGAATGAGTGCATCAAGTCCTTTTCCCAACCGTTTACTCATAAGATACCACTTCCTTTGCCAACTCAATATATACCTCTGCCCCACGGGAACGGGGATCATACGTAATAATGGACTGGCCATGTGATGGTGCTTCGCTGAGTCTCACATTGCGTGGAATAATCGTCTGATAAACCTTGCTTTGAAAATACTTTTTCACTTCTTCAATCACCTGAATACCCAAGTTCGTGCGGGCATCAAACATGGTTAACAACACACCTTCAATTTGCAGTGAGGTGTTCAGATGTTTTTGCACTAATCGCACGGTATTCAACAATTGACTTAATCCTTCTAATGCGTAATATTCACACTGGATTGGAATAATGACTGAATCGGAAGCCGTCAATGAATTAAGCGTCAAAATACCCAGCGATGGCGGGCAATCAATTAATATATAATCATAATTATGCTTAACGAGTTGAAGCGATCTTTTTAATCTCAATTCGCGAGAAATGGTCGGCACCAGTTCAATTTCCGCGCCTGCTAACTGAATGGTTGCCGGAATAATATCCAATCCCTCAACCTGTGTACTCATAATAGCTTCGCTAGGATCAACCTCGTTAATGAGTACATCATAAATGCAATTTGCCACGTCCGCCTTATTGATACCCACACCGCTGGTTGTATTACCTTGCGGGTCGATATCCACGAGCAATACCCTTTTGCCGAGGGAAGCAAGTCCGGCGCCCAAATTAACGGAAGTAGTTGTTTTGCCTACTCCGCCCTTTTGATTGGCTACGGCTATTATTTTTGACACTTCATTCACCTCATAATTTAATCGGAATCCTGCTACACTCCATAACTACAAAGCGCTCTATGGAGACGTTACTTAGTCCTTAACTTACGGATAACGGCAATTTCAGAATAGAATTGAGTATGCTGCGGTTTTATTCGGCGTTAGACAGAAAAAGCGGCAATTGCTGCCGCCTGTACGCTTCATCCCTTACTTACGTTTGGGAATTTGAATGACAATCTCATAGTGATCCTCATGATCAGATTCCTTGGTCTTGATATCCAAGCCTGAGCCAGACACCATATCAATGGATTGACGAATCGTATTCAGCGCAAGCCGGACATCCTTGGTAAAGGAAATCCGCTTCGATTTCTTATTGGTGGATACTTGTTTATAAAAGGCAACTCGTGCCTCTGTCTGCTTCACATTGAGTTCCTTGGCAATGACTTCATCTAAAACCTTGTACTGTAGTTCTTCAGTCTCTAATGACAATAATGCACGAGCATGACGCTCGGACACCTTCCGTTCCATTAGAGCCTCTTTCACTCTCTCCGGCAGATGAAGCAGCCGTATCTTGTTAGCAATAGTGGATTGGCTTTTGCCAAGTCGTTGAGCGAGGCTTTCCTGGGTGAGCTGATGTAGATCAATCAGCTTTTGGTAAGCTACAGCCTCTTCAATCGCAGTTAACCCTTCCCGTTGAAGATTTTCAATCAACGCGATGGATGCAGCTTGTGAATCATTAAACTCACGAACAATGGCTGGAATAGTTTCCATACCCAGCTTGGTGACAGCTCTCCAACGACGTTCCCCTGCTATAATCTCATATTGTCCATTACGGAAACGAACGACAATCGGTTGAATTACACCATGCGTCTTAATGGTCTGGCATAGCTCATCAATCTTCTCGTCGTCAAATATGGTACGGGGCTGATAAGGACTGCTGACAATATCCCGAACTGGAATTTGTTTTATTTCGTCCCCAGTAGATCGCTCCGTCAAACCAAATAGCTTGGAAAATTGTTCTTTCATTCCGTATAATACCACCTAATTTCATAATAGCACCATACTAACAGCGCTTCGTGAAAAACAGTTCCTTACGCGGATCGTAGACCCTTTTATATGAAACAGCGCCGTAAGCGGGTACACTCCACGTACACCCCTGACATTTGTTGTCCCACTGCCCTATATGTATATCTGAATTCATGGGTACGGGAGCAGTCAACTTACATTAAAACGATTATCTCTATTCTATCACTTTTCCAGCCATAATCCTATCGTCTCTATCAGCTTTTCGGAAGGATCAGATAATAAATTATGCAACCTCTTTGACAACTATCTATCCATCTTCTTCCCCCATGTAAACAAGAACGCATGTTAGCAAAGTGTCTTTTATGTAAAGAGTCTGTCAGCCATAAAAAAAGTGAATGTTTCACGTGAAACATTCACTTTCTTTCAAACAATTACACTAACGGCGTCTTCAAAGGAGTACCCGGCTTACGTGGATATTTCCGTGGTGTAGCCGCTCTTTTCTCAATAATAATCATATGTCTGGCTGCATCTTCAACAGGTAGCTGGAAAGCCTGAACATGTTTGATTTTTCCCTTTAGCTCTTTCAAACTGTAGGAGGCTTCCTTGATTTCCTCCGTAGGATCACTACCCTTCATCGCGGCAAAGTGTCCCCCTTCACGGACAAACGGCAAACAAAATTCATTCAATACGGCGAGACGAGCAACCGCTCTGGCTGTCACTAGATCATAGCTATCGCGGTATCCTGGTTTACGCCCCAATTCCTCTGCCCTGCTGTGAACCAGTTCAACATTTTCCAAACCCAACTGCTCTACTACATGGGCCAAGAATTGTATACGTTTGTTCAATGAATCTACAATAGTCAACTGAATCTGCGGAAAGCATATTTTCAAAGGAATGCCTGGAAAACCTGCACCTGATCCAATATCAGCCAAGCTTCCCACATCATTTAACGGAACATAAAAGGCCAGGGAAAGAGAATCATAAAAATGCTTGGTGTACACTGCATCGCGCTCAGTAATACCCGTCAGGTTCATTTTTTCATTCCACTCAACCAGCACACGGTAATATGTTTCAAACTGATCTAACTGACTGTCATTAATCACAATACTATGCTCTGCCAGCCGCTGCTTAAATTGCTGTTGTATCGCGTCCATTATGATCCCCTTGCTGCCGTTACGCGGTTATAATGCTCCAGATAAACCAGCAAAATGGAAATATCCGCAGGAGTTACACCCGAAATACGGGATGCTTGACCAATCGACATCGGACGGATCTTTTCAAGCTTCTGCTTGGCTTCAATGGCCAGTCCTTGAACTTCATTGTATACAATATCCTCTGGGAGCTTCTTCTTCTCCATCTTTTGCAGACGCTCCACATGCATCAATTGCTTTTCAATGTAGCCCGCATACTTAATCTGGATTTCCACCTGCTCCTGTTCTTCCTCAGTAAGAGCTATAGGTGAAGGTGAGATTTGTGCTACTTGCGCATAACTGATCTCTGGTCGACGTAGCACCGTTAACAAATTACTGCCATCCTGTATTGGTGCAGATCCGCCTTGCTCCAGCATCTCATTTATATCAACCGGACGAACCTTCGCCAAGCGCAAACGCTCAATCTCTTGCTCTACCTTTTGCTTTTTATCCAAAAAGCGCTCGTATCGTTCATTCGTAATTAGACCAATATCATGCCCGATCGGAGTCAATCGCAGGTCCGCGTTATCATGACGCAATAACAGACGGTATTCTGCACGCGACGTCAGCAGACGATAAGGCTCATTCGTCCCCTTCGTCACCAAATCATCGATCAGAACCCCAATGTAGCCTTGCGAACGGTCCAATACGACGGGCTCTTTGCCCTGCACCTTACGAGCTGCGTTAATCCCTGCCATAATTCCTTGGCCCGCAGCTTCTTCATAACCAGAGGTACCGTTAATCTGACCTGCTGTGAACAAGCCAGGAACTTTCTTCGTTTCCAAAGTAGGCCATAACTGCGTAGGTACCATTGCATCATATTCAATAGCATAGCCATTGCGCATCATCTCTACCTTTTCCATCCCCGGAATCGAACGCAGCACAGCTAATTGCACATCCTCTGGTAAGCTGGTCGACAAGCCTTGAACATAGTATTCAGATGTGTTTTTACCTTCAGGCTCCAAAAAGATTTGGTGCTTAGGCTTATCACTGAAACGTACCACTTTATCTTCAATAGATGGGCAATAACGTGGTCCCGTTCCTTCAATCAGACCAGAGAACATGGGCGCACGGTGCAAGTTATCATTAATAATCTGATGCGTTTCTACTGAAGTATATGTCAGCCAGCAAGGAAGCTGTTCATTATCCGAAGACTTCGTTTCATAGGAGAAGAACTTCGGTTGATCATCACCCGGTTGTATTTCCGTTTTGCTAAAATCAATCGTGTCCTTGTGCACACGTGGTGGCGTTCCTGTCTTAAATCGAACCAGATCAAAACCCAGCTCTCTCAAATGCTCAGACAATCTCAACGAAGGCTGTTGATTGTTCGGACCACTCTCATACATCAGCTCGCCCATAATGATTTTTCCGCGCAGATAAGTGCCTGTGGTTAGGACAACTGCTTTACTTCGATACTCTGTGCCCGTCTTCGTAATTACACCTACGCAATGGCCGTCTTCCATAATCAGCTCTTCAACCATACCTTGGCGTAAGGTGAGATTCGGTTCCTTTTCCATCGTTTCCTTCATCGCATGCTGATAAGAGAACTTGTCTGCTTGTGCACGCAATGCATGAACCGCCGGACCTTTACCAGTATTTAACATTCTCATTTGAATAAATGTCTTATCGATATTCCGACCCATTTCGCCGCCCAGTGCATCAATTTCTCGCACCACGTGCCCTTTTGCAGGACCGCCAATAGACGGGTTGCAGGGCATGAACGCGACCATATCCAGGTTAATTGTGATCATCAACGTGCGACAGCCCATCCGTGCTGCTGCCAAGGCTGATTCTACACCCGCATGGCCCGCGCCTACGACAATTACGTCATAGTCGCCTCCTTGGTAACCCATACCTTTCTTACCTCCTTATACATTCCGGTCTTCACGCCGAATATGCTCTTGTATATAACGATAGCAGGCTTATATCAGCCATGCTTGAATGTTCTATTTGCCCAGACAAAATTGTGAAAATATTTGATCTATCAACGCATCATGCGCAGTATCGCCTACAATCTCACCCAAATGCTCCCATGCCAGTCTTACATCAATCTGGATCATGTCGATCGGTACAAATTGATCAGCTGCTTCATAGGCATCTACCAGCGATTGGCGCGCCTTCTTCAACAAAGCAATATGCCGTACGTTGCTGACATATGTCATATCCGCTGATTCCAGCTTGCCACTAAAGAATAACTTGGATATCGCCTGCTCCAGTCGGTCCGCTCCCTCATTTTCCTTCACAGACATCGGTACGATAAGCTCTTCGGGAACATAACGCAGCAACAAATCCCGGTCTACTTGGGCCGGTAAGTCCATTTTATTCATAATGACGATCGCTTGTCTACCGCGGATTTGTTCCATTAATGCCATTTCATCCTCATGCAGTGGTTCGTTGGCGTTAATAACGATGAGCAGCAGATCCGCTTCACTAACCGCCGTTCTCGAACGTTCTACTCCGATCCGTTCCACTACATCCATCGTTTCACGAATCCCTGCTGTATCCAGCAACTTGAGCGGAATACTATTAATCGTCACATATTCCTCAATAACGTCACGAGTTGTGCCCGGAATATCGGTCACAATGGCCCGCTCGCCCTGAGCCAATGTGTTCAGCAGTGACGATTTGCCCACATTTGGCCTTCCAACAATCGCTGTAGTCAGCCCTTCGCGCAAAATCTTTCCCTGCTCCGCCGTATGCAGCAGCCGATCAATTTCCGTCATGACCTGACTGCTTTTATCCTTGATTAAGTCAGATGTAAAAGATTCAACATCATGCTCAGGATAATCAATGTTCACTTCAATATGAGCAAGTGTCTCCACCAAGACATGACGCAGACGACGAATATTCTGGGACAGTTGTCCATCTACCTGCTTCAAAGCCACCGAAAAAGCTTTATCTGATTTGGAGCGGATTAAGTCAATGACACCCTCCGCCTGACTCAGATCAATACGACCATTCAGAAAAGCACGTTTCGTAAATTCACCTGGCTCAGCCAGACGTATATTTTGCAGCAATAGTAAATCCATCACCCGTTTGACGGCTACGACCCCGCCATGAGTGCTGATTTCTACGACATCTTCTGTCGTAAAAGAGCGTGGCGCCCGCATCACTGTAACTAAAACTTCCTCCACCTTTTCCTGGCTTTGAGGATCTATAATATGTCCATAATGTACTGTGTGAGTTGGAGCCTTGCTTAGAGGTGTTTTACTACGGAACAAAGCCTCCACTTCTGTGACCGCTTCTGGACCGCTGACTCGTACAACCGCAATGCCGCCCTCGCCGACAGCCGTTGCAATGGCAGCTATAGTATCACTCAGCATAAAGTTTCTACCTCCTATCAAGTAGAAACGACATTGCCGTCCTTCATCAAGGACGGCAGCCGTTTCAGCGAGAAATATAAGAAAAAAAGCAATGGCTTCTGCATCTTGCAGAGAGCCATTGCGTCGGATTATTTTTTAGCAATGATGACGCGCCGATTGGGCTCGTCCCCCTTGCTGTATGTTCTAACCAGCGCATGCTGTTGGAGCTTGGCATGAATCAGCTTCCGCTCCTGTGACGGCATTGGCTCCAGTACCACTTCCTTGCCATAACGAATAGCCTGGTTCGCCAACCGATCTGCCAAATCCTCCAGCGTTTTTTGCCGACGTGCACGAAATTGCTCGGCATCCAGCACAATTCGGATGAATTTGTCAGAATGACGGTTGGCAACGATATTCGTCAGGTACTGCAATGCATCCAATGTCTGTCCTCTGCGGCCGATCAACATACCGAGCGACGGACCGGAGATATCCAGTGTACTTTCATCCTTGCGGTGGCGGACATCGACTTTAACGTCCAGTCCCATTCCTGCTGCTGTTTCACGGATGAAACGCACCGCCTCTTCATAAGCATCTATATGTCCCGAGGGTGCTTCCGTGTTCATCTGTGCTTCCTGTGCAACAGGCCTAGTTTCTTTTGATAAAGCCTGTCCCACGCTAGAAGGTGCTTGAGCCGATACATGAGGTTCAGCCGCGTGTGTGGTTTCAGGAGACGGCTCAGAGAGCAGCGTAAGCTCCACCTTCGCCTTCTTGACCCCGAGCCACCCCAGGAATCCTTTTGACGGCTGTTCCAACACGCTTACGGTTACCCGTTCACGGCTTACTCCCAGCTGGGAGAGTCCTTGTCTTACAGCATCTTCAACGGTTTTTCCTGATGTCACGACTTTGGTCATCTCGACTTTTTAGCCCCCTTCGTGTTTTTACCACCTTTTTTCTTACTATTGGAGGAACCAGTTTTCGCGAGACTGGCTGTTTTCACATTCGCCAGCGCTGCTTCTTTATCCTTATTCCGATAAAGGAAATAGTTTTGAATGATCGTGTAAATATTACTGTAGAACCAGTACAACGGCAAAGCGGATGGGAAGTTGTACGACATGAACAGAATCAGCACCGGATAGACGTACAGCAAAAATTGCATCGGTCCCTGCTGCGGCGTCGGATTCATTTTCATCATCATCCAAGTTTGGACAAATGTCGTAATCGCTGCCAAAATCGGCAGGATAAACAAGTGATCCGGTTTACCTAACTGGAGCCACAAGAAGTCATGATCCCGCAATGCTGAGTTATAATAAATGGCATTATAAAGCGCGATGAAAATTGGCATCTGTACTACCAAAGGAAGACAGCCCGCCATCGGGTTGACCTTGTTTTCCTGGAACAACTTCATCGTCTCTTGCTGGACCTTTTCAGGCGTATCCTTGTACTTCGCTTGGATTTCTTTTAATTGCGGCTGAATGGCCTGCATAGCTTTGGAACTACGTACTTGCTTGAGTGTAAGCGGCAAAATAATGGTTCGCACAATAATCACCAGAATCAGTACGGCCAGGCCATACTCTCCAGAGAACCATTGGGCAAATGTATCTAGCGCATACGAAAACCAGTAAACGACATATCTTTGCCAAACTGATCCATTGGCCAAGTCTGCCGTCGTGTAAGAATTGTGGGCCGTCTGGGCACATCCGGACAGCACAGCAACAAGTGCCAATAAGGCAATCAGGAGGAACCATTTTCCCCGTTGAGTCTTCAAACGCGACACTTCATAACCCCTTTCTTAACCAATCCATTCCAACGTAAATCATACCATATCCTGTAGGACAAAGATACTGACTATCGGCGTGAAGACTTGAGCAGCGAGGCTTTGCGTAGAACGTGCAGCACGCTTTTCTCCAGCTCTTGATACGACATTGTAACCGCACCTTTACGAACGATAAAAATCAGGTCAATCTGCTCCACCAATTCATGTTCATGATGGCGCACAATTTCCTTAACGATTCTACGCATCCGGTTGCGAACTACTGCATTGCCGATCTTCTTGCTGGCCGAAATTCCGACGCGGAACTGCTCTACCTCTCTGCGGCGGAACCAGTACACCACAAACTGATGGTTGGCAAAAGATTTGCCATGGCGGTATACGCGCCCAAAGTCCGCCCGGTTTCGTAGACGCAATTTTTTTTGCACGGCGCTTCTCCTTGCTCATCTCTTTTACACATGTCGGTAAGCTTACCTTTACCTTTTATATAGTAAGAAGTATGGACAACATTCCAACATGGTAATCTCGCTTATTTTATATCCGTTTTCAAAAGCTTCATCTAATATAGGACAGGATGCTGGACTTCTCCCTCTTCTTTCACTACATTATTACAACAATAGAAGAAGGGATCCGATCCCTGAATACCTCAATTATGAAAAAAAAGACCACCGTAGTGGTCTTTATGCACGCATTACGCACTCAATACTTTTCTACCTTTTTGGCGACGAGCTGCCAAAACTTTACGGCCATTCTTCGTGCTCATTCTTTTACGGAAGCCGTGAACTTTTTTACGTTTGCTGACATTCGGTCTGAAAGTCGGTCTCATTGTGCTGCACCTCCTTACAAGGAATACGTTTTATATGGAATATACCTAACGTAGCAATCTCCACAAAAAACACCTTTGTACATTTAACCACAAATAGCGGCCAAAGTCAATGTACTTGTGAATCCTCTCCCTCTTTTTCGCATTCAGGAAGCCTCCTCCCCTTCCCCCGCTCACTCACTTCGCTCTTTTATTCCCTTATTTCATAAAATTTCTTTCGCCTCTCCTCCATCATCAGCATTCTATTTGTAGTTTTCACTCCTCCAAAAACTGCTCTTTTTACATTCCTTCATTCTGTGACTTGAATCCATCCTATTTTCAGATCGACGTTATCGGGTTCGTTCAAAAATAATGTCGGAAACGTTACCGGAAATTTTCAACAGAAAAATAAGCCTCTGTGACCAAAAGGCAACGGCTGTTATACACAGATCCACAAAAAGAACTGAATTGTGATTTAAATGGTCATAACCTGTGCATAACATTTTAGAGTAAAAAAGAGTTATTGTCGAAAACTGAACAAATTATAAACAATATCTTGTGTTGTGAATAAAAATTGTACACAACAGATTGAATTTGTGGATAAATAACCACCAGTCATTGAAATACAAGGCTTCTTTTGCTATGATGATATTACTTTTGAATGTGAATATGTTGTTTTGCCCTCCATATTATCAACACCCTGTGGATAAAGTTGTGAACAAGTTCAATTTATCCATCTTTTTATTTTTGTGCGGATTTGGGATTCTGGGGATATATTCTACATTTTTCATTTGATTTCGACATATTGCAGTCCCGTTTTGGCCTGCGGGATCAAGAGAACGGATCGTGCCGCACATTCCCTCCTGAGAAATATCGCCTCTCTTCTGCTGATCAGCAGCGGAATTTCCATTAGCTATTTTTCAGGGTCATTTTGTGCTGCGTTCTCTCATCACACTGCCGCATGATTTAGGCGGCGGTATGTCTTTTTATGGCCTTCAACAACATTTTTGGGATTTTAGGCGTTTTGCCGAAGCGCCGAGAGCAGCTCTCTGCAGCTTAATTCGGTAAAATGTCAGGATTTAAAAGGAGTGACGTCTGTGGACAGCCATACCTCTGAACTATGGCAGCAAATTCTATCCATTATACAAACCAAGCTGAGTAAGCCGAGTTACGACACTTGGTTTAAGGCTACCAAGGCAGCGAAACTAAATGACCACTCCATTGTGATTTCTGCACCGACAACTTTTGCCGTGGAATGGCTTGAAAGCCGCTATACCAAGCTAGTCGGAGCAACGGTTTATGAAATTTTGGGCAAACAGCTAGAGGTCAAGTTCGTTATTGAAGAGAACAAGCCCGCCGAGTTCGACCTTCAGCAACAACCTCAGCAGCAGCCGGTCGTTCATGAAGAAGCTGTGTCCCATATGCTGAATCCCAAATATACATTCGATACATTCGTCATCGGATCGGGGAACCGTTTTGCCCATGCGGCATCGCTGGCCGTCGCCGAGGCGCCGGCCAAAGCTTACAATCCGCTGTTTTTATACGGTGGTGTGGGGCTGGGGAAAACGCATCTGATGCACGCTATCGGGCACTATATTTTGGAGCACAATCCGACCAGCAAGGTCGTTTATTTATCGTCGGAGAAGTTTACGAATGAATTCATTAATGCCATCCGGGACAACCGCGGGGAAAGTTTCCGGAATAAATATCGCAACATTGATATTTTGCTCATTGATGATATTCAATTCATTGCGGGCAAGGAATCGACGCAGGAGGAATTTTTCCACACGTTTAACGCGCTTCATGAGGAACGCAAGCAGATTATAATCTCAAGCGATCGGCCGCCTAAAGAAATTCCAACGCTGGAAGAACGGTTGCGCTCTCGCTTCGAATGGGGACTTATTACGGATATTCAACCGCCGGATCTGGAGACGAGAATTGCTATTCTTCGGAAAAAGGCGCGGGCGGAAAACCTGGATATTCCCAATGAGGCCATGATGTATATCGCTAATCAAATTGATACGAACATCCGTGAGCTGGAAGGGGCACTAATACGCGTTGTCGCCTATTCTTCCTTAACAAATCAGGATGTAACAAGTCATCTTGCGGCTGAAGCGTTGAAGGACATTATCCCGTCCAGCCGTCCAAAAATGATCACGATTCAGGATATACAGCATCAAGTCGGGGAATTTTACAATCTACGGCTGGACGATTTTAAAGCGCGTAAGCGGACGAAGGCTGTAGCTTTTCCACGGCAAATTGCCATGTACCTGTCTCGTGAGCTAACCGACTATTCTTTGCCGAAAATCGGCGAAGCTTTCGGTGGGCGTGATCATACGACTGTCATTCATGCGCACGAAAAAATCTCCAAATCCATTCAAGTGGATCAGGATCTGTTTAAAGTTATCAACAACCTAATAGAAAAAATCAAAAATCCAACCTGAACAAGTTCAGAGCCTATACACAATTTATACACATGTGGATAGGCTTGATTTTATTAGGGTTACAGTGACTTATCCACATATTCAGTGCGCCTATTACTATTACTAATATATTTTAAAGATATACATCACCTAAATAAGGCCCGCGTCAACGCGTGCTTGAAGGATTAAAACCCGTAGGAGGAACTTATGAAGATCAGCATTCTGAAAAACGTTTTGAACGAGGCTATACAACATGTATCCAAAGCGATATCAAGTCGGACTACGATTCCAATTCTGAGCGGTATTAAGCTGGATGTGAATCACCAGGGAGTAACGCTGACCGCCAGCGATACAGACATCTCCATTCAATCCTTTATTCCGATGGAGGATGGTGACCAAACTGTTGTTCAGGTTGAACAACCCGGTAGTGTTGTGCTGCCAGCCAAATTCTTTGTCGAAATTATCAAAAAGTTGCCGTCTCAGGAGATCCGTATGGAGGTAAAAGACCAATTCCAAACCTTTATCTCGTCCGGTGCAACTGAAATTCAGATTGTTGGCTTGGACCCTGAAGAATTCCCGGTGCTTCCCAACATTGAAGAAAATCAAGTCATCTCTGTGCCAGGAGATTTACTTAAAAATATGATTAAACAGACGGTGTTCTCCATTTCCACCCACGAAACGACACCGATTTTAACCGGCGTGTTGTGGAATCTGGCTGAGGGGGAACTGAAGTTTGTGGCAACGGACCGCCACCGCCTTGCCACCCGCAGCGCTCATTTGGAGACGTCTGAAGGCTTGCGCTTTAGCAATGTTGTCATTGCGGGCAAAACGCTGAATGAGCTGAGCAGAATTATTCCAGACCAAAATATGCTTGTGGATATCGTAGTAGCGGACAATCAGGTATTATTCAAAGTAGATCGGGTGCTATTTTATTCCCGCATCTTGGACGGCACCTATCCTGATACTTCTAGAATTATTCCGACCTCCTACAAAACAGAACTGATTGTGGATACAAAAAGTTTAAGTGAGTCAATTGACCGTGCTTATTTGCTGTCCCGTGAGGAAAAAACGAATATTGTAAAAATGCAGTCGCTGGAAAATGGCGGCTTAGAAATTTCCTCTAGTTCCTCTGAGCTTGGCAAAGTGCGTGAGGAAGTAACTGTGTCCAAATTTGAGGGAGAGCCGCTCAAAATTTCGTTCAACTCCAAATACATGCTCGACGTGCTCAAGGTGATTGATAGCGAGCAGCTGACGATTGCTTTTACCGGCATTATGAGTCCCATTATTTTAAAACCGGCAGATTCCAGCAATGCGCTGTATATCATCCTGCCATATCGCACAACCAACTGACGTTTAGCTTTAACCCACCCGAGGACAAGCGAAAGGATGAACAAGCCTTGAAACAGATATCTATACAGACCGAATACATCAAGCTCGATCAATTTTTAAAATTAGCCGATTGTGTATCCACAGGAGGCATGGCTAAAGCCCTGCTGCAAGAGGGACAAGTCCGTGTGAATGGTGAACCGGAAGAACGTCGTGGAAGAAAACTGTACCCGGGTGATACCGTAGAAGTAGAGGACAACGGAAGTTTCGAAGTTACAGCAGGAGCATGATCGCCTGGGTGGCAAGGACTCCTTTTAGGTACGGAGTAACAAGGGGGACCCTATGTGTTTGTGAACAACATTGTTTTGCAGCAGTACCGGAACTATGAACAGCTGGAGCTGAATGAATTTGGGCCCGTTAATTTGCTGATCGGACAAAATGCGCAGGGCAAAACGAATCTGGTAGAGGCGATTTTTGTACTGGCTTTAACCAAAAGTCATCGAACGTCCCGCGACAAAGAGTTAATCTCTTTCGGGGCTACTTCCACTCACCTAGCTGCGGATGTGGATAAAAAATACGGGAAAATCAGACTGGATCTCGCGTTATCCACACAAGGCAAAAAAGCAAAGATCAACGGACTGGAGCAGCGAAAACTGAGCGATTTTATCGGTTCGTTAAATGTGGTCATGTTTGCACCTGAGGATCTCGAAATCGTCAAAGGAACACCGGGGGTTCGCCGCCGGTTTCTTGACATGGAAATTGGACAGGTTGCGCCAGGATATCTGTATCATTTGCAGCAATACCAGAAAGTATTGGTGCAGCGAAATAACCTGCTCAAGCAAGCTTGGGGTAAGGATATGGCTTCAGTGCAGCTGATGCTGGAGGTATGGAATGAGCAACTTGTTGAGCATGGTGTTAAAATTGTTAAAAAGCGGAAACAATTTATAACAAAGCTACAAAAGTGGGCTCAGGCCATTCATGAAGGGATTGCAGGTGGGACAGAAGAGTTAAAATTAACCTATGTTCCCTCCTTCAGTGAGCCAGAGGAAGAAGATGAAGCTGTCTTATTGGAGCGATTTATGATAAAGTTATCCCAAATGAGGGAACAGGAAATCCGCCGTGGCATGACTTTGGCGGGACCCCATCGTGATGATTTGGCCTTTGCCATTAACGGCAGAGAAGTGCATACGTATGGCTCGCAGGGGCAGCAGCGGACGACGGCCCTGTCCTTGAAGCTGGCCGAAATAGAGTTAATTCATGAAGAAATTGGTGAATATCCTGTCCTGCTGCTGGATGATGTTTTGTCCGAGCTGGACCCCTATCGTCAGACTCAGCTGATCGAGACTTTCCAAAGCAAGGTACAGACCTTTATCACGGCAACCGGGGTTGAGACTTTGAACGCAGAACGACTCAAGGATGCCAATATTTATCACGTCCACGACGGGCATGTGGAACACTAAGGAGTGAGTGACCGCTATGTATATTCATCTGGGTGGAGAAAAAATCATCCGCTCTTCAGAGCTTGTGGCTATTTTCGATATCTCGATTGAAAAATCCTCTAAAATCTCCAAGCAATACGTGAACCACGCCCAACAGCAAAAGCATGTCGAGATGATTGGCGAAGAGGAAGCCAAGTCCATCGTAGTGACTCAGAATACGGTGTATTATTCCCCCATCTCCTCAACAACACTCAAAAAGCGGGCAAACCAGTTTGTTGCCAATGCTTAACCATAGAATCTATAGAAGTAGGTGAAAGGCATGTCTATGAATCAACCGTCTTATGATGCGGGCGAGATTCAGGTCCTTGAGGGCCTGGAAGCGGTTCGGAAACGTCCCGGGATGTATATTGGCTCCACGAGCGCCAAAGGTCTCCATCATTTGGTCTGGGAAGTTGTGGACAACAGCATTGACGAAGCGCTGGCGGGTTACTGTGACAGCATTCAAGTTGTCGTTCACGAAGACAATAGCATTACCGTTACAGATAACGGTCGCGGTATTCCAGTAAGTGAACACGCCAAAATGAAAAAATCTGCGCTGGAAGTCGTTATGACCGTGCTTCACGCAGGTGGTAAATTTGGAGGCGGAGGGTACAAGGTATCCGGTGGTCTGCACGGGGTTGGTGTATCCGTAGTAAATGCCCTCTCCAGTAAAATGATCGTGCATGTTAAACGGGACGGACATCTGTATGAGCAGGAATATCATCGTGGTGCTCCGCAGTATGATGTCAGAGTCATCGGTGACACAGACGAGACGGGTACCCAAACGACTTTTTATCCTGACGATCAAATCTTTACAGAAACGACCGTATATGACTATGATACGCTCCAGACGCGGATTCGTGAGTTGGCTTTCCTGAACAAAGGTATTGCAATCAGCTTGACTGATGAACGGACGGGCGCCAGCGATACATTTCACTACGAGGGCGGAATCAGTGAATATGTGCAATTTTTGAATCAAAAAAGAGAAGCGCTGCATGAACAGCCGATTTATGTCGAAGGCTCGCGTGATATGATTCAAGTCGAAGTGGCATTGCAATATAACGACAGCTATACCGAGAATATTTATTCTTTTGCCAACAACATCAACACCCATGAGGGCGGAACTCACGAATCAGGTTTCAAGAGTGCATTAACCCGGATTATTAACGATTATGCACGTAAAAATGGCTTGATTAAGGACAACAACGCCAACTTGACTGGTGACGATGTGCGTGAAGGATTGACGGCGATTATCTCCGTCAAAATTCCAGAACCACAGTTTGAGGGTCAGACCAAGACAAAGCTGGGTAACAGTGAGGTGCGAGGGATTGTCGAATCCCTATTCGCAGAGAAACTCCAGGAATTCCTAGAGGAAAATCCGTCTGTTTCCCGCCGGGTGGTTGATAAATCCTTACAAGCAGCACGTGCCCGGGAAGCAGCGCGTAAAGCGCGTGAGCTTACACGTCGTAAAAGTGCGCTGGAAATCAGTTCGCTCCCAGGCAAACTGGCGGATTGCTCCTCTAAGGATGCTTCGATTAGTGAACTGTACATCGTCGAAGGTGACTCAGCAGGAGGATCGGCCAAGCAGGGTCGTGATCGTCACTTTCAAGCTATTTTGCCGATTCGCGGTAAAATCCTGAATGTTGAAAAGGCACGCTTGGACCGTATTTTGTCCAGTGATGAAATTCGGTCTATGGTAACAGCAATGGGTACAGGGATCGGAGACGACTTTGACATCGCCAAAGCCCGTTATCACAAGGTCATTATCATGACTGATGCGGATGTCGATGGTGCCCATATTCGTACGTTGTTGCTGACGTTCTTCTATCGGTACATGCGTAAAATCATTGATGCAGGCTATATTTATATAGCTCAGCCACCACTATTCAAAGTGGAGCGTAACAAAGTTGTACGTTATGCGAACTCCGAGGCGGAACGTGATGAGATCATCAGGGAATTTGGAGAAAACGCGAAATACAATGTACAGCGCTATAAAGGTTTGGGTGAGATGAATGCGACCCAACTTTGGGAAACTACAATGGACCCTGAGAGTCGTACTATGCTTCAGGTAACTGTCAGTGACGCGATGCTGGCTGATACACTGTTCAATACCTTGATGGGTGATAATGTAGAACCCCGTCGTGACTTTATCCAAGAACATGCGAAGTACGTGAAAAATCTTGATTTTTAATGTGTGATGTTCCTTCCTAGTGGCTGTTTTACGTGCTCATTAGGTAGTATTTTGTAGGAGTTCCAAGGGGCGCCCAAATGGGCGTCCCTTTTCTTCTCATTAACCAGCCCGGGTGTATTTGAATATTTGAACTCATTGTTTTAGGCTTTTTTCTTAGAGCGTATGGTTTTACCCGTGGATGAAGAGTACCGGCCGTAGCCTACTGCATATCTGAATATTTTATGATAGAGGCTTTTGTTGGGAAGGGAAGAGAACACCTTAATTGCTGGTCTCGTATTAACCTCCAGAATCCACGGATAATTTTGTTGATCCAGTCCCACATCTAATCCAATTTCCCTTAAACGTGGGTATTTTTTTTGCAACTGCCAGGCTACCCGTTCGCCCATTTTTGATAATTTTTGCTCCAGTCGTACAGCTTCCTTTACATCCATGTATGGAGCGACTAGCTCATTGAAAAAGCGCGTTGTCCCACCGCTGTGATGATTGGTGACGACTTTGTCAGGAGCAGCTACGCGTCCTACAATAAGCGTTGTTTCCCATTGGTGTCTCAAATTCATCTGGGTTAATACCCTCAGATCGAAAGGGCGTGCTTCATGCTGAAGAAGTGGAATTCCACGCTGGATCAGATATGGACGTTTTCGTATGCGGGAAGAAACCACTTTATGCAGATCTTCTAGACTTTCGAAGGTGAAGGTATCTACTTCATAGCGAAGCACATACCAAGTTCTCTCTTCGATAATTCCTTCTTCTGTCGGTGGAAGCGGCTCTGTCAGCCTCTCTGCCCGCATAACCCCTTTTCCATAAGTACCGTTATCCGGCTTAATATAGACAGTACCATACACAGCCAACATTTCGTTCAAGTGATCAAATGTGTACAACCGTGTTTCCGGTACATAAGCGGCCAATGTCGGATTGGGGAGAATGGCATTTGTTTTGGTCCACTTACTGGATACTCGCTGAATAGACAAGTAATCTCATCCCTTTCTTTTCGAAATATGAGTCATGTACTTGGAATCCGCAACACTTTGACAAAACAAGGGAAACTAAAGGACAAGCGCGTAAAACAATGATATAATAGAGAAATACGGCGTTTTTCGGAATTTTGCTAAGTGAACCCTGACCGTATACGTATTGTATGTGGAAAAGGCCCTTAGGGTGGGGGCTAATCCCCAGCTCTGGGGAATTTGTTATAATCAGGGCTTGTGAGTTGTACAAGAGATAGCAATCTGCTACTCGCAGAAAGAGAATGACGAGGGATTTACGCTGTAAAGAGGACAGATGCGTTTAATTGTGCTCTTTTTGTGAAAGTAATATAATTACACAGATGAGGATTTCAGCCAAAATCCTGCGCAGAGAGCGGAGTGTATAGGCAGTATCTTGTTAGGCTTTTCACATAGAGAGCATTGTATTGAAGGATAAGAAGGAGGACCAGCATGGCGGATCAAAATCACTCGCAAATCATCAATAGGGATATCGGAGTGGAAATGCGCGAATCCTTTATGGATTATGCCATGAGTATTATTGTTAGCCGTGCCTTGCCTGATGTGCGGGACGGACTGAAGCCGGTACACCGTCGTATTTTGTATGCGATGTCCGAGCTAGGCATGTCGCCAGATAAGCCTTACAAAAAATCGGCAAGAATTGTCGGCGAAGTTATCGGTAAATATCACCCTCATGGTGATACGGCTGTATATGATACGATGGTGCGGATGGCGCAGGATTTTTCCTTGCGTTATATGTTGGTGGATGGACACGGTAACTTTGGCTCCGTGGATGGAGATATGGCGGCTGCGATGCGTTACACCGAAGCACGGTTGTCCAAGATTGCCATGGAAATGCTACGTGATTTGAACAAAGAGACCGTTGATTTTATGCCGAACTACGATGGTGAAGAGAGCGAGCCCGTTGTATTACCTGCACGTTATCCTAACTTGCTGGTGAATGGCGTCGGCGGAATTGCAGTCGGGATGGCTACCAATATTCCTCCGCATAACTTGGGAGAGGTTATCGATGGTGTACAAGCACTAATCGAAAATCCTGACATTACGCCGATGGAACTTATGGATTATATTCAAGGGCCGGATTTCCCGACAGCAGGTTATATTTTAGGACGCTCTGGTATTCGTCAGGCGTACCAGACTGGCCGCGGATCTGTGACCATGCGTGCGAAGACCACCATAGAAGAGATTGGCAATAAAGCACGGATTATCGTGCATGAGCTGCCTTACCAAGTGAATAAGGCTCGTCTGGTCGAGAAAATTGCCGAATTAGTACGTGACAAACGTATTGAAGGCATTACGGATCTTCGGGATGAATCGGACCGTACGGGTATGCGTGTCGTTATTGAGTTGCGTAGAGACGTGAACCCGAATGTCGTTCTGAATAATTTGTTTAAACATACGGCCATGCAGTCGAATTTTGGTATTAATATGCTTGCCATTGTAAACAACGAACCGAAGATTTTGAACCTGAAGGATGTCTTGTATCATTATCTCAAACATCAGGTCGAGGTTATTCGTCGCCGGACAGAATTTGATCTGAAAAAAGCCGAGGCTAGAGCACACATTCTGGAAGGCTTGCGCATTGCCCTTGACCATCTGGACGAAGTTATTGCCTTGATTCGTTCTTCCCAAACTGCAGAAGCAGCTCGTGAAGGACTGATTGAGCGTTTCTCGCTCACTCTTGAACAGTCTCAGGCTATTCTAGATATGCGTCTGCAACGCTTAACCGGTTTGGAACGTGAGAAGATCGAGAACGAATATAACGAGCTAATACAAAAGATTGCGGAATATCGTGAGATTTTGGCGAACGAGCATCTGGTACTCAATATTATTAGCGAAGAGCTGAATGAACTTAAAGAACGTTTCGCTGATGAACGTCGCACTGAAATTACAGTGGGTGAAGAGAGTATTCTGGATGAGGATCTCATTCCGCGTGAAGATGTTATTATTACTGTAACCCATACAGGATATATCAAACGCCTTCCTGTTACTACTTATCGCAGTCAAAAACGCGGTGGTCGTGGTGTAGTGGGTATGGATACCAAAGATGAGGATTTCGTAGAGCATCTGTTCATTACGAATTCACATCATCATTTGTTATTCTTTACCGACAAGGGTAAGGTATATCGGATTAAGGCCTATGAGATTCCTGATCTAAGCCGGACTGCCCGGGGGACACCGATTATTAACCTGATTCAGATTGAACAGGGTGAGTCGATCAATGCGGTAATTCCAATCGAGGAATTTGTGGAGGATAGCTATCTATTCTTTGCGACCCAGCATGGAATTATAAAGAAGACACCTCTTGACGACTATGCAAATATCCGCAAAGGTGGCTTGATTGCCATTAACTTGCGTGAAGATGACGCCCTGATCGAAGTGAAGCTGACGGACGGACAGCAGGAAATGATTATTGGTACAGCACAAGGCATGTCTATCCGTTTCCCTGAAAGTGATGTACGGTCTATGGGCCGTAGCGCTACAGGGGTTAAAGGGATCAACCTTGATGAGAGTGATGCTGTAATAGGTATGGATATCGTAGATACCAGCCTGGATATCCTGATTGTAACGGCCAAAGGTTATGGCAAGCGTACCCCTGTTGTGGATTATCGTATCCAAAGCCGTGGAGGTAAGGGGATCAAGACGATTAATGTTACGGATAAAAATGGTCCGGTTGTCGGTCTCAAGGTTGTAAAAACCGAAGAGGATCTGATGATCATTACAGCTAGTGGCACCTTAATTCGGACTAGCATGGGGGAAATCTCCACGATGGGTCGGAATACACAAGGGGTAAGGCTGATTAATATTCGCGATGATGATTCGGTTGCAACTGTTTGTCGAGCGAACAAGAATGAGGAGCAGGATGAACTGCTTGAAGAATTATTAGAGGATGGGGAAGCTGGAGAGGGCTCCTCTCTATCATCTGTTGAACCAACTCTCGAAATGAATACAGAAGATACGGAAGGTAACGACCCAGAATCTTCTGAGGGCGAATAAGAGCCTGCATATGGAAACAACATTAGTTATTAAATTTTAGATGGAAGAGACTCTCTGACTATTTGGTCGGGGAGCCTTTTTCTTTTTCTGGCTAACGAATTCAGACAAGTATGCTTTAAATGGCATAAAATGAATGTACAGGATCAATCCCAAGTAATATAATGACATCATAACTGGCAGCTGGAGCAGCTGTTGTGAGAACAGAGAGGTTGACCATGACAACTGTACCCGTACCCGAATTAAAAGCAGGACTTAGATTGCAAAGCGATGTATTTACAGAAATGGGCAGCTTGCTGCTACCAAAAGGGCGCATTCTGCTACCGCGTGACTTGGAGATTTTACAGGCGTTCCTGATCCAGCAAGTTGAGGTAGGAACGGATGATCTTACAAAATCCAGTGGTGAGTCTACGACTGTTCGATCTGGAATATCTGAATCGCAAGGTCCTTCGTTAGATGGGCGAGATGAATCTGAACAATTTCAGGATGAGTATGACAAAATGGTGATGCTCGTTAAGAACGCATTTCAATCGGTACTCGTCTCTAATTTATCTATATATGAACTGCGAGGACAATTGGAGTCCTTACTGGTGCACATTCAGCGCTATAATGTAATGACCTATACTCCGCCTGCCATGATCGAAGTGGACTATATTTTTCACAACGCCGTGCTAACCTCCCTTACTTCCTACTCCATTGCACAATGGATCGGATTACCTCAAAAGGATTGGATGCAGGTGGCTTTTGCTGGATTGCTTCATGACATAGGGAACGCTAAAATGGACCCGGCCATTCTGTACAAGCCCTCCAAACTAACGTGGGAAGAGCAAGAAGAAATACGTAGTCATACATCACTAGGATACCAGTTGCTTAAAAATGTGAAAGCTATTAACGAAGGTGTGCGTTTGGCAGCTCTTCAGCATCATGAGAAAGTGGACGGTACTGGATATCCACTGCGTCTTAAAGGGGAACAAATCCACATCTACGCTAAAATCGTTGGAGTAGCTGATGTGTTCCATGCTATGACTCTAGAGAAAACATACCGGCCTGCCCAATCACCGTATCTGGTTCTGGAGCAAATCAAGTCAGAATCATTTGGAAAGCTGGACCCAAGTGTCGTACAAGTTTTTATTCATAAGCTAACCCAATTCAATAATGGAACCAAGGTGCGCCTCAATGATAACCGTACAGGGGAAATTATATTTGCTGATCGAGATCATCCGACTCGTCCGTTGATTCAAGTAGATGGGGAAATCATTAACTTAATGCTGCAAAGAGAGCTTTATATCGAGTGTATTGTTACTTAACTAAGTATTTAAAAAAAACAGTTGCACAATATAAAGAAAGTATGATATATTATTTCTTGTCGCTTCAAGTGTTATCAAAAAGAGCGAAAAACACTTTTGAAAAAAAGTGTTGACATAACTCTAGGAAATATGATACACTATGAAAGTTGCTGAGGGGTTGAAAGAAACGCCGAGGCGGACAATGAATGTTTGATCTTTGAAAACTGAACAACGAGTGAGTAAAACGATTTTGCTTGCAAAATCAAACAAGAGATATTTTTATCTCGTCAGTTTCAAAATGAGCTTATCGCTCTTTCTATAAACTAACTTCGGTTGGTCTTTAATGGAGAGTTTGATCCTGGCTCAGGACGAACGCTGGCGGCGTGCCTAATACATGCA
>RCUF01000192.1_pt1 | contig 27740 bp, 19 predicted proteins | sample 2166311 | NCBI WGS metagenome assembly RCUF01 (sample SAMN09932608, study PRJNA488358) | compost metagenome | feature: garden; material: soil; isolation source: compost soil in 4-hydroxybenzonitrile-enriched culture | place: Germany: Experimental Botanical Garden Goettingen | collected 2016-01-27
TCACTCCATCAATAGACAAAAATTTGACCTCTTGACGATTATGCATCACATTTGCAAAATAATAAAATGAATATCCGAGCGCGTTGTAATCCTTGTTAAAATCTGCGACCGCATTAATCATACCACCCATAATGCCAATTTGTAGTTCACGTGGCGGGTCAGCCATTTCATGGCCTCCCATCACTTTCTTTTGCATATATGTCTGACTGCCTGAATTTTCTTCTCGCTGGTAAGCAATAATCGGCTGATCCTTGCCCCCTACTTCATTCCAATTATGGATAGCCCCTTCATATATACGACGAACCTGCTCCGAAGAAAGTCCCTTAACCGGATTGTCTTGATGCACGAGAAAAATAAACGCATCCCACCCAATGGGCGTGAGCCTCATTTGTATTCCCCGACTTTTCGCCAGACGCAGTTCCTCATCGGAAGGACCGGCCACCAGAATCAGATCCGCCTTCTTTTCGATTAAATTGACATATGCCTGATGAGTCGTGTTGAATCTCAGCTCGTGCGCCGCTCGCGCCTTGCTCATTCCAGTCAGTTCATGCAGCATATCCTGCGCAAACGGAATGGCCGCCGTAGCCCCGTCAACTACCGGAAAATCCTTCTCTGCAATGTACGGGCGTTGAGGAAGCATCAGTGTAATCGTCAGCACAATGACGAGCGCAGCAGATATCGCGGCAACAATCCATTGCCATCTATGATCCACCTTACCATTCTTGTCGGTTAGCGCTGGATAACGATTCACCCCAACTCCTACTACCATGCCAGCTATCGGCAGCAGTGCTGCCAGTAGAAACCAGATTTCACCATGCTGTGTATATGGCCCCAGTACCTCCAACACAGGCTCTGCCCAGGCGTGATAGAGTGAAAAAAGTTCCCACGCCCCTCCCCACACTTCAGCAGGTTGACCACCAGACCCTTGTATTCCTACAATCCACAACCACAGCCCACATAATAATGATAATAGCCCAGTCAGCATCAGCGAAAGCTTGCCCATGCTAGACATACGCGCACTCAAGGCACCATAAGCTGCAAAAATGAGACCGATAATCCATGCATATAGAAGTAGTATTACAAACACAGTTGTATCTGTGACACCTTCATGCCTCAGCAGAAGCTGCACTTGGGGTGCCACAACCATACTCCAAACTACATTAAACATGACTGAAAACAATCCAAACATAAACGTACCGCCCAGCCATGGCCAAAACCATGCTATCCGCACAGACTCATCCTTTTCCGGCTTGGTTATAACTCTCTTTGGATCAGACATGTACATCCCCCTATATCTAATGAATGAAATGAGACTGTAAGCCATTGCTTCTTCATTGTACAATTATGGTAAAGATTAGTATACGAGAGGAGGAAAAAATGTCCTTATCCGATCACCCGAATCATACATCTGATGTAACCTTGCTCCGAAAAGCACATGATGATCTATGGCATTCCTTACAGCACATTCCAAGCGATGAAGCACTCAAGCTACTTCACAGCTTTGCAACCCAGGTAGCGTTCTATCACGAGAAAAAGGACAAGGAGGCGGACTGTAAAAACTACTTCCGAACTCCCTTGCCCTATATAGCGATAGCCGTTGGTATTTCACTGCCAACCGCCATGTGGCTTCTGATATTGTTCTTACCTTAATGCTTATGGCAAAAAAGGCCTCCCCCACGGGAAAGACCTTTTTGGTATCGAATCTTCTTTATATTGCTCTGGCATGGATCAAAAAACGGTGCTGCTTCACGTCCCAGTACCCATCACGTTGGATATCCAAATACAGACCATACAGCTGTTCTATATATTTCTCTGGCTGAAAGTCTGCAATCTGCCATTCAATGGCTTTTAAATAGTAGACAAGTGCTCCAATATCGTAAAACCGCTGTATTGGAAACTGCTCCTGCTGCTCTACAATTTCGAAGCCATTGCTTTTCAAACCTGCAAGTGCTTGAGAAAGGGTCCAGTCCGCATACTCGTATTCAGGTGCTCCCAAACGGTCGTTGATACCCGCACAATCCAGGCCCCCTACCTGTTGAGTCAAAAACGTCCCACCTGGGCGCAAAATACGTCGTACCTCCGTTGGCGAAAATGACTCATGCTTGTTCAGCACAAGATCGAACCCGGCATCGCCAAACGGAAGGGAATCGTCATCCTGTATAGCCATCACGCGCACACCCAGCGGCTCCAACCTTTCCTTGGCAATAGGAATGTTCGGTGCATATGCTTCTGTCGCACATACGATCTCTGGAAAAGGGCGTAGCCGGGACAATAGCTCTCCCCCGCCTGTTCCCATATCCAGCATCGCCTTGGATGAATGGATAAACTTCATAGCCTTACTGACATAAGACCAGTCCAAAGGCTCGCTCGCCACTCGTCCTGTATCCAAAATGAATGAAAAATCCCATCTGGAAAATGGCTGCCTATGATGCTCCAACAACTGTAGAAATTCACGATCTTCTGTATATTTCAAATTATTTTGCTCCTCCACTATTGGACTGGACATAATTGAACTCTTCTCTCTGTATGTTCTACGTTGTATCTCTCTGTGCCTTTATTATGTCAGCCCTAATGTGGAGGAGCTCTTACCCGTCGATAAGGTTGTTATATGTCGTGTCCGAACCATCCTATGTTCATCTACCTCCGTCCATATGCTATCCAAACCAGATACTGTCCTTCGTAAGAGCTTAAGGAACTGCTGGTAATGCCTTGGCAAGCTCCGGTGTCATATCTTTCGGAGTTAATAAGTAATAGCCTGTGTGGGCATCTGAACTGTATAAAGGCTTAATCTTAACTTGAAACATATAAGTGCCTTTCTCTATATTTGGAGTAAGGTTATAAGGTCTGCGCTTTTCCAGTACAGTACTCCAAAGCTTCGGATCTGTAATAGTTGTTGCTTTGTGCTTCTGTTGAATACTTCTAAATAGTTTATAGTCTTCAATATACTGATTGGGTTGGTAAGGCTCAAGCTCTTCAGTAATAATAGGAACAGCCCGTATTGAAAAAATATCCTTAGAATCAATGATGACCTTATCCGCATATCCCTTTTGTTCTAACCATTCTGTAAGCTTGTGATAGGAAGCCGGCCAATCAAATGAAATTTCACGGTTCCATTTCGGTTCGTCATTGGTAAAATATGACTCTTTATTTGTAACAGAAACCCTCCCCAAAGGATATCGATCTGATTGCATTTCGCTATAACTCATATTTAATACTTCTTCTCTGAGTACGGCTTCAAATTCACGAGTTTCTTTGGGATTGGTTAAAACCACTCGTCTTTCATTATCATCTAAGGATTCGATATTGATCGTTTCTGCTCTCCCTTGCAGCTTATCCAGCTTGTATCTTACTGTTTTATAAGGCTCTGCTTCCATCACCTTAGTCAGTTCTGTCTGGAAAGGCTTCTCCGGGAATGTATAGCGGCGAGTCATGGTGGAACCATCATCCAAACGGTAGACTATGACTGCCGATTCAACCGCCAGGTTTTTGGACAACGTTTTCTCACCAGCTGCATGTGCACGTACGAGTTCACGATGTAAATTTAGCACAGAGGCGATGTAAGCTCTGTCTTGGGAGTAATAAGCTTCTGTTTGTGCATCTCCCCCTAGAGGCTCCTCTTGCCCGACATAAACCTTTTCTACGGAGTGAGCTGTTGGAATCCGTCCCTCATAACCCAACCAACCTGAAATCGGGATATACAGTACCAACCCCATGATCACACCGTAAACGACCATTTCCACCAAAGCACGAACACGCACAATTTGCCATGTCTTGCGGATGACCATCTCTACAACGATGTAGCCTAAAATAGCTCCAAGTGTATAGCCAAAAATCGACCAATTTACTCCTCTTGTACCTGGATTATAAAAATAATCACCTAGTACTAGCATGGCGCATAGTATAACCCCTGCCTTGAACAAAGGCTGTAAGAAAGGAAATGCTATGGCCTGAGTCGCCTTTTCGACCAAGCGTTTACGATACAAACCATAACTCAAGGCGACAAACAGCAGAGAGATACCTAAATAGGCAAGTAGCTCTATGTAGGAAAAGGCGCGCTGCGGCAGGTTCTCCATAATGCGTACAAACGGCGATAAGTTTTCCCAAACATTATTATTACTACGAAACTCCGAACCGTTAATATATTGGACAACGGTTTCTCGTACCCGCACATAACCGTATAAATTACGTTCCAGAAAACGCCCCATCATCATGAATAGAAACTGAGGCAATAGCAGCAAAACATACACTACTACGGCCTGTAGCAACGATTGTCCCACACAAGTCCCTACAAACACGGTAAAGGTAAACAGGAAAATCGTAAGGACGGATACGACCAGAGCCCACGATCCAATATCATTGATATGGAAAATATAAGGCAGTTCGATTGACGTGTTAACCCAAGCAGTTACTCCCGCAGTCAGCCACACAGGTACAAGTAAAAGAATAAGACCGCTAATGAAATGTGCCGTTAATAGATGCTCTCTACGCAAAGGTAGGCTATGATACAAATCGGATGGCCCCTGTCGCTGAACAAAACGAAGCAGCATCACGCCTGCCAGCACCGGTACGGTCATTAAAATCAATTTTTGCAATTCATTACCCGAGTTTGTGCTATCGAACAAGCTTTTTAAAACCACTCGTGGTTGTTCATCACCAATGCTCATAAACAATGGCAGCGGTACTGTAAACAGCAATCCCGCCAAGTACAATAGACCGATCCAGCCATGCTGTGTCAAGCATTGGCGAATTACGCCGCCGCTACAGAAGAATCGGTTGGATGTCATAACCTGCGTCCTCCATTTCATAAATGAAAATTTCTTCAAGCGTCAACGGTAGCAAATCGAACACATGCGGCTCATACGCTTCAATCGTCTCTGCAATCCGCTCTCGCTCACCCCGGATAATAAGCAGCAGAACACTGCCCCTCCGCTCCTTATGTACGACCGAAAGTTGGCCACAGACAGCTTCCTCATGCATGCTGTCCCGAAAAGCAACCTGCACCTTATGCGTATCAGATTTGAGGTCGTCGACCTCTTTTTCCAACAGCATCCGTCCTTGGTGCATAATGCCCACATGATCACACATGTCTTCAATCTCACGCAAATTATGAGATGAAATTACGACGGTCATCTCACGTGCAGCGGTTTCTTGGAACAAGAGATTTTTGATCATTCTGCGCATCACGGGGTCCAGACCATCAATGGGTTCATCCAAAACCAGCAGCTCAGGCATACAGCTCAAGGCAAGCAAAAAAGCGGCTTGACGCTTCATCCCTTTGGAAAATCGGTGAAGTTTGCGCTTCGGGTCCAGCTTAAAAATACCTGTTAGCTGTGTGTAGCGTTCTTCACTCCAACTTGGATAAATAGAGCGGTAAAACCGGGCCATCTGACGAATTGTCGCTTGTGGGAAGAAATAGGGAGCATCCGGCAAAAACAGAATGTGCTGCTTGACTTCAGGCTGCTCATATACCGGCTGTCCACCGATTAACACCTTGCCAACATCGGGTCGGTAAATCCCGGCAATAATTTTGAGCAAGGTCGTTTTCCCAGCTCCGTTCGAGCCCAACAGTCCAAAAATGGAGCCCTTCTTTACCGTAAGGGCTAGCTGATCAACAGCTTTTTCTTCTGTAAATGTCTTTGTGACTTCCCTTAATTCAATCAAGGGACATCCCCCTTTCCTTTGTTTGTTTAGCTTCCACGTATATGCCGTCCACTTCCTGCTGTGTAAAACCGAAATGGACAGCTTCGATCATTTGTTTTAACAATGCCGCCCGAATCTCATCTCGCTTGATTTGTTGCGGCTGCTGCTGGGTAGGCGTGACAAAGCTGCCTTTGCCTTGAACGGAATAGATATAGCCTTCACGTTCCAGCTCACGATACGCCTTCTGAATCGTATTCGGATTCACCGTAAGTTGAGCGGACAATGCCCTTACAGAAGGCAATTGCTCATCCGGCTGAAGCGATCCGTACACGATCATTTCCTTTACCCTGTCCATAAGCTGTTCGTAGATCGGCTTGCGGCTGCGGATATCCAGCTCGAACATGGACTTCCTCCTTTCAAGACTTATTCTGATTCACTTGTATATACTGAACTGTTCTAACTGTACTATCATTAATAGTACAGTTAGAACAGTTTGTCAATCTTTTCTTTGGACATTTCTTACAAAAATAGCCGTGATGCATCATGCATCACGGCTATCTCTTATTAGCCTTCCTTTGACTCATAAGGTTCATCACGGCTTATATTCGCAAGTGTTGAACCTTCCGGCAGCTTAAGATTCAGCTGGAACCGGAACGTCGCTCCTCTGGCCTCATCGCTATCCACACCAATGGAACCCCCCATCAGCTTAACCAAGTTTTTACAGATGGACAATCCCAGTCCTGTCCCTCCATATTTTCGGTTCAGTGCCGGATGAAGCTGGGAAAAAGGCTGAAACAATAGATGCTGGCGGTCTGCTGGAATACCGATTCCAGTATCCGTTACACTGAACTCAATCAGGCATCTATTTTTACGACGGCTGTAAGCCTTTCTCTCCACAAAGATATTTACACGCCCTCGCTCCGTAAATTTGATTGCATTGCTCACCAAATTCACCAGCACCTGTCGAATACGCACATGATCACCGACCAGCATCCCCGGCATTTCCTGATCTATATGCCATTCCAGTTCAATGCCTTTTTCCATAGCCTGCGTCATGAATAGGTCAGCCACACTGCCGACCACATCATCTAGCACAAAGGACTCGTGAAGCAAAGACATCTTGCCAGCTTCGATTTTGCTCAAATCCAGTATCTCATTCAATATCTGCATTAAAGCACCGCTGCTGCTGGTAATAATGTCTATATAGCTACGCTGCTCCTCATCCAATTCAGTATCTGCCAGTAACCCTGCCATGCCTATAATGCCGTTCATCGGTGTACGGAGCTCATGACTCATCACAGAGAGAAACTCTGACTTGGCCCGATCGGCGCGTTCAGCAGACTCCTTGGCCCGAATGATCTCCTTTTCATTCGTCCTGTCTACAAAAACCATCACAGCTCCTTTTCGCTCGCCATTATCCATCAAAGGACTGATTCGATAGGAGGCCAGAAAGCTGGACCCGTCTTTTTTCCAAAATACAGCTTCCTCAGCCTGATAAGAGGCTCCGCTTCGAATCGCTTGAAGAATAGAGGACTGTTCGTCTGGAAAATGACTGCCAATTTCGTCAGCATGGCGGATCATATCTATGCATGCGCCATTCAGCGGATTGGCCGAACTTACACCGAACATCTCGACAGCTGCCGGGTTCATAAAGCGGACATGTCCTTCGTTACTTAAACCCACAATTCCTTCGGATACGGCATTCAAAATAAGCGAATGCTCATTACTAAGTTTTTCAATTTGAGCAATGTAGCTTTTGAGAGGGGTCACATTTTCTATAATCCCGTAGCAGCCTACAATTTCCTCTTGCACGAAAATCGGGATATTCGTCATCTTAATGAATAGACGCTCCCCCTCCTTATGTATGAATTCCGATTCATAGGTTTGCGTCTCACCCTGCTTGGCCAGTTCCATATGACGCTTGATTTTGTCCTGTTCCTCAGAGGAAGCCATGATAAGTATGTCAGCCCCAAGCAGCTCATCCTTCGTATAACCCGTAAGCTCCACCAAGCTCGGATTCACACTCAAGATATGACCTTCCATATTCACGGCGCATATCCCAAGTGGATTATGCTGAAACAGTGACCTATAACGGTTTTCACTTTCGCGCAGACGCTGCTCCATTTCCCGGTGCTCTGTAACATCCTGGATCATACCAACCACTTGAACGGGCTTGCCTGCATGCTCGTCCATTTCAGCTTCCCAGATTGAACGCAGTACTTTTTGTTCCCCATTGGGCAATACAATCCGGTAAAAGGTTTCTTCGTGAACTCCCTTTAATATAACGTTGGTGATAATCTGTTTCATGCGCTCTGTATCTTCTGGATGAACAGCCGCCATGAGCGCGTCAATACTTGTTTCAACCGGCTTGACAAGATAACCAAAAATGCTACGAAATTCCTTGGAGAAATGCATAACATTGTTGACCAGATCCCAGTCCCATGAGCCGAACATCGCCAACTGCTGAGCTTTTGCCAAATTCTCCTCGCTCTTCTGGCGCTCTGTGATGTTGCGTCCGATGGACAGTACTCGCTTGATTCTGCCCTGTTCATCCCGAATAATGCGGTACGATACTTCCAGCCACAAATAGTGCCCGTCCTTATGACGAACACGCCGCTTCATGATGCCTGTTTCCTTGAAGAGTCCATGTACACGCATATAATCGGCATCTTCAACATGGTAGAATTGGAGCCGCTTTTTGCCGAGCATTTCCTGCTTTGTATAGCCTAGGAGTTTTTCCACCGAAGGAGAAATATATTGGAGTATGCCGTCCGCTGTGCTATATGAGATAACATCCGGCGTATTTTCCGTAATCAGCATGTACAAATCCTCATTATCCGAGAGCACCTGCTCCATATCTTTTTTCTCCGTAATATCCATTGCATACGCAATCAAATAAGATTGTTCGGTAGCCTCATCATCAAATATGGTTAATTCCAGCGATAGCCAGACGGATGTTCCCCGTTTATGTTTCAAACGCAGCTCTGTCTTATAGACTTGATCTGTAGCCTTAAGCCAACCTGCGTAAGCCTCCCTCAACCCGTGCTGATCCTGAGCCTCTTTATATAAGAGATGGTAATATCGGATATCTAGTAATTCCTCCTGCTCATATCCGACCATTTTGCAAAAGGCGGGATTGACGTACAGGCACTTCCCCTCCCTCGACAAAATCACGATTCCTGTCGGGGCATGATTATACATATGTTCCAGCAAAGGCAGTCGTCGAGCAGCAGAAAACACAATGAATCTCCTCCTTTGTGGTCCGGCAGTTTTTCTAACTATACCTATTCTAACATGATATGGAATTTTTATAACGGTGAGTCCGCCTTTAGGTGAATGCCCTTAAAACATGTATGCACAAAAGATTGCCGATGCAGATTCATCGGCAATCTTCGAATTATTTTTTTATACCACCCGGCTAAGAAAATGACGCAAAAATCGCTCCGCATCGACTTTAAGTGCCACGTCAACCGTAGTCAGTGCTTGAGCTTCGTTCTCATTTTGCACCTCACGGGTGCGACCAACCTCGGTGGAATCGCCCACCTCAACGGCAATGTGCATTGGACGCGTCTCCACAAAGCTGGAATCTATCGCTAATCCTACAGCCAGTGGATCATGCAAAGCACAGCCTGCAATACCAGGTCTGAAGTTGCGATAAGCTTCCATATAAAAGTCTGTCATATCTGCCATAAACGCACCCAGCTCGGTCCCTTGCTCACGCCATTTGTCCACATCCTGCTGTGGAAGCAGTGTTTGCATCGTGACGTCCAGCCCAACGAGCGTAAGCGGAAAGCCCGCTCCCAGCACATAGGCTGCGGCTTCTGGATCGGCGTAAATATTCGCTTCAGCCGTCGGAGTTACATTCCCTTTCACTGTGACCGCGCCGCCCATGATGATCAGGCGGTCAAGCAATTGGGGCAATTCGGGACAGCGATCCAATGCAATCGCAAGATTGGTCAGCGGTCCCACAGCTACCAGGGTAAGTTTGCCTTCATAGCGACGAGCCTGTCCGATTATAAAATCAGCGGCATCCCCAGACGCAGCTTGACGGGAGGGTGCTGATTTTAACTGATTGCCAATACCGTCTTCGCCGTGAATATGCCGGGAATAAGGTTTGAACAGCTCCCGAGTATACGGCTTGTGAGCGCCAGACACGACCGGAGCCTCTACCCCCAGTTTTTCCAGCAGAATCAGTGAGTTGCGTGTTGCCTCCTCCACCGAGATATTACCAAAGGTGGTTGTAATACCGAGTAGCTCCAATTCCGGCGAATGGACCGCGTACGCAATAGCAAGCGCGTCGTCAATGCCAGTATCTACATCTAAGATTAACTTTTTGCTCATGATGACCCTCCACAGTAGAACAGCATTCTTTTTTTCATTATACACAATTTCAATGCTTATTCCCTTGGTCATCAAATTCTTTATTCGAAGACGTAAAAAAGGCTACGACAGTTATGCCGTAACCTTCTTTTAATACTTTTCAATCATTCAAGGGCACATGTTCTGACCAAATCCTAAGGCTCGATTCCCCACACCAGCTTATCATTGTGGAACAACGTTGCTTTGTTCCATTCTGCATAAGAGGTTTTGGTTGGATCGAAGGAGTAATCATTGGATTCGTCCAGGTTGGACCAGTCGCTATTGTTCATGCGGATCTGAATATCACCTGTTTGCGCTCCGGCAGCAAGCGTACCGGCAGCAGCACTGAAACCAATTTCAATATAGTTGTCAGTAAAGGTACGCAGCACGTTATCATTACCTACTTGTGCATAGTCTACTGCAGATTGCAGCTCCTGGCTGCCATCTTTCGTGAAATAGTAACGAATTTTCAGCTCACTCAGCTTCACAGGTGTTGTTCCTTTATTTTTCAAGTTAAAGAAAGGCTTGACTGCGTTATTCGCTGGATCGGTGTCCCCGGCCCGGTACATTACAACCAGATCTCCCGCTGGTTCTGTAGGATCTGTAGGGTCTGTTGGATCAGTCGGTGTACCTTTAGGTTCAGCGCTTACCGCTGCGGAATCCTTACTTGTTCCTTTCGCATTCGTAGCACTTACAACATAGAAGTAAGTTGTTCCGTTCGTTAGTCCTTTATCCGTGTACTCTTTTTCCGTTACAAGAGGCGCAACGGCTGTAAAAGGACCTGCTTCGCTAGTAGCACGTTTGACCGTGTAGCTCTCGGCACCCGTAGACGCATTCCAAGTCAGCGTTACTTGAGCATTGCCCACAACAGCCTTTAAGCCTGACGGTACAGCTGGAGCTGTAGGCGCTGGGTCCACACCACCAGTGGAAGGCACGATAGCAGGGTACGCATTTTGTACCAGCATTACAAACTGATCATGGAACCATGCTCCTGAAATAGGTGCATTCGGTAAAGCATCTGTTAATGTGCCATCCTTGGTTGTATAGGTAGGATCACACATACGGTCAAAGCCTTTACCCTCATCGTTCGGAATGAGTGAGCTGGAACCATCGGAATCACCCGGAGGTTTCGCCCAGACATAGGCATCGATATGGCCAGCTGGAGCCGTTTGTGGCGGCGTTCCCATACCTGCTCCACTGTTATTACACCAGTTACCACGGTGCGAGCGTTTGTCAACACGGCCTGAGTTTACATAGGAGTTAATATCATTGCCAACTGCGGAAGTCGGACGGTTAGGTCCTCCCCATCCATTACGGCCTGTATCAATTAACATACCGAGTGAGCTCGGCCAGCCTGCGCTGACAAAATCTCTATGCAATGACTCTGCAAAATCCGATTCATCGAAATTAGGATTCCATTCGTAGTACTTGGACGATTTGATCGGCTGTCCACCGATATTCAGATTTGGATCAGGCAAATTAGGCTCTGTCAGCGGTGAAGTATTGGCTGTATTCGTGATAAAGCCATCTACACTGGCCAGACCTTTGCTAGTATCTTTGAAAATGGTTGTAAACAGGGATACCGTTGCTGAACGGTTGTTATCCCAACCTAACCAACCAGAGTGACCGATATCTACGTATTTGTACACATTCGGAATCTCGTTCAGCTTATTCATTGTGTACTTCACGCCAGCTTCATAAATCCCTGTAGACTTGGCTTGTGCACATTTCGGATCATCCAGATTAGTTACCAGATTTGGCAAACTGTCTGGTTCAATGATCGTTACGATACGAATATCCTTATATTTGGGATTTGCAAAAATAGCAGCTATTTTGTCAATATAATCCTTTTTATAGGTTTCCAGACCTGCCTGGGTCAGCGGCAATTCACCATTGGAAGCCAAGGCGTGACAATCCCGTCCGGGCAGATCATACACAATAAATTCCGCCGTAATCGGTGTGCTGCCTTTCTTTTGCGCCAATACTTGGTCCAAATGCGCTTCCAGGCCAAGCTTGCCTCCACCGCCGTTAATAGCAGCGATACGATCAAGCCATACGGCTGTCGGGAATGTTTTGACCGTTTGCATTTTTGCTTTCAGATTGGCATCCGTAATTTTGGCAATCGATGTGTCGACACTAGCCGCATAATCAGGGCTAATGTATTTTGTCGCCCCTTGGTAAGGATTGTCCACATGGGATTCTGCATGTATTTTATCCGTAAATCCTGCACCTGGTAGAAAGCTGCTTGCGACGAGTGATAGCGCAAAAGCATACTTCATGCTTTTACGAAGCACTTGCTTTGTTTTCAATTGCTTCACCTATCTTTCCGTGGATTTTGTTGAATCTTCCTATGTCGGCACCTGATTGTTACATGATTAAATGTGAGTTACGCCTACTCTCTCCAAAAAAAGCGGCGTTCATAGTTGTGAAAGGTAAGCGCTTTCTATTTGTTCATACGCTCACATTTTCCCCTTTTTGTCACCTCCTATGTTAGATTATAGTGAGCTGGAAATCTGCTGTAAATTGAATAAATTAAGGACTACATTATTAATTAGGCATATGAATTGCCACCCTAGTGGTTCATCGCGGCCCCTCTTTTTCTGAAGTCGGTTTCTTCATTTGTTGAACATCCCTGCTATAACAAGCTTTCGGGAGATTTAGGATCGACGGCAAAAGAGCAAATTCATAAAAAGTAAGACCGTATTCTTTAATTTCCGTCAGCCTAAATCGACAATGATAAACTTCAGCACGCCAACTATGCCAAATCGTCATATCTATCGACAGCAAAAAGGTGCTTTCAGGCCATCATGACCATGAAAACACCCTTTTATTGTAGTGAAGTCAATCTCTGCTCTTATTGTTCTACACTTTTTCGCGATCCTTGCCTTTGTCGGATTGCCCTGCATTTTTATTGGCGGCATCCCGATCCAGCTGCATTTCTTCAACCGTCTTCACCTTAAGTCGTGCTGCTCCCTCATAGGGTCGGGTTGGAATCAGATCATCTACAGCCAGACGTTGACGCGCCTCGGCAATCGCTGCTCCATATTGCGGCAACCATGCTTCCTGCGCCACCAGCATCTCATCAACCATCTGCCAAATTTCTTTCGGATTGCACACCGCGCCCACTAGCGGATCCATCATAAACGCTTGCCGCAGCAGCTTATCATCTCCGTGTACAGCCGCTTCAACAGCCAAACGCTGGACGGAAATACTTACATTGCAGACGGCAGCAAGACCAAGCGGTAGGTCTCCTACATGTGGCATGGAGATACCATTCCGATCCACGTATCCAGGCGCTTCAATAATCGCGTCGTCTGGCAAATTGGAAATCACACCGTTATTAACGACATTAAAATGCCCCCGGTATACACGTCCGATTTCCAGACCTTCGATAATGTATGAACCATGCTCTTCACCGCGATTTTCCGCCCTGTACTCCAATGGGTCTTCTTTCATCCAGTTAGGGAAATCTGTTTCAAACCAATTACGTCCTTCTGTACATACACGCAGATAGCCGCCTGTTTCTCCGTTGATCCAGCTGCCTAGATCAATCCAGTCCATAATTTCATTGGGACGCTTCCGGTACCAAGGCACATATTCACTTAGATGACCATTCGACTCTGTGCTGTAATAGCCAAAACGACGAAGCATGTCGATGCGTACCTTTTCGGTGCGGCTATATTCGGGATGTTTTTCAAAAGCCTCCAGCAGTCCGGCTGTCAGATCCTTGCCTTCATGTGACGCCTGAATGTACCACGTCTGGTGATTGATTCCGGCACACACAATGTCCACATCCTGCTTCTCCAGACCATACACCTCGGCAATTTGGTGATGCCCATGCTGGACGCCGTGACATAGACCGATTGTACGCACACCGCTGTATTTATTGCAGGCCCACGTCATCATCGCCATGGGGTTCGAGTAGTTCAGCAGCAATACATCCGGTGCACTTAGCTCGCGGATATCCTTGCAAATCTCCAGCATTTCAGCAATGCCGCGCTGACCGTACATAATGCCTCCTGCACACAGGGTATCTCCCACGCATTGATCCACGCCATATTTCAGCGGAATATCCACATCGGTCGCAAAGGCTTCAAGACCGCCAACCCGGATCGTACAAATGACGTATTTGGCATCCTTTAAAGCTATCTTTCGGTCCGTAGAGGACTGTATTTGTATGGATAAACCGTTCTCCCGAATATCCCGTTGGCACAGCTCAGTGACCATATCCAAATTGTGCTGACTGATGTCCGTAAAAGCCACTTCAATATCGTTAAATTCCGGCACTGATAACAGATCTCGTAAAATTCCACGGGTAAAACCGATGCTTCCTGCTCCAATAAACGCTACTTTAAATGACACGGCATTCAACCTCCGGTAATTAGAATGGGTATATACCGTCATTGTAGCAATAGGCCCGTAGAAAGCGTTATCAAAATCATGACCAGTTTCGTATTTAGGTGTCAAAAATCCTAACTTTCGCTTCAATAAATGCTGCTTGCCGTTGACGATAGCTGCCTACGCTTCTTTTGTTGCTGTATAATGAGTTAAGTCTCTAAATATTGACAAAGGAGCAATACATGTCAAACCGTAAATGGACATTTATCCTTATCCCCGTCTTCCTGCTATTTGCCTGGCTGCTCTTTCAGTTCACTTTGTCTTCTTTTCAAATTCACCAATTTGCAGAGTTATTGAAGACGGTTTCTCCAAAAGACGGGGTTTCCGATACAAAAGTCGTACTGATATCACAGGAGTTGGATAATTATTACTGGCGGTCAATCGAACAAGGAGCCCGAAAGGAAGCGGAACAGTACGGTATGCGGCTCGATTATATCGGGCCGGACCGCATTAATCCGTCTGAGCAGGTCAAACTGCTGGATAAAGCGATCGCCAGTAAGGCGGATGCAATTCTGGTTCAAGGGATAAATGATCCAGAGTATCGCCGATTAATCGACAAAGCAGCCGGACTTGGCATCCCCGTCATCACGATCGATACGGATGAACCAGACTCCCGTAGACTAGCTTACGTGGGAACGGATAACGAAGGAGCAGGAAAACGGATGGGCGCGCTATTAGCGAAAGCCTCTGGAGAGCGTGGCGACATCGGAGTTATGATCAGTAGCGAGCGTGTCGAGAATCAGCGACTCAGGCTTGCTGGATTTCGTTCCGTGATCGGTCGCTATCCCAAGCTCCGCATTGTGGAGATTCGCTCCTCAAATATTTCACGGCTTCAGGCAGCACAGCAAGCTCAGAACATGCTCACCCGGTATCCGCAGATCCGCTACATGGTCGGATTCAGTGCGCTGGACGGCCTTGGCATTCTGGAAGCCTCGGAGCGGCGCGGCGCGCGGAGTTTGCAGATTTTCGCTTTTGACGATATGACCGAGACGTTGGAAGCCATCAGAGATTGCAAAATTGAACTGACCATTGTTCAACAGCCAGAGGAAATGGGGGCTAAGGCCATAAAATTGCTGAATGATTATCTAAAGGGGAATGCCCCCCAGGAATTAACCTACACCAGAATATATGAGATGCATGCGGACACTCCCGACAACATGTCCGGAGATGACAGACGATGACGATCAGAACGAAGCTGCTTCTGTTCATCCCTCTTCTAGTTGTGTTCGCCAATATCATCGCTTATTTTGTATTCCAAAGCGGAAAGGTCGTACAACAGAGCTACGATGAAATGCTTGGCCGAATTCTCCTCATTGAGCAAACCTCCGAATCGGCGGAGAGCAACCTAAAGCTCCTATATGCCTATCTGCTTAATCCAAGAGACGATAAGGCTGTGCAGGGTCCGACAGAATACCAATTAATGCAGTTGAAAGCCAGAATTCAGGAAGTCTCCGACTCGACCGACCCTTCTTTCGCCGAGGAGGACTACATGAATCTGTTGGCCACATTTCTTGAACAGAAACAAGCCGCAGTTCTGGATGCAAAGGCACAAGATCCTCAATCGGCTTTTGAACATTATATTGAAGCGGAGAAAACCGTCAGCTATATTCATGAGGAGGGTCAGCAACTGATCGATGCTGAACTGGCTTATTACCGGCCAATCATTGAGAACATCCGGAACAAGAATGAGCGAATGAACGGATGGGGAGTGGCGTTGTTCGGCATGAACGCGCTGATGGGGGTTTTGCTTGCAATCTGGGTCTCGCGCAGCATTACTGGCCCTGTCGGCAGACTTGTCGGACTGGCGAAGCGAATCGCCACAGGTGATCTGAATATCAAGCCCCAACCGCGACGGGATGACGAGCTAGGCGTACTGTCGGACGCCATTTCGCAAATGTCCACCGATTTGAGCATCCTTATCGAGAAGGATAAACAGAGTCTGGAAATGCGGCGGCTTGTGAAGGAACTGGAGCTTCTGGCTCTGCAAAATCAAATTAACCCGCACTTTTTATTTAATACCTTAAATGTGCTCTCCAAGCTGGCGATTCTGGAAGGGGCGGAGAAAACCAGCGACCTGATTGTTTCGCTGTCCAATCTGCTACGGTACAGCCTGCAGAAGCTGGACAAACCCGTAACTCTCCAGGAGGAACTGGATCATATCCGCGAATACGTAACCATCCAGCAGGCGCGCTTCCGGGACAGGATTCGCTTTGATCTTCACTTTGACGCTTCCGTACTTCAGCAGCAAATTCCGGCCCTGACGATCCAGCCATTTATTGAAAACGCTTTTCTTCATGGTGTGGAAGATATGGAAAGCGGAGCCATTATCGTGTTAACGCTGTCGAGAGCGAACGAAGATGTACAAATTGAAATTTCGGACAACGGAAAGGGTATGACGGAGGAAACCCGGCTGTCCGTACTCCGTCTTAAAGGCGAAGCCGAAAGCGGCAGTTCAACAGGACTTGGAATGCAAAATGTGTTTAGGCGGCTGCAGTTGTTCTACGGAAAGGAAGAAGGAATGGTTGAAATCAATAGTAATATCGGACGAGGTACTACCATAACCATACGAATTCCAGTCAAGAAGGAGAGTGAGCGGACTGATGTATCGGTTGTTGATCGCGGATGACGAGGCTTTGGAGAGGGAAGGACTGGAATTGACAGTGGAACGGGCGATGCCGGGGATATTCCGGTTTATTCATGCTGGCAACGGCCGCATGGCGATTGAATGCGCGGAAGAGCACCGTCCCCATATTGCCATTCTAGATATCAATATGCCCGGAATTGACGGGCTTGAAGCGCTTCGTGAATTAAAGGAGCGGCTTTCCGATACCCGATTCGTGCTCGTCACTGCCTACGATTATTTTGCCTATGCCCAGAAGGCGCTCTCTTTGGGCGTAAAAGAATATATTCTGAAGCCGGCGAAGCGAGAACTCATCATCGGCACTTTGAAACGACTGATTGAAGAAATTGAGTGCGAGAAGCGGGCACGTACGGAAGAATTGGAGCTTAGGCATAAAATCTCACAGTTAATGCCGCTCGCAGAAAATGAGCTGGCTTTAATGCTTATGGTCGACCAGACCGTGGATTCGAGCGCTTCCCAGCTATCAGAATGGCTGGACTTTCCTCTTGATCAGGGAAGCGCCATCATTGCCGCCTTTGACGGATATACGGACGAGCAAGATAAAAAGAAAATTTACGATCATTTCCGAAGCTATGTAAAAACGCATGGCCCGAATGCCATTGTAAGCTCCTTGATCGACCATCATGTAGCCACTTTTTTACGCAAGCCGCCTGCCACCAGCGAAAACGACTGGCGCCAGTTGGTTAAACACCTCGTTCAGCAGCTTTCCGAGCTTGCCCAGCAGCAACTTGGTATAAAGACAGCCATTGGAATTGGATCGCTGCATAGCGGTGAGGAAGGACTTCGCAAATCCTATTTTGAAGCTGTTTTTGCCTCCACCCTACGCAAACGGGATGGAGGTTACTGCCACTTTGACGAACTGAAGTCATCAGAGGCTGGAAACGCTTCTTTGCTTGCCGTCAAAGCGGAGAATGGAATGCTTCAGCAGACGTACGTCATGTCAGCACTGCAACGGATACGCGAACAGCGGGAGGTTCAAACACTGACTATGCTGGGTAGGGCGAAAATGTATATTGAGGAACGGTTCAACGATGATCTTTCGCTGGAAGAAGTGGCTGATTTTATCCATTTGAATCCTCACTACTTCAGCAAAATTTTTAAACAGGAATACGGAGAAACATTCATCGACTTTGTAACCCGGCTGCGGATTGATAAAGCCATCTCTCTGATTAAGGCTGGCAACCTTACTCTTAAGGAAATCAGCTTTGAAGTGGGTTATAAGGACCCGAACTATTTTAGTCGCGTCTTTAAAAAGATAACGGGCGTTCCTCCCACTGAGTTTAAAGGCCAAAAATAGTGAGATTCATCCATGCCGACTATCGGCATGGATTTTTTTAAGCTCGAATGACAAGGTAATGCTAGGTTCAGCCCCGCTATCTCCGATTCGGGAACCGAAGCCAAAATCGTGCATGAAAAGGTCCGTTTATTGAAGACGATAACCGGCCTTTCTTTTATAAGCGCATGTTATACTTCTCCTCGAAGAACGGAATGAGGTTCCAGAGATCTGGAGGGGAGATGATCATATGGCAGTAATCATCAATAATGAAAGCGCTCAACAGAAAGCGCTTCAATCAGAAAAACCCAATATGCTTTTTGTGACGTTGGTATCCATCGTAGCTGCGCTCGGAGGCATCCTGTTCGGTTTTGATATCGCGGTTGTTTCGGGAGCAGTCGAATTCCTACAGCAGCGTTTTTCGCTGAGCGAATTTCAGGTTGGTTGGGCCGTTTCAAGTCTGATTGTCGGGAGTGTCACCGGAGCAGCTCTCTCCGGCTACATGAGTGAAAAGATCGGCAGAAAAAAGGTATTACTGGCCGCCGGATTTTTATTCGTCGTCGGCTCGATCTGCTCTGCGCTTCAAGACACGTTCACCGGGTATGTTATCTTTCGCATGATCGGCGGCATTGGCATAGGAATCACTTCCACCGTTTGTCCGGTGTACAACGCGGAGATCGCCCCCGCCAAATACCGAGGCCGTTTGGTTGCTTTAAATCAGTTGGCGATCGTAACAGGGATTTTCCTGGTTTATTTTCAGAATTCGTGGATCGTCAGCCTGGGGGATGAAGCCTGGGGTGTCTCAACAGCCTGGCGCTGGATGTTCGGAGTGGGAGCCGTTCCGGGACTGATCTTTATGCTCTTGATGCTCTTCATACCCGAAAGCCCGCGATGGCTTATTAAACAAAATCGGCCTTATGAAGCGCTGCCGATTTTGCTGAAAATTCACGGTGAAGAAGCCGCTAAGCAGGAAGTGCTTGATATCAAGGAATCATTCAAAAATGAGAACGACTCATTGAAGCAATTGTTCGCTCCCGGTATTCGGGTCGCTCTCTTTATCGGTGTTATGCTCGCCATTATGCAGCATATTACCGGCATTAATGCCATTTTGTATTACGCGCCGGTTATCTTTAAAGGAATGGGACTCGGTACGGACGCTTCTTTGACCCAAACCATTTGGATCGGGTTGATCAATGTGTTGTTCACCATCGTATCCGTATGGCTGATCGACAAAGCGGGACGAAAAGTCCTGCTGATCATCGGCACCTCATTGATGACCTGCTGTTTGGTTATTATTGGAGCCGCATTCAAAATGGGTTTGACCACCGGACCGCTCGTACTCATCATGATATTGATCTACGTGGCCTCCTATGCTATATCGCTTGGGCCGATCGTATGGGTTATGATCTCAGAGATCTTTCCGAACCGCATTCGCGGTAAAGCGGTAGCCATCGCTTCGATGGCATTGTGGGCCGGCGATTATCTGGTATCGCAGGCATTCCCTCCTCTGCTGAGTTCAGCCGGCCCGTCCAATACCTTCTGGTTATTCGGAGCCATCTCGTTGTTCGTCGTAGTCTTTATATGGCGCAAGGTTCCCGAAACCAAGGGGAGATCACTTGAACAGATGGAAAATATGTGGCTTGGGAAATGACCCAACTTTAGCCACGCCCTCTGAGTCATACCGACCTTAAATCGGCAATGGTTCAGAGGCTTCTTATTATCAGCTCCCATCCTCCTCCGCATAGTTCCTCACATTGCGCTCCACAGCTGAGCGGTATTCTACAGGCGTCTTGCCTGTGTGCTTTTTGAACAACATATGAAAATACTGCCTGCTGGCCACGCCTACATAATCGGCAATTTCTTGAATGGGAATGTCCGTTTGCTGAAGAAGCATACGGGCCTTGTCCATTCGCAGCATCGTTAAATACGCGGTGAGCGTTAGCCCAGTATGTTTTTTGAAAATACGGTGCAAATAACCTGGGTGCAGATTCACGGCTGCCGCCATGTCCTTAACCACAATATCTCGATCATAGTTCAGATGGAGAAATTCAATGCATCGTTTGATGTACATATCCGTTTGCTGCGTGTTGCTGCGCTCTGCCTCTTCCCGTAGACGTGCAATTCGTACTAGCAATTGCATAAAAAGCATCTCGACCATTGCACCCGGCTGTTCTTTTCGTTGGTCCAGCTCCAGCACGAGACTTTTCAGCGTATAATATACCTCTTCCGGGTCCGATAGTACCAAATATGGGAACGGACGTGACATGAGCGTCGTGACCTCCTGCTCCTCTGCTGCCATTTGTCGGATAGACGGTCCTACTCTCACTCCCTCCGAAAAACCAAACTCTACATTTAGCATCCGGCACGGTTGTTCTCCTTCCACCACCAGTCGATGCGGTACACCTGCGTCTAGCATAATAAACTCGCCTTTACGCAGCGTGATGCTTTCTTCCACATTTTCTCCCGTTTGTACATCTACCCTGCAAAAGCCGGAAATCATGTACATAATTTCGGTAGAATGATGATCGTGGTAAGACATGGTATAGTCATGCCATTGCTTGTAATAGTAAGCAAAAAAACGGGGAATATAATCCCCGTCACGCAGCCGTGGCTCAAACAGACTTCCGTTCATCCCCGCACCTCCACAAAATAGATAAGGCTAACACGACAACGTATCTGCAACCGCTCTATTTTCACAGTTTAACAGACTGAGTCCTGTACTTCTATTTCACTCCATCGGACGATCTGAAATCCTTTGGAATACGGCAGGCGACTCTTGCCTAAAAGGTTGAGGATTTATCACTTTTTGGACTTAAATACTGAATCAACATTCCCGCAAATCGGTTAGCAATTTCTATATCATCAAGTTCGTTATTCCAATCGTCCTTGGACGTCAGACTCATTTTCTGGAGTATACCCATCATAGACGTGAAGATAAAATGAGCGGTCTTTAAGGGTTCCGTGTCAGACTTCAATGATCCATCTTGGAATCCAGCTTCCAGAGCATCCATCAGGAAATGTCGTTCCTTTCCCCTGCTAACAAAATTTTTGTACTGTTCTTTGAGTTCTTGATTTGAATCATAAGCTTCGTAATGCAGATCGAATAAAAGAATAAACTTAATGTATTCTGGATGTTGCCAAGCGTAATCAATCCATGCATCAAGCATCGAAGTAAGCATCTCCTTACCACTCATTTCGGCTGAAGGTGCCCTTCTAACAAATTCGGTCATGCTCTCCAGGATTTCCATCTGAACCTCAAAGATCAGTTCGTTCATGGACTGAAAGTGCTTATAGAATGTGACCCGGCTTACACCAGCCACGTTGCATACATCCTTAATATTAACTTTGAGAAAGCTTTGCTTCATAAAAAGTTCCTTCGCAGCCGCAATGAGTTCTTCCCGATTTTTGTTTTTCAAATTCTGGTGCCAGTTCTCAGTCATTAGCAACCATCCGTTTCTCATTTTTTGGTTTTTGTAAGGTTAAGAAAAGGGCAGATGCAAGAATAAGTGCACCAAAAATATAAGGAATATGAATGTGCTTGTCAAACAACAAACCCGCTAAAATAGGCCCCAATATATTGCCTAGGCTAGTATACGTCGTATTCAATCCGGCGGCATATCCTTGACGATCACCAGCTGAGTTCGCGATCATTGTACTTACGGTTGGCCTTAGGAAGGCATTAAAAGCAAAAAACAGTGCCGATACCACCAGCAGATAACCTAAATTGATCTTAATTATCATTAACAGTAAAGCGACGGCTGTCATGATCAAAGAGAGACGTATTAGCTTCATCTCTCCAAGTCTCTTGATGAGATAATCGAGCAGCCATATCTGCACAACGATGCCTATAATTGCACCAACCGTAATGATCATTGAGATTTTAGTGGCATCAAAACCGTATTTTCGTTCTACAAAAAGAGCATACACTGTTTCGTAATTCATCAAACCTAATGTCATGATCAGAATGAGGAGAAGATAACGAAAATAGGATGTCCGAAATGAATTTAGGATTTGGTTGCGAATTGGCTCCCGGCGAACCCATTGGCTAGCGGGTTTTCGTTTTTCCTTGGGTAGTGTCTCTGGCATATACAAACTAAGCAGCGTAGCTACAAGTCCAAGTCCACCAGCAAAAAAATAGGGCACCCTTATGCCAAACTCAGCGATCATACCGCCTAACCCCGGACCAAGCACCATACCCAAATTCATGGAGGCACCCAAGTATCCCATTCCTTTAGCTCGGGTTTCAGAAGTGGTAATATCAGCGACGTAGGCCATATTGGAAGGAACCATTAGTCCAATACCTATCCCCCCGATAAATCGGGCAATATATAGAAGAGGCAATGTCGTAGAAACAGCAAACATGAGATCCGAGATGACGGTTAAAAACAGACCGATGATGATCATGGATTTTCGACCCCATCTATCCGAAAGCTGCCCACCTAGGGGCGAAAAAATAAACTGTGCTGCTCCAAAAGCGGCAATAAGATACCCCGCAGCAGCTCCTGCCGCATTAAATTGTTTCAAATATTCAGGCAGAATGGGAATCACCATACCTTGACCCAATAAAGCAATAAACAAATTCAGCATCAGAATGAAAAGTGGAAATGTAGCAGACTTAGGTAAGCTGCTCATGTTTGTAACCCCCTCCAACCATTTACACTATGTAACCCTTTACTATATGTAAACCATATTAGTTGAAATAGGGGCCATTGTAAATAAAAATACAAACCTATTAAGCCTAGCTATTAGGCTCCTGTTTTGCAAACTCCTGTAACATGCCTCTTATTTGTTCTACCAATTCCCATGCCACAACCAGAACAATGACCTTTAATAGTACGTACCTGTAAAAAGGCATACTTAAAAAGGGCCACCCCCAGGGCAATGTCATTAAGATAAGACGCAGGTTCTAAATCAGGAACAAGAGCAGGTTATCGAAAAGATAGCCCGCTCTTTTTTTGCATGAAAAAGAAAAAAAAGACTTGACAAGAAGATGGTCATATGTGGCGAAGCCCCTTGAAAAAACGAGGAGGTTACGCCAATGGATGAGTACGCAAATTCCCTAAAAGAAACGCTGACATCCCTCATACGAGAAATGTCAGCCGCACCAGCACCTTATGTCAAAAACCCTGAAAAAGATTTTACCCGAAAGAAAAAGCTGCCCTTTGAAACGGTTATGCAACTCCTGATCTCCATGGGGGGGAACAGCCTATATAAGGAACTCTTGGAATCACAAGGTTATGACGTAAATACCGCGACCACTTCTGCTTTTGTCCAACAGAGGAATAAAATCCTGCCGTCTGCTGTGGAATTCTTGTTTCACCAATTTACGCAATCATATACGGATATCAAGGACTACCGGGGGTATCGTTTACTTGCTGTTGACGGTTCGGATTTGCATATCGCAACGGACTCTGCGGACACGGACACCTATTTTCAAAGTCAACCGAACACGAAAGGCTATAACCTTCTGCATTTGAACGCAGCCTATGACTTGTGCAATAGACTTTACGTGGATGCCATTGTTCAGCCACGAAGGTTTTGCAACGAGGGAAGGGCGTTGGCTGCTATGGTTGACCGTTCCCCGATCAAAAGCAAAACCATTGTTATTGCCGATCGAGGGTATGAAAGTTACAACAATTTCGCGCATATTGAACGCAAAGGGTGGAACTATGTCATACGGGTAAAGGATTTGGATTCCAATGGTATTCTTTCGGGCTTGCGTGTGCCCTCTATCGGAGAGTTTGATTGGGACATTCATCTGACACTCACAAAAAAACAAACCAAAGAGGTCAAGGCTCATCCTGAGATGTACAAGTTCGTCCCTTCCACGTCTACCTTTGATTTTTTGGATCTGCAGGAGAACTTGTTTTATCCGATTTCCTTTCGGGTTGTTCGTTTCATCCTGCCTAATGGCACTTATGAAACCGTTATTACGAGTCTTTCTACCGCTGGTTTCCCACCCGATGAAATCAAGTCCATTTATAACATGCGATGGGGGATTGAGACCTCTTTCAGGGCATTAAAATACACCGTCGGTCTGACGAATTTTCATGCAAAGAAGCAAGAGTCCATCATCCAAGAGATATTCGCAAGAATGATCATGTACAATTTCACTGAAATGATGACCTTGCACGTCGTCATTTCCCAAATGGATACACGGCATCCCTACCAAGTCAACTTTACGGTTGCCGTTCACGTTTGTAGATATTTCCTGCGCTCTCGGCACGATGAACCCTCGCCCGATGTTGAAGCGCTGATTCGCAAAAACATTTTGCCGATTCGACCCATTCGCTCAGGGCAGAGGAATACACGCAAAATCCGCTGGAAATCAGCTGTTAGCTTCGTCTACAGAGTAGCATAATTCGGTTCACATGAACATTTTTTTAAGCGGATACTCTATCCGCTTTGTTTGCTGTACACTTTTTTCCTTGCTTGCACAAAAAACAAACGGCACGGGGCTTTTCCCATGCCGTTTCGGATTTCATTTTTATTCCCGGAATTGTCTTTGAGCTTATCTTAATGACATTGATCCCTTGGGGATTTCTTTTTTTGTCTTCAAATCATTTTTTTAGCCTGTGGTGATAATAAAATTGTTCAATAGGTACTATTCAATAAGTGCACTTCAATATGTAATTCTTAACTCTGGATTGTCAACACAAAACTGAACAACTCCTATGAGGGCACTTTTTCCGTCCCTTCTTCTTATCTGCTCGTTCTACTAGCCCTTATATTTTCTGTCCAACTAAGAGCCGATCCATCATTCAACACTTTTAACATGTTACTTTAATCTTCGGCAGCCGGATTTTTTCCTGCACTGTCTCTATGAATGCAAGACAACAGAAGATTATATAAAAGATTCTTCGTTTAGGTTGTTAAATAACCATGTTAATTACCCTATAAATGAAGAGCAATTAAAGCGCGCAGTTCTCAACTCGAGTGAAACAAAAAAACTTTGGAGGTTAAATATTATGGCAAAAACACGTGAGTATGCTTCAACTGAACTAATTGCAAGATATCCGTTTAGCGGTTACGTCCGGGTATCTAATGGGAGTGTTGGCTAAATGACGATAAAAGACACGGTGGCCCGAACGATTGCGAGGAAAGCAGACGCTAAAGTAGGCGAGATAATAGGTCAAACTACCACTAAGGTAGCTGAGGAGATTACCACCCCGATACCTTCCAATTGGGCAATAGGTGGACTGACCAGCGCTGGTATGGAGACGAGTGTTACGAATAGTTATAGATCCGGATACATCGACGTGTCGAAGGTGAAGAGACTCAGGCTAGAAAATAACACAATTATGTACAGGGTTAATTTATACAACGCGGCGAAGCAGATGCTACGGCAAGCTGCGTTTGATATTAATTATTACACGGTCGATGATGACGTTTACTTTGTAAGAATTGTAGTTGCCGATACAAGCAAAACATCTTATCAAGTCTACGCCGTAGACGTCACAACTACGACAGAACCTATATTTATACCTAGCGCACTTAAATTTGGATTTATGCCAAGTAATGACGCGGCAACTAACGCGGTTGCACTACAAAGGGCCGTTGATGCGGGAGGCATGATAAGGGTAGAACAGCCAGGCATCTACGATATCGACAGAGCGATAAAGATCGGGGACAACGTCACTCTAAATTTTGGTCCAGGTGTCTTTTTAAGGCGCACCACATCAAACGGGTACGTACTCGTCAATAAGGGTGCATTTACTCGTAGTTACAACAAAAACATCGTAATAAGAGGTTTAAAGCTAATATGCAACGGTAAAGAATCCACTGCGGGCTCAGACTTAATTACGGGGTTGAGAGGTCAAATCTCTTTTTTCTATGTTAAAAATCTCTCAATCGAAAACTTCGAATGTCTCGACCTCCTATCCTATAGTTATTGCGTACAGATATGCACCTTCGAGGATGTAATCATAGACAAGATACGAGTAGAGGGAGGCAAGGACGCGGTACACTTTGGTAGAGGCAGTAATTTCGTAGTCCGTGATGGAAAATTTAAAACGTACGATGATCCTATAGCGTTAAACGGGCATGACTACGATACAGGAAATCCACAGCTTGGTTGGATCGAGAATGGCTTAATAGAAAATTGCTACGATTTAGCCGCTGCATCTACGACTGGATACTTCTTACGTGTCCTCGCCGGCGCTTGGGTTGATTGGTTTTCCGGCATGGAGCTACAAAAGTCAGACACGGTGGTAAGTAATGGGCGATTGTACCGAGTAGTCGCGAATCCCGACGGCACTAAGTACACATCAATGACGGCACCTACACACGTAAACGGGACGGTCACTCTCGACGGTAATATTAAATGGGTGATGATACAGGACGATGTTACCTATACGGCAGGTTGTAGAAATGTACACCTGAAAAACATCTACCTACAGAAAAACAGACCCGTCGCAGTTAGTCTCCACCTTGACAAGGACAACTACTCCCGTAGTTACTACCCAAATGCAACACCGCCCATTCAGAAGAACATCATTTTGGAAAATATACACATGCAGACTGACATCCCCCGATTAATCACAGCTACTACTCCCGTCGACACAATAAAGCTTGTAAATAGCGAGATAACGAATACATCAATCGTACTTAATAATATAAGCACCGCGGGTATGACTTACAGCAACACCAACCTTATTATGATGGGTGTGACGTTCAAGGGTACCGGAGGGCAGAGGTTAGTAAATTGCGCGGGCGGCAGAACGGCATCTGTTAAGGTAGTCGGGAGCGTCGTAGAGAACGCAACCTACGCACCTACTTTTTCGTCCGGCGTTACTATCGTAGCTAAGGATATATAGCCACAAACTAGCGGCCAGGTAGAAATTAGCCGATGTGCTTCAACACGATGATTTTTACTCATTATTTACATGAGAGTGTATCTTGTGATTCCAAGAGTTCCTTATATAGGCTGTTCCCCCCCATGGAGATCAGGAGTTGCATAACCGTTTCAAAGGGCAGCTTTTTCTTTCGGGTAAAATCTTTTTCAGGGTTTTTGACATAAGGTGCTGGTGCGGCTGACATTTCTCGTATGAGGGATGTCAGCGTTTCTTTTAGGGAATTTGCGTACTCATCCATTGGCGTAACCTCCTCGTTTTTTCAAGGGGCTTCGCCACATATGACCATCTTCTTGTCAAGTCTTTTTTTTCTTTTTCATGCAAAAAAAGAGCGGGCTATCTTTTCGATAACCTGCTCTTGTTCCTGATTTAGAACCTGCGTCTTATCTTAATGACATTGACCCCCAGGGTAGTCCTTTTTAAGTATGCCTGCAAAGCTGTTGATCGAGAGCCGACTTAAGAGCTTTGCTTTCTCAACTGACCATAATATAAATCACTGTAAAAGCCTTTGTGAGCCAGCAATTCATCATGAGAACCCTGCTCCTCCAGACGGCCATCCTTCAAGACCAGAATCCGG
>RCUF01000193.1_pt1 | contig 27660 bp, 24 predicted proteins | sample 2166311 | NCBI WGS metagenome assembly RCUF01 (sample SAMN09932608, study PRJNA488358) | compost metagenome | feature: garden; material: soil; isolation source: compost soil in 4-hydroxybenzonitrile-enriched culture | place: Germany: Experimental Botanical Garden Goettingen | collected 2016-01-27
TCTTCCTTGCACCGCTATTTCTAGTTTTGACACTAACCCTACTTTTGGGACAGCCCTATATAACTTTTATTCAATCGATTCTGCTATTCGGATAAGCTCGCTTGTTTCTATCTTTTCACCCATTTTGCTGGTATGAATACCATAAAGCACTTCTCCGTCTTCCCAATCAATAGATCTTCCATCCGTAATAATAGCATCCGCTCCGTTTACCTTCGATTTTTCAATTATGCTGTCTGTCGCTAAGGAATATGCCGTCTCATCATCAGCATATCTTTCATGAATCGTGATTTTCTTATCGGCATCGCCAGCTTTTGTAAATACTAAAGTAACGTATTTAGGGCTAATCTCACCCTGTTCGTCAACGTACATTTCTGCGTGCTTAAACTCAAAACCTTCAGGCAAGTACGTAGGCATACCTACTTTAAAATTGGTATAGCTGCTTAACTCGGCAGGATCTGTCAGAACCTGTATCCCTTCCTTGAGGGACAATTCCGCTTCTGCCTTAGTTATTATTTCACCGTTACTAATCCCTGCAATTTCCTCACCTTCAGCCGTATATAGAGGTCCATTATTTTTACTCAACTCATATACTGGCTGACCGTCTTTCGTAAACAATTTCCCTTGCAGTGAATCAGGGACCGGTACAGCCCTGTCTTCAGGAGTCTCATACTGTACCACCGTAATATGTCCAAGCGAAATAGTGGAAATAATTTTGTCCAGCAAACCGCTAGCCAAAGACGGTTGAGTAAACAGAACGCCCAGCATAAGAATTAATGCAGTTACGATAGCCGCACCTCTCGATATCCTGCCTCTATTTCCATTACTATGACGTTCCTTGCGGGGTGAGGATGATTGCACAACCCGATTCCATACCTTTGCCTTATGCTCCCGACTGCCCAAATCTTTAGAAGCTAACGCTGAACCTAAATCGAGCAAGCTCTGATATTCGTCCGGTCTGTCATGCAGTGTTGTCGATCGACTATCCAGACTTGTCTCCAGATCAGCTCCAAATTGCTCTTCCTCTCTTTTATACATTTTCATCATTCCTTTCAAGTTCAAGCTTTAATTTTTTCATGACGCGATACAGTATCACACCAACATTGCTCTCACTGATGTTAACCAACTGAGCAATTTCTACGTTTTTAAGACCGGCGCCGAATTTAAGCGCCACGATATGGCGTTCCTTTGTTTTTAAAATTTGCAGGGCCTTGGTTAAATGGTCTTCGGATTCCTTATCGATCGCCATGGACTCCGGTCCCTTTTGATTTGACTGGGCTTCCTTTAGCAGCTCTAAAGAAAAGAACCTTTGCCGTCTTTGACTTCTGAAATGATCATTCACTGTATTACGGGCGATTGCAAATAGCCAGACCTCAAATGGTGAGCGATCTGCCCGAAAGGTCGAACGCTTGGCCAGCATTTTCTCAAACACCTGACTTGTCAAATCCTCCGAGGCAAATCCGTCATCTACCCGATACCTTATATAATTAAAAATACGTTCATAGTAAGCTTCAAAGATTTCGGCCAATTCCATATCATTCGATTCCACTTCCAGCTTGTCCCGTTCTGGCAAGGGATGAGACAGTGCGCGCAGCTGTATCATGTCTCGCCCTCCTTTCACTGTTTATAGACATTCATTGCAAAAACACGTGTTTCCTGCTAGTGACTAAAGCGAGAGTCAGAAGAGCATATATATCTAATCACTCTCTTTTAGTCATCCGTTAGTTAATACGCTTCAAAGCATTTTTCATTACATAAACGAAGAACACATCGATAATTGAAGCAAAAAAAAGCCGCCAAAGATGCAACAGCCCAAAATAAAGGGATTGATTGTATCTTCGGCAGCTTCGTGAGCAGCTTCCTTTTTAGTTGTTACCTAAAGCGTCTTCCTTCATTTCTAACCCAAGCCTTTTCGCTACCCATCCAGTTGTACTCGCCTGTACCAGAATCGTCAGTACAATCGCCATAAATGCAATCGCAGAAATCATTTCTGCATTCGCGACTCCCATTCCAACAATCATGCCGGAAAGCGCGGCCGGGATTACTCCGGTTTCTCTAACCCAGCTCATGAATATTATTTCACGCCAGCCCCACTTCACCTTTCGATCAGGCAAGGCACATAGCAGTACCGTAAGCGGGCGAGCAACGAACATAAGCAGCAAGACAGCAGCAAGGCTCGGCCAAAAATAATGTCCCAGCGTTCCAAAGTTAACCTGACTGCCTAACAGAACAAAAATCAGCATTCGCATCATGACCGTAACATTGTCTGCAAAAGATCCCATTTCCGGCTCTTTTTCATGCATCGATAAATGGAACATCTCTGCATTTCCCCATATGATGCCAGATACAAAGGTAGCCATAAAACCGCTGACATGCAATAAATCGGCGATCAAGTAACTGGATAATGCACAGAGTATCATAACGATCGTTGTATACTCCCTCAATATCCCGTGTCGGGCATGTCCTGTGAAATACGTTAGCAAAGATGCAATCACTGCACCGACAGCAATCCCACCGATCGCCGTCCTCGCGAAATCCCAAGTCATGATACCGAAGTTAAGCTCGTTACCTCCTACCACAGCGGCCAGCAAGGAAAAGGTTAAGATCGAGCCTGTAGCATCATTAAATGCCGATTCACTCTCGACCGTCTCTCGGACCCGTTCTTTAATTTTAACCTGTCTAAAGACAGGAATAATCGAAGCGGGGTCAGTAGAGGCTATAACCGCAGCTGCCAGAAACGCGAACAGCCATCCAACGCCAAACAAATAATGTACCCCTGTACCTACTACCGCAACTGTAATCAACACTCCAGGTATGCTAAGTAAAGTCACTGTCAGCCACACCTTCCGCAGGCCGCTCAGCTTTAGATTACGTCCACCATCGAATAAAATTAACGTCGAGCCAATAGTCAGAATCATCTGGTTAATCAGTGAACCACTTGATTCATGAATTAGCTTGAGTCCGGGTCCAAGCAGCATTCCCGCAGCGATAAAGACAGCTACATCCGGAAGCTTAAGCCATGCTGCAAGTTTTCCGGAGATCATGCCCACACTAATAACAAACAACACTAAAACAAGTAAATGGCGAATCGCTTCTGTAGCTGTCGATTCCATCTTAGTCACACTCCAGCCCGATGGACTATGGATTTACAAAACTATATTGAATATTCATTAATAATGGCTTCAAACTCTTCGATATTTTTCTTCGAACCGATGATAACCATAATATCACCAGTTTTCAGCATATCCATTGCCGTCGGGGCAATAATGACTCCGGTTTCCCTGTGAATAGCCACAATACTGCATCCAAAACGCGCGCGTGGACTTAAGTCCCCGACATTTTTTCCATGCAGATTTTCCGGGACATTCATTTCCACAATACTATAATCCTTTGATAAATCGATATAATCCAGAAGATTCGGAGTTACGAGCTGATGGGCAACCCGCACACCCATATCTCTCTCAGGGAAAATAACACGATCCACACCCAGCTTTTCAAGAGCCCGACCATGCAGGACGGAGATCGCTTTAGCCACTACCGTTTTGATACCTAACTCTTTAAGCAAAATGGCAGTCAAAATGCTCATTTGAATATCATTGCCGATCGCTACAATACCGCAATCAAAATTCCGCACACCAAGCGATTTCAGTACCTCTTCGTCGGTAGAGTCCGCGCAAACCGCGTGGGTTAATTGATGGCTCATGTCGTTCACGACTTCATCGTTCCGATCAATCCCCAGTACCTCATAACCAAGATCCATCAGCTCCAGTGACAGACTGGACCCGAATCGTCCTAGCCCGACCACTACAAACTGTTGTGTTTTCATCTCTTATTTCCCCTTATCCAATAATCATTTTACCTTCAGGATGTCTATACAACTCTTTCTCTTTCTTCGGTCCAAGCGCATATGCCAATGTCAACGGACCAAGCCGTCCAGCAAACATCGTTAGACTGATGATCACTTTACCCATTACAGTCAGCTTGCCAGTAAGCCCCATAGTGAGCCCTACCGTTCCGAAAGCCGATGTCGCTTCAAACAGAATGCTAAGGAAGCTGGCATCCTCCGTCGTAGACAATAACATCGCTACAAATATTACAAGGAACAAGGATAGCATAGTGATCGTAACCGCCTTAAAAATCCGTTCCTCTGCCAACCGGTATCGGAACAATACCAAATCCGAACGTCCTCGAATCATGGAAAAAACCGCTCCGACAAGTATAGTAAACGTCGTCGTCTTAATCCCGCCCCCAGTCGAGCTAGGCGACGCTCCAATAAACATAAGTATGATAATAAAAAATTGTGATGCTTGCCGCAGCGCCCCAATATCAAGAGAATTGGCTCCTGCTGTTCTCGGTGTTACTGATTGAAACAACGAGCCCCAAATTTTTCCGCTCCAGCTTAACGGCTCCAAAGTCTTGGAGTTAGAAAATTCGAATATAAATATAACTAATGCGCCGATCACAATCAAAGAACCTGTCATTGACAGAACAACCTTGGAATGCAGTGACATTTTACGGCGGCGTCTCAGCTCAATCAGGTCAGACAAAACAATAAATCCTAAGCCACCCGACACAATCAGAAACATCGACACCAGGTTCATGATCGGATCAGCTACATAGGATGTAAGGCTACTGTAATCACCAAACAGATCAAATCCGGCATTGTTAAAAAAGGATACGGCATGGAATACACCGAAATAAAGTGCACGACCAAGCGGCATATCAAAAGCCAGGCGAATGGCAAAAATAAGAGCAGAGCATGACTCAATAACCACAGAGTACAGGAGAACTTTTCGGATTAAACGAACGATACCTTCCATTGTATTTTGATTCATTGCCTCCTGAAGGAGCAGTCGATCCTTCAGCGATATTTTCCGTTTGAATACAAGCGAGAACAATGTCGCCATGGTCATGAATCCAATGCCGCCGACTTGAATCAAGAGCATGATCACGACCTGCCCAAATGTAGAGAAATAAACCCCGGTGTCTCGGACAACTAGTCCTGTAACACAAGTTGCGGAAGTCGCAGTGAAGAAGGCATCTATGAAAGGCAGACTTTCACCCGTTGCACTGGATATAGGAAGCATCAACAGAAATGCCCCAGCTAAAATAATGATCGCGAACCCCATAACCAGAACTTGGGGAGGGGAGAATTTAAACCCTTTACGCAACTTGTTCACCTCTTTCATAAGTAGGTAGACAACGAAAAAAAGACACTGGAAACCCCCAATGCCTTTCGACTGGTCCCTGCCACTTTGGCCTACGAGGTTAGCTGACGGATTCGGGCATGCACGGTTTGCCCTATTCATGTCTTCGCCAGACATAATACATTATGTCACGAAGATACGAAATTCACCCCTATTGATCGGTTCCCCCGTTTTCAATATTGAAATTCGGCCTTTTATATTTCATTTGTTTTCATTTCATTTTCGTCAAATGGATTATAAGCTTTATTTTGTTCCTTCACAAAGCGATTGTAGGATGAAATTTGTTGAAATTAGCCTAAAAGAGCGGAAACAAAGAGTCAGGGAATCTCAAATCTGAGCCATGCTTGACTTTGCCGTAGTTATTGCGTCTTTTCATGTTTCATCCTTGATCTATGGCGATTAATGCCTCACTATGTTATCTTTACTTTGATATACATTAACCTAAATCATACAGCTTCACCAAAAATGTAGATAAAGGAGTTTTCTAATGCAATCCGAGACGAAACCATACTCTAGAAAATTCAAGTCAAGTACTCTTTGGCTGCTGGCTGGAATCAGTGTTGTTCTCTTTTTCCTGTTTCAATTTATTTTTCCCGCCGCTTCCGATAACCAGCAGTTAGAACAGTCCTTTAAAATTATTACTAAAGAACAAGCTAAAGAATCCGCCATCAAGTTTGTAAAATCAGAGCTAAAACTGAATGGCAATTTTGAGGATGCTCTGGTCACCTATGAGACCCGTTCCGATATTTACGGATATTTAAGCAAGGAAGATTTACTTGGAAAGTATACGTCATCTTATGATAAACAATTTCCACTCGACGTGTTCCGAGTCCGTTTCAACAACCCTGATGATGTGCTAAGCGCTCTGACAGTAGACATCCATATGAGTACTGGTCAAGCCGTTGGCTTTGAAAAGATCGTTTCTTCGAGTAAAGCTAATAAAAAAATGATGCTCGATTTGGGGGCAGAATCGCTAGCGACTTTACGTACTTGGGAGGGTGACCTCAGTCTTGATGATAAAGTAGCCCTGTCTGCACCTTACTTGAAAATGTTTGGATTCGACAGCAATCAGCTCAAGCCGCTCACTAAAGATCAAGAGCTTGGGTTAACCTATCAGGTTTCAGGGTATAGCGCAGGGGAGGCAAAAGCACAGCTTCTGTTTCATTTCGAGTACGGCAGTGTATCCTCAGTAGAATCCTATTTTTCTCCTCCTGTGACACATACTAAATATGTAGAAAAACAAACAGTCCTTGCTAATTGGCTTACTTTTGCCGGATATGCTCTATTGACCTTAGTTCTTGGTATTCTTGCGATTGTCTACAGCTCTCTGACACGTGCACATACCTCCTTTAAAAGAGGGATCTTCCTGTCATCTATTTACTTTGTGCTGTCTATTCTGGGTACGGTGAATATGCTCCCGATTTTGCAAAAAGATATGAATTCCGGGATGCTGCTGTTCGGTTTAATCATACAAATTATTTTCACACTGTTTATGGCTGCCTCTGTCTACTTTTCACTTGTTGGCGGCGATGGACTATTGCGCAAAAAAGGTATTATTTTGTGGTCACGCTCTAAAGAACCTGGATATGGCCGCCATGTGCTTGACTCCGTCTGGGATGGATATGCATGGGCCCTTATCTTGCTTGGTGTACAGGCGATCATTTTCTTTATTCTTGAAAAAACCATTCATACATGGTCAACCACGGATGCGACGCAATCACCCTATAACATGCTTTATCCGGTACTCTTTCCTCTGCTAGCATGGGTGGCAGGGATCGGTGAAGAGGCCGTGTATCGACTATTTGGTATTCCAATGCTCAAAAAAATGTTCCGCAGCACCTTTGTAGCAAGTGTAATCACTACGCTGATCTGGGCTTTGGGACATACGCTTTATCCGATCTATCCGGTCATTTCCAGACCCATTGAGCTGTTGTTCATCGGTTTGATCTTCAGCTTTATTTTCCTAAGATATGGCTTCGTAACAGTAGTCTTTGCACATGTTATCTTTGACAGTATTCTGATGGCCCTTAGCCTTATGTTTATGGGAGGCGTTCTGAACATTGCTGCCGGATTGTTCTATATTGCCTTGCCGGCGATCGTTGCATATGTTATTTATCTTTTCAATCCACCTAGTAAAGAACGTCATCAAGATGGCTTAGCACCACCGTACAAGGACAAAAAAGAGGAGCCGTTTATTACGACTCCTCATCCTGAAGGGCATTAATAATTTGATTGGCTAGCTTATCACCGATAGAAAGAGGCCGGAAGTCTTCGACGGAGGCCTCTTTAATTTTTTTAAGAGATCCAAAATGCTTTAGCAGCATTTTACGCCGCTTCTCACCAATACCCGGAATAGAATCCAGACGAGAGACAACCATTGATTTGGCACGCTGCTCTCGATGGAAAGTAATCGCAAATCTGTGCACCTCATCCTGAATTCTCTGCAGCAGGTAGAATTCCTGACTGTCACGCGGCAGATGAACGGGCTCTGGCGGTTCTCCTACCATCAACTGCGCCGTTTTATGCTTGGCATCCTTGACTAGGCCGCCAACAGGTATATAGAGACCTAGCTCGTTCTCCAGCACATCGATCGCTGCCGATATTTGTCCCTTACCACCATCGACAATGATAAGATCAGGTCTGGGAAGATTCTCCTTCAACACGCGTTCATATCTGCGCCGAATCACCTCACGCATGGTGTCATAATCATCCGGTCCTTCAACGGTACGGACTTTGTATTTTCGATACTCTTTTTTGGCCGGTTTTCCGTCAATGAACACAACCATCGCCGATACCGGATTGGTCCCCTGAATGTTAGAGTTATCGAACGCTTCGATCCGAGACAAGGTTTCCATCCCAATATGCTGTCCTAAATTTCCAGCAGCTTTCACGGTACGCTCTTCATCGCGCTCAATCAGCTTAAATTTCTCATCTAGCGTCACTTTTGCGTTATCCTCAGCCATGATCACCATCTGACGTTTAAGGCCCCGATGAGGCACTAAAGCCTTCACGCCAAGCCACTGATGCAGCGCCGCTGCTCCACTCTCAGGATCAAGACCTTCCAGGTTGTCTCCCTCTGCGGTCTCAACAGGATGAGCCGTTTCTACATCCTCAGCTGGGGAATTCTTCATTTCCGGCAGCAATATTTCTTGTGGCAATGCCGGATTGTCGCTGTAATACTGGGTCACATAAGACAGAAAATCACCATACTCTTCTCCATAGAATGGGAAAACCGAGGCATGACGTTCAATCATTTTCCCCTGACGCACATACAGGATTTGTACACACATCCAGCCTTTATCAACCGCAAAACCGAATACATCCCGATCCTTGGCATCTGCCATCGTAATCTTCTGCTTCACCATCAAAGCATCGATATTAATGATTTGATCCCTAAGCTCCTTCGCTCGCTCAAAATACAAATTTTCGGCCGCTTCTTCCATTTTGCGCTGTAATTCCTTCTTGATCTCCTCATGCCCACCGCTAAGAAATGATGTTATTTCCCCGGTAATTTCATCATAGGAGGATTGCGGAATTTCCTTCACACATGGAGCCATACATTGTCCCATATGGTAATAAAGACATACTTCCTTTGGCATCACATTGCATTTGCGCAGCGGATACATGCGGTCAAGTAATTTCTTTGTCTGCTGAGCAGCATAAGCATTAGGATAGGGTCCAAAATATTTAGCTTTATCCTTCAGTACTCTGCGAGTAACCTCAAGACGCGGGTGAGGCTCGTTTGTGATTTTAATATATGGGAACGTCTTATCATCCTTAAGCAATACGTTATACCGCGGATGATGCGTTTTAATAAGATTACATTCCAGAATAAGTGCTTCAGTATTACTTCCGGTTACAATGTACTCAAAATCCCTGATATCGGAAACCATTCGCTGCGTCTTGCCATCATGGCTGCCTGTGAAATAGGATCGCACTCTGTTTTTGAGTACTTTAGCCTTCCCCACGTAAATGATCGTTCCTTCTTTATTCTTCATCAAATAGCAGCCAGGGAGATCTGGCAAAAGAGCCAGCTTGTGACGAATTGCTTCAAGCGCCTTTTCCTGCTCCATTAAATCATTTACATAAGAATCAGATGAATCCATTCTGTCTGTTACCCTCCTCTCCGAAAAAAGCTCTTAACCACCACTCAGTCATAAGGTATATAACTATGTGCTGCCGAGCCATGTAAAACTGCAAAAATGCATTTATTTTAATCTAAATTTCCAGTTATGGAAGAAAAACCTGCAAATCTGCAGGATTTTCTCACTATATAGACTTTAACATTAGACTGGGCGGTAAATAAATGTATAATTGCAGGAATTTATAACTTCATGAGCCAATAATGAAATAAAACTGCACTTTTGCAGGCTTTCCTTCACCAACCAAAAACGAAACGCCCCCGGCATGCCGGAGGCGTGGAGCAAGCGCTCTTGAAATCATCTTTATGATGATTACTGGTGTTTGGCGATCAGGTTTTTGAGTGCATCCTTGGAGTTCAAACCAACAACCTTATCAACAGGTTGACCGTCTTTAAAGAAGATCAGTGTAGGGATACTCATTACACCAAAGCGGGAAGCTGATTCAGGGTTCTCGTCAACGTTCACCTTTGCGATTTTAACCGAATCACCTACATCTGCAGCCAAATCCTCAAGGATTGGAGCAAGCATTTTACAAGGTCCGCACCATGGAGCCCAGAAATCAACAAGGACAACCCCTTGTCCTTCTACTTCATTATTGAAAGATTGATCAGATACGTTCACAATTGCCATGATTTATTCCTCCTTATATGTCTGTCACTTATTTGTAATTACTAATAATCAATGACATAAATCAAGCCAAAATTTGGCGTCATCTCGATTATACCACACTTTTTTTGCAAAAGGAAAAGCACAATGTATCCGCCTCCTTTACAAATTTCAAGGCGATTGGTTATACTAGTAATAACCAATAAGCGATTTGTCTATGATGTTTATTATTGACAATTAATTAACTTATCGAGGAGGCCTTCTCGCCATGGATGCAAACCATCATGTGATCGACCCACGGGAGCATGTTAATGAAGAACCACGGAACGATTTATTTGACTTGATGAACGGTTTCTTCGGAATGCTTACGTTTATGTTTGTGATTTTCTTTGGTATGGTTATCGTTAAATTCATCGCAGGTTAATAACACTACGTTAATGTAAGACAAAGAGCCAGATTCTCCACTTGGAGTACCTGGCTCTTTGTTATATTTTGTCCGAATCTACACCTTCCCGCGCTTGTTGATGCCTCCTACGGCCACAACATCTACAAATGGAGCAATCCGATCCATTAATCGCTGTCCCTTATGGGATTCCTCTCCATCCTTGCTCGTAAAGCCAAGATGCTTCTCAAGCATATTCAAAGAATAGTTGGACGTGTAAAATGTTGGTTTACGGTTCATTCGATAATTCAAAATTGAGCCTAGCACATGATCCCGAGTCCAAGGGTTTAAATTCTCCGCTCCGATATCATCGAAGATAAGCAAATCAGTCCCCTTCATCATTTCTACCGTTTCCTTCAGCTTCTGATTATCCTGCATCATTGATTTCAGGTCTTCCACAAATTCCGGCATGTATACAATGACTCCAGAGTAGCCTACTTTGGCTAACTCATGCAGCATATAGCACATTAAAAAGGTTTTGCCTGTACCAAAGTTACCTTCCAGGTACAGGCCACGAGTCATAAGCCCCTTATTTTTCGTCTCATTAATATATCGAAAAACTTGACCTACCGCGGGTGCACGAACCCCATCCTTAGTCAGTATCTCCGCCTCATCGTAACCTTCAGTTAAAACCCGCTCATCTACATAAAAGCTATGAATTCGGCTCTTAATCGCTGATTCCCGTTCATGCTGCAGCTGCTTGGCGCACGGCACCTGTCGTTCTATCAGCTGCGGTACTCCCGCGATTTCTTCAACCGTTACCTTCGTAAAATGACCCTGAAAATTGTTAGGACAATTGTCCAGTCCAGGACATTGACTACAGCTGCGATTATCCTTGACATATTGATACAGCTTCGCCATCCCGATCGTCAACTGGTCATCACCCAACTCAGGATGACTAGTTCGTAATTGTTGTACAAGCGGTTCACTCATTAATCTAGCAGCCAATTCCTCAGATCGACGACGAAACTGAGGGCTAGCCATCCCTGAAAGTATTTGCCCAAGTGATTCCATAGGTTAACCCTCACCTTTCTACCATCAAAAGGTTCCTTATTAAAAACCTTTATTTTTACTAGCCTTCATCTGTTCCGCAAGTTTCATTAGTTCAGCCATTTCCTCATCAGATACCGGTTGAGCATTAGCTGTACTTTCAACTATCGGTATATCAGGCTTAACAATCCCGCTGCGCCCAGCATAAGAACGGCCTCTGCTCGCAGTAGAGGAAGTATTTTTGGCAGCTACCTTATCTTTTACCTTAGCTTGTTCCCGAATATATTGAACCGCCTTCTCATAGGTGTTAACCTGCTTCAGCAGCATATTGGATGCGATGGCATCTACAAAATTGCGGTTAATCCGCTGTTCCCCATTAGCGTGCATTAGTGACATTAAATAATGGATAAGAACATTAATGACTTCTCCCGGCAGCTTGTAGTTGAGATCGATTTTCTCAAACATATCCAGCAGGTTATCCGGAATAGCTCCAGGAAAAAAAGTCTTCAATAAACGAGTATATGGTTCATTACGAAGCATCATATTGTATTGGTGAACATCACATTTGTTACGGAACTGCGGTGGAACTTCAACATAATACTCCATTTGTACAGCGAATTCTTCCTGATGGCTATTATCTGTGCTTCTCTGCTCTGTACGGACCGAGACAACCTTCGCATATGCGACTTCCCGTTCTTCCTTCCTTCTCTTACCTTGCCGAAAATGAAGGTTAGCCTTATGCTGCAGTTCGTCGAGCAATAGACCGCTACCCGGATCGAACACTCCGTCTTCATCCAGCAGTCTGCATAAATCCTGAATGCTGAGATCATATTTCCGCGCAACATAATTGGCGATTCCCAAAGCTTCTGAATCAAAACGCATTTTTTCCACGTAGGATCGGTTCACTGACTCTCTCGGGAAACGAAGAATAATATCCGCATAATTGAATAAATCCTCTTCCGCCACAGCCTTAGCTCCCTGCTGCCTAGCAATTGAAGTCTCAGCGATCGCCTGCTCCAGTTCGTAATCTATAGAATGCGTGTTAAGCTCAAAAATATCATAAAAAGGTACAGATATATTTTCTTTATTATATGCAAGTCCATATAAATCTCCCGGCTCCTTGCTAAAGAAACGCTCCCTCAGAGACAAAACTGCGAATTTGCCAATTTTGTCACGCAGCAATAGCGTTAAGTGCTGGGTTTTAAAAAAATCCGCCGGAGACAAAGGCTGCTGTAATTCATATTCATATAAATAATCATCACTATCAGGTATGTACAAACGACTGGTTTGCATCAAACCTACCGCCTCCAGCTTGGAGGCTTGCTCAATAAGAAAGCTGCGTCCTTTTTCACTCGGTTCAAGACCCAGTGTCAAAAACAACCCTCTCTGCTGTTCTATTGATGAATAACCAACTTGCTCCAGTGGAACCTGCTCCGCCAACAATCGATATAATGCCACAGCGAAAGCACCTACCATCGGTTGATAGGCCAGTCCCAGCATTTTATCGTCCACGGAACTGAGACTGAAGTCGCGATATACGCAATAGCGGTGGTTTTCAGTAAAATGCAACATATTGTTCATGCGCAAGTTCTTCATCGCTCCTTCCTAGTCACTTTCTACAGGACTTTCTCTATTCTATCATAAAATGCTAAATCTCGAATCGTTAAAACCTTACAAAAAACGCTATAATTGTGTATACAAAAAGGTATCTGTCAGTTGGCAGATACCCCCCATTTCATGATCAAAAATTAATTTTACGGCTTGCTTAAAACATTTTGTATCCACCTTGGCGCAATTTACGGATGGTCCATCCGCTAAGTATAGCCCCTGCCAATCCCGCAATCGCGGTCAAATAATCCACTAAACGATAGGATGCCAAATATGAACCGAAACTCTTATCGTGGTTCCACAGCGTATATACAACAATAGGCAATATGATAAGAACGAAAATATAAGCGGGAAACCAGGTTGTTTTCATAAGCATATTAAGAATAAAACCGATGCCGAACATCATGACAAAAAACAAAACCATCAGCACCAAAACGATGAGCCATCCCATCGAGTTCCCACCCTTCACCTTATTAAACACTATAATATAGATCACATTATTTGGAACTAGTAGATAGTTTACTAGAAAAAATGTAACGAAGCAATGAACTTTCGATAAACAAAGCTATGAAGTTTCAATGAAACCTTTATAAATCGATTTGCTCCTTTTGTTGCCTTTAGTTACAATAAAGATAATACGCAATTTACAATAAATTAATGATGATGACAGGAAATTAGGAGTGATAATAAATGAATGAAGCAGCGTTAACATTGGAAGGCTGGTATGCCCTTCACGATTTCCGCTCAATCAACTGGACAGCTTGGAAGGCTGCTGATGATGAGGAACGCGCAGGTGCTCTGGAAGAGCTACATAACTTCCTTCAAGAGTGGAATCTTGCTGAACAAGACAAAACTGGAAGCACAGCAGTGTATTCCATCGTTGGGCAAAAAGCCGATTTCGTATTCATGCATCTGCGCGAATCTCTTGAAGAGCTGAATGCTCTGGAGAACGAGTTTAACAAAACTACTTTTGCTCAATATACGACCAAGGCATATTCTTATGTCAGCATCGTGGAGCTGAGCAATTACATGGCTTCCGGCGACGGTGATCCTAAAGCAAATCCAGAAGTCATGGCTCGACTTCAGCCGATTCTTCCTAAATCGAAATATATTTGCTTCTATCCAATGAATAAAAAACGCGATCTGAGCGATAACTGGTACATGCTGTCGATGGAAGAACGCCGGGGCATGATGCGCAGCCACGGCATGATCGGCCGCGGCTATGCTGGCAAGGTTAAGCAAATTATTACCGGTTCCGTCGGTTTAGATGATTGGGAATGGGGAGTTACTTTATTCTCCGATGATGCGCTCCATTTCAAGAAGCTCGTATATGAAATGCGTTTTGATGAAGTAAGTGCCCGTTTTGGCGAATTCGGTTCTTTCTATGTAGGCAACCTGCTTAACGAGCAGCTATTCGAAGAAATGCTTAAGCTGTAATAACAGATATAGAGCTATAGTTAACGAAAAGGATGGGGTGCACCCATCCTTTTAAATATGCCCACAAACATAAGGACTGCCAAAATAAAAAAAACAGCCTAACCTGATATCCCAAGGCCAGACCGTCATATTTCTCCTATTCATCCTCGTCTTCTTCCTGCTCTCGCATCGCTTCCAGAAATTCCGCAGTAGCACGATCGCGGGCTCTGCTTTTTTCCTTAAGACGTTCGATTGCTGGGAGAATCAGAATATCTACTTCTTTCTGAATAACGTAGGCATGATCATATTGCTGCTGCGACTCCAGATATGAGCCTACCTGCATCAGGGCGTTATATCGATCCAGCTCTTCTCTGGTTAACAATCCTCTGACTTGTACGCTGCAGTGACGCATACTACAGGAACCTGCCTTTTTTCAGTACAAGCAAAATTCCACCGATCGTAAACAAATAACGCATATCCACAAGTTTTTTAAGCTGTGCCGCTACCCAGCCTTTATACTTCTTGCCAAATGCCGAAGCAATGGCCTCGCCTTTACCGAGAGAAGCCACTGTGCCTTTATTGCTGAACACGAATTTCTTAAGCTCTTTGCTGCGGATAGAAGCAACGACATTTTGTGCGCAAGTCACACCCTGCTGCATAGCTATTTGTGCAGTTGGCGGATATGGACGACCTTCTGCATTAAACATCAACGAGTTATCTCCTATAATAAACACGTTATCATGGCCAGGAGCATGGAGGTAATCATCCACCTTGACTCTACCTCTCGCTGTTTCAAATCCCGCCGCTTCGATTAGACGGTTGCCGCGTATTCCCCCGGTCCATATCACTGTAGCCGTCTTAATCTCTTCACCAGTAGCTAAAAAGACACCATCCGGTGTACACTCCTGAATCGCAACTCCGATTTTGAACTCTACACCTTTTTTCCGAAGGACGTCCATGGCATACTCCACCAGTTCAGGATCAAATCCTGGCAATGCTGTTGGCGCAGCCTCTACGTTGTATACGTGAACAAGGTTAGGATCTACATCGTACTCCTTGCACAATTGAGGAATCCGGTCTGCCAGCTCGGCAACAAACTCAACACCGCTAAAGCCGGCGCCTCCAACCACGAAGTTCAAGCGATCTGTTCGAGTTTCATCCAATTTATATAAAGCAAACTGATATTCAATATGCTGACGGATCAGACGAACGGAGTTAATGCTGCGGATCGTCATCGCATATTCACTGAGTCCTGGAATTCCAAATGATTCAGGCTCGCCGCCCAGAGCGATCACAAGGTAATCGTAGGATAATGTTCCGTCCTGAAGAACAATCTTACGGTCCGAAAGGCGAATCTCCTGCACGTTAGATTTAACCAGATCGATCTTAAATTCATCAATTAATTTAGAAATTGCTACTCTTGTATGATCAATGGAATCGGTTCCGGCCGCAGGCATATGCAGATGTGTCGTGAAATAATGATAATCATGACGATTCACAAGCGTAACGTCAGCTTCATTATAGTTCAACTCTTTCTGCAGTCTCTGGGCAGTCAAAATCCCCCCGTAGCCCGCACCAAGAATAACTATTTTAGGTATGGTACTCATATTTTGATCTCCTTCCGGTTTTGAAGCTTCTATATTTATATTTTTTGGGATAAAAGCTAATCTCATACTTCAATGTGAAAATTAACACATAACCAATTAGCCTTATACAATAACTACAATAATTATACATCCAACATTTGACTTAACCAAACGAACCCTATGTTGAATGATTGCAAAAAATAAAGGGTACCTTTTAGAAATATACCAAATGTACCTTTTTCGTCACAAATAGATGTACATACATTTGAATGATATAGGCTTTTGTTTAAAAGATCAAGTCTTATTTTACGCGACTTTCAGCGGTTTTTAAGGCTTCAGGAGCATCGGATTACACAATAATTTCCTTGCCTTTCCAACATGGAATGGGATGTTTATAATAAAGTAGAAATGACAATATAAAGTATTACGAAAACAACTGGAGGTGTTTGCCTGTGTCATCCCAAACTACTAGCGGCGATTTTACTGACCTGCTCATTATCGGAGGCGGTCCGGCAGGTATGTTTGCCGCTTTTTACGGCGGAATGCGCAAAGCATCTGTTAAACTCATCGAAAGTATGCCTCAGTTAGGCGGACAAGTAGCTGCCTTGTATCCTGAGAAATATATTTACGATATTGCCGGCTTTCCGAAAATTACGGGTCAAGAGCTGGTAAACAATCTTAATGAACAGCTAGGGCGCTTCGAACCTGATATTCGACTTGAAGAAAAAGTGCTTCAAATTGAGAAAAAGGATGAGCGTCATTTTGTAGTCACTACTGACAAAGAGGTTCATCATGCACACGCTGTTATCATTACAGCAGGTGTTGGCGCATTCGAACCACGCCGTCTGGATGTAGAGAATGCTGCCCATTTCGAGAAGAGCAATCTTCATTATTTCGTTAGCGATTTGAATAAATTTAAAGGCCGGAAGGTTCTGATCAGTGGCGGAGGAGACTCTGCAGTAGATTGGGCACTTATGTTGGAGCCAATTGCCGAAAAGGTAATCCTCGTGCATCGTCGCGATAAATTCCGCGCACATGAGCATAGCGTTGAGAACTTGATGAAATCCAAAGTAGAAGTAATTACCCCTACTGAGATCACCACTCTTCATGGTACGGATTCCATCGAGCGCGTAACACTGTCCCATGTGAAAACTCAGGAGACTCAGGAAATCGAAGTCGATGATGTAATCGTCAATTTCGGCTTTGTGTCTTCTCTGGGACCTATCGCAGAATGGGGATTTGATATCGAATCAGGCTCCATCGTAGTGGATTCACGGATGGAGAGCTCGATCCCAGGTATCTTTGCAGCAGGTGATATCACCACTTACCCAGGTAAATTGGATCTCATTGCAGTAGGCTTCGGCGAAGCGCCTACAGCGGTCAATAATGCTAAAGTATATGTTGACCCGGATGCCAAGCTCTCACCAGGACACAGCAGTAATTTAAAACTATAAAAATTCCAGACGGAACAACGAAGGGTATCTATTCTTTACGTCGTACTACGTACGGTAAAGAAAGATACCCTTTTAATTAATTTTACTTATTGCTAGCAAGACTTGTCCACCTCAATATCAATGTATCATCACTTCTGTATGCGTCTTAAGGTCACGTCTATGGATTTCTGCCAACAGCAGCCCGATGAACTCCTGATCTAGATGAAGTACTGTAGCCATGCGATAGGATTCAAGCAACATATCATCTGTTAACATCTCCATTGTTTACACATCCTTTCTATATTTTTCCTTATCATAACAAGAAAAAGAGGTAAGAACAAGCGTTCTTGTTATCCACAATTATCTGTGGAAATCCTGTGAATAACCTGTTAATAAAAACGTCGAACCATTGCTAAATATGATGGGATAATGTGGACAAAAGTTATTCACAGGACATTTTATAACCTTTTAACCTTAAAAAAAAATGTAAAACTACGATTTTTTAGTTCTTTTTTTTGTAATTGTGTTACAAAATATCGATTTCTGGCATTTTCACCATTATTGAGGACGTGTATTCACTTCAAAAATCCATATTTTGCCATACCTATCAATGCCATAATCAAACCCCAGCTGCTCGATCCCAGGAAAAGACGATTCCATAATACCAATACATTTATTCGTTAGATTTCGCATTTCTTGACGCTTTTTTTTCGCCGCTCCTTTGTGATGAAGTGATCGACCCAGCCCTTCCCTGGCAGTCAGCTGTGTGCCACCCTTACAAAGATTCGTAACAAACAATCCTGGTCTAGCCAATCTGCCAACCATAGAACGGTATACCCATGTCCCGTTGTCTTTGACGACCTTAACACGGTAATCAATTGGACGACCTGCGATTTTTGCTAATCTGATTCCCTGTTGTATCATATACTTGCGCCCTACCTTTGCCCGATTCAATGACTTGAACATCGCTTCGTAGCTAGGAAACAACCTTTGTTGTGACATATACATATAAGAATATACACCATTACTATAAGCCACCTTAATTACACCATATCCACCCCCGCCACGAAGAGGCTTAATAACTACCATTCCATGCTGCATTAGCATTTGCCTAAGAGCTTCAGAGCTGTAAATACGGGTTTGCGGTATGTGTCCGGCCACGTCCGCATTGCTTAACAGAGCTTCCGTCTTAAGCCATTTGTTAGCAAATTGTCTTCCTGCCATAGCACCATCCCCCTTTCCGTTATACGTTATTCATACTCAACCAACGCTCAGTGTTCTTGTATGTCTGTCCGCGGCATAAGCCTGTTTTAATCTATCCTTGTTTCTATGCAAATTGTTCAAATTAACGTATAGTTATTTTTAAGTAGAATATATGAGACAAAACAAGCATATGAAATAAGCTTGAACCTAGGAGGATTATTACTTGAACAACGATAGCTCCATAGCGCCAGCTGTATTCAAAATTTTGTATTGGTTCTCTATGATTGCAATGTCGCTCGTTCTTGCAGCGATCACCGTAGTACTCTTCATGTTTGGCATTAAAACGCTCAAAGGCAGCCGCAAGGCTCTTGGAGTAGGATGCATCCTGTTCTCTGTAATCGCCGCCGGTATGGTAGTCCTCATGATTAACAGGCAATTTTTCTAATTTCCAGACCAAATTATAGAAAGATTCATCTCGTATTAGCGCATAATAGAGATGGGTCTTTTCTTAATATAGAGACAATTATAGCGGATGTTTAAAAAGTCATTTATATAATAAATTTGAAACTAATTTCTTTTAAATCGTATTATTTATATAGTAATAATTTTCGAGACGTTTTTTACTTTAGACAGGGGGTTCCTTATCAGCATGGGAAATACGCATATATGGAGCGACAGGTTCAAGAAATTTTTTATCAACAACCGTTTCGTTCTATTTTTACTCGTTCTTTTGTTAATTGGGCTTAACGTCCTTGTGTTGAACAAAATTTCTTTTATATTCACACCATTCGTGGTACTTATAAAAACCGTACTGCTCCCGGTTCTGTTAACTGGAGCGATCTATTACCTGCTTAATCCACTTGTCGATTGGCTCGAAAACAAAGGCGTCAAACGAGTTTTTACGATTATCGGTTTGTATTTGCTTATTATTGGCATCATTACTGTTGTTGTGATTTCCATCGTTCCAATCGTTCAGGAGCAGGTTACTAGGTTAATTGACAATTTCCCGCGGTACAGCTATGAACTGCAAATCCTATTTGAAAATCTGACTGGCAGCGATTTATTTCATCAGTTCCAGAGTACGGCAAACTTTAATTTGAACGAGATCTGGCAAAATGTATCTGAGCAAGCCACCTCAATTCTGAATAATGCATGGTCTGGGATTGGCGGTTTTTTAGGGGCACTCAAAGACTTCATTCTGGCGATCATCACCGTGCCTTTCATTTTGTTCTACTTGCTAAAAGACGGAAAGAAGCTCCCAGCATTCATTCTGCGTTTTGTACCTATACGCTTACGTAATTCGACTGGCCATGTCATGTCGGAAATGAACGGACAAATCAGTCACTATATCCGTGGACAAATTATCGTAAGCTTCTGCATCGGTATTCTTATGTATTTTGGATTTCTGATTATTGGGCTTGATTATTCTCTTGTTCTAGCGATCATCGCATCTTGCACAAGTATAGTTCCTTATCTAGGTCCTGCCATCGCGATTACCCCTGCGCTCATCATTGCGACAGTCACTTCTCCGTTCATGCTGCTGAAATTAATCATCGTATGGACTGTAGTGCAATTGATCGAGGGAAAATTCATATCTCCGCAAATTATGGGTAAAACACTGCAGATACATCCAATTACGATCATCTTTGTTATTTTAACTGCTGGAAATCTGTTTGGCGTCTTTGGTATCATCCTCGCTGTTCCTGGATACGCCGTACTCAAGGTCATTATGACCCACTTGTTCCAATGGTTCGAAATGCGTTCCCAGCTATATGAACCAGAAAATACGGACAACGAGACAGATCCAACTGCAACAACAGTGACAGCAAATGAAGGACAATAATTAGTTTCATGTGACATAGAAAAAGGTACGTTACTCTCACAGTTCATACTCTGAGGCAACATACCTTTTTATTTATTGTTTTTATTCTTCTTTAGTATTCATTACGCTTCATTATTAAAGCATTTACTAATTGAGTTGCTATTGGATGTTTACCGTAATTGTCCTTCAGCTTCCAAGTTGTTAAGGTGAGACTGCCTTGAGCGCTTCGCTGTACAATCAAGGAACCGCCAGCTTGCCCAAGCCATCCCTGAAAGTACCCCGAAAGAATCCGGCTTGTTTCTGTGATATTCTCATTTCCGAACATGTACACAACACGCCCCATCGTTCCACCTAATTTATTGTAATTGCTAAACGGAACGATATATTCAGGATACAGACCTTCCATCTCCCAGCCCATCTCATGGAGCAGAGGAATACCTTCAAAATAACCAGGATCAACGTAGTTAAAGGAAGATGTGCGATCCCAGCTTTCCCCTTGTACAAGCTGCCGGAACGTAAATTGTCCCTTTTGCGACAGTTTATCTCCTTCTTCAGCCAAGAACAATACGTGTCCACCTTGGCGATAATACTCCATGACAGCATCGTCCAGACTGGAAGTGATTACAACCTCAGCAGCTTCAATTGTATCCACTACTGATAATCCGTTATCTTGGAGTACGGCTTTAAAATCTCCCCCCAGCTTATATGCACATACAGCAACCTGAGACATCTGAGTTTGAGGAGAAATCGTTAGCTCCTCTTCGTTAACTGCCGCATTTTCACCATCTAAAACTAGAGTCAGCTTCAGACGATGGAATGACGCTTTTGGAACAGCTGGAACCGTAAACTGAATCACTTCCGAGAGTTTTACATAAGCGCGGTTACCTTCATGAAGCGGAATACTCCCACATTCATTAGTTCCGCAAATTTCCCATTTAACAACTCCATTAAGCGGAAGCATATCATCATTGCATATAATGACATCCCATGCCTGCTCTTCCTCGCACCAAAGATTTCGCTTCATTCGATCAGCCATTACAATTAAGCTGCCATTAAAATCAGCCGCATGATCTATGCCGAGCTTCATGTTTCTTGTATAGTCCAGCCAGCCGTTTGTTTCCCATTCAATATCTGTGAATTCTGTAACAACGTATCCGTTGATTTTAGGCTGTTTACGCATTTCTTCGATAAGAGATTTCACAGCCCGGTACATTCTGCGCTGGGAATAGAACGACAATTGTTCAAAATCCCCGAAGATATCATTTAATTGATATTTTTCGAAATTACGCAAGGCGGTAAGAGGATTCTTGAAATCCTCGCGATGAGTATCATCCCCCAGATTTGAAAACCACGAAGGTTCTCCCTGATAGTACTCGAACAATTTTTGAATACTTGGCAATCCCCACACTCCGAACTCGGATACGATGATTGGCTCACCTTCCGGTTTAAAGCCTTTCACGTAGTTCTTCTCAGGTGTTCCTACCATATAATCGTCAATATCAGACTTCCACTCTTCTATTTGCTCAGGCAATACGAAATAGCGATGGTGATCATTAATATCAGTCTTCACATGTACCCAGCCGGAATTGTCGCAGATCAGTCGAGTAGGATCTAGTTGCTTTATTTCGTCATACATCCTCTTCACATGTTCCTGCTTTTCTATGTCATTAGCTAAATCCCATTCCAATCCCCATTCTTCATTATATAGAGACCAAATCAGGATAGATGGATGATTAAAATCTCGCTCGATCATACCGATAAGCTCACTATGAAATCTTTGTCTACTTTGCTCTGACCATTTCACTACGTTAGGAGTTTCAGCCCAAATCAGCATCCCCATCCGATCAGCCCAGTAGAGGTAGCGAGGAATCTCAACCTTAATATGCTTACGAAGCAAGTTAAAACCCATCTGTTTCGCTAAATTGATTTCATTCTGAATCCACTCGTCAGACGGAGCAATGTAAATGGTATCCGGATAAAAAGCTTGGTCAAGCGCCCCGCGAACATACAGTGGCTTATGATTCAATAGCAGCTGTCCGTCATGAAATTCAATTTCTCTCATCCCAAAATAAATACTAATCTCATCGATGATTATATCGCTCTTAACGTCTATGATTTTTACGAGCATATCATATAAATGCGGATTTTGCGGTGACCACAGAGTCGCGTTCTTAAGAGGTATAACGTGTTTTGCTTCATTATCTGTAACGCTCTCTCTAGCTATCGATAGAATATTCTGAGGGTCCATATGGTCTGTTACAACATATTCAACTACTAGCTCACCCTCTATTTCGCCAGAAATAGTCAGCTTCGCCTCTACTATCTCATCATCAATATTCGGATAGGCATGCACTTGTTGAATGAAGCTATTCGCCCGTAATTCCAAGGTAACATCCTGCCAGATCCCACTGATTCTTGTATACCAGCTGCCTTGCTTACCAATCGGAATTTCAGCATTATCCTGGGGATCAAATACTCGAACCGTAAGCCTGTTCATTTCACCCCGATTTATAACATCCGTTACGTCAAATTCGAAAGGAGTAAATCCGCCTTCATGCTCTCCAATGTACACTCCGTTCAACCATACTCTTGCCTGAAAATCTACTGCACCAAAATGAAGATATGCGTGTCTATCAGTAGGGATTTCCAGGCTAGCAAATTCTTTCTCGTACCACCCCGTACCACAGTATTGCACGTAATCCTCTTCTCGCTGCCATATATGCGGAACCTCAACCTGCCGAGATTCTTTTAAACCTTCGGCAAACCAAGCTTCTCTTTCTCCCTGATCCTTCCGGTCGATTCGAAAATTCCACAATCCGCTTAAGTTATGACTCTCTCTCATATCTTCTCCTCCATTACATAAATCCTGTTATTACTTTATTCCAGTCATAGAAATACCTTTGATGATGTGCCGTTGGAACAACAGGAAGACGAGAATTGCAGGAATACTCGCAAGAACATTTGATGCCATTGGCACAGCTAAATCTGTCGCGAAGATACTCTGGAACGTCGGGATACCTACAGGCAGTGTCATCATCGAAGTCTCTTGTGCAACGAGTAAAGGCCAGAGCAAGTTATTCCACGACTGTATGAAAATAAAGATACTAACCGCAGCCATGGAGCTTTTAGATAATGGCCAAATCATTTTCCACCAGATAACGAATATATTGGCCCCGTCAATTTTGGCAGCCTCAAGTAATTCATTTGGAAGCTGATCGATAAATTGCTTAAGAATTAAGAAGGCAAGAGGCAACATCATTCCCGGCCAAATTAACGCATTATAGCTATTAGTCCAACCAAATTCAGTAATCATATCGAACAATGGAACAACGATAGATTCCACAGGTACCATCATTCCTACTAGAATGAGTGCAAAAATAAATGTCTTACCTTTAAATTGTATTCGTGATACTGCAAATGCCGCCCATGAACTGAACAATACGGTAATAGCTGTTTGCACAACACCAACAATGACACTGTTCCATGTCCATCTCCACATCATGGCTGTTCCGTCCGGTTTTAACACAGCTTTAAAGCTCTCAAGTGAAAACTTCGTTGTGAACAGCTCACCAAGCACAGTAACCGTGGAGCCAGGCTGCTTCAATGCCGCTATAAGCATCCACAATATAGGTGCAAACATGATGACAGCTAACGCATACCCGATAATGTAGCCTACGATTTTTGAGTCAATGATTCGTTTTATGTTACTCACGCTTGTATCACCTCTTTATTTAATTCTTTTTGCCCATCAGCAGCTTGTATTGTGCTAATGAAATCAGTGCAATCGTCAGGAACAGAACGAATGATACAGCTGAGGCATATCCCGTATCCCATTGCCGAAATGCGATTTGATAAATATAGTGAACAAGCGGCGTGGTTGATGTTCCCGGTCCGCCCTTTGTAATAAGCCAGGTTTGACCAAAAAGCTTGAAAGAGGCGATCGTTTGCAGAAGAATGACGAGCGCAGTTACTCCCTTCAGCGAAGGCATGGTGATAAAACGAAACTGAGCCCATTTGTTGGCGCCATCGATATCTGCTGCTTCATATAAGTCTTCAGGTATTTCTTGTAAGCCTGCGAGGAACAATATCATATTGAATCCGACTGTCCACCAAAGCGTGGCGATCAAGATGGACAACCATCCCATTCCCCAGCTTCCAAAAAACGATACTCCCATCGTAATCCCAAATGAATTCAATGTTTCAGCGATCAGACCTGTTCTGGATTGAAGGATAAATACCCAAATACTACCTATAACAGATACTGAGAGCATGTATGGCATAAAAAAGGCCATTCTAAGTATCGTAGTACCTTTCAATTTCATGTTGACCAATATAGCCATTCCGAGCCCCAAAACGACAATGGAAGGTGTGGATATCAAAATAAAGTACAGTGTATTCCACAACGCGCTCCAGAACTTCTCATCTTCCATCATGTATCGATAATTATCCAATCCTACAAAGGTTTTCTCCGCGCCGAAGGTCCCGGATGACAAGCTGCCTAGAAATCCTTTAAAAATTGGATATATCCAAAATATTAGATAGAGGATCATGAAAGGAGCCAAAAAGGCAAGTGCAGTTAAGTAATTTTTGTATATGTGGCTTTTCATTTTCAAATCTATCGCTCTCCTTCAAATGGAGATCTTACGGGATACTCATATGAAATATCCCGTAGTCGTCCATTTTGGATTAACTATTTAGACATTAATTTGTCCGCATTCTTTTGCGCTGCTGCCAATCCTTCTTCAACCGTCTTGATTCCATAGTTCACTTCTACAAGCGATTCAAGAACCGCATCATTTACTGCACTGAGCTTCGTCGAATCCGGCATATATTTCACGATATCCATAACAGCTGCATAGCTTGCACGGTATGGCAGCGCTTTATATTCTTCCGATTCCAATACAGCTGGCTTGGATGGAACATGACCTGCTTTTGCCCACATAGCAGCGTTATCAGCTAACCAATCAGCGAATTTAACTGCTGCAACTTGTTTTTCCTTATTATCCTGCTTCGGTACGATTAATGTATGAGAGTCACCCCATGCTGCTGGTTGAGCATATAATTGCGGGAATGGAACTGCTGCAAAATCAAGCGATTTTTCACTTTCGAAGTTACCCGTTGACCATACACCAGTGAATGTAACAGCTGCTTTGGATGTTTTGAAAATGTCGTAGCTGTTGTCACCAATATCAGGGAGCGCCAAACCTTTATCAATCCAAGATTTAATCAATTCCATCGCTACTTTACCTTCAGGTGTATCAATTGTAGGTTGACCATCTTTAAAGTAAGTACCACCTTGTTGCTGAACAAGTGCATACCAGATCCAGTAAGTAAAGACGTTGTTGCTGCCGATAATAAGTGGAGATACATCAGCTGGGAGGGACCCTTTTAACGTTTCAAGCATTTTGGTAAAGCCCTCTGCCCCTGGCTCCATCTTGATGCTTCCATCTTCATTCAGGAGACCTGCATCTCCAAGGTATTTCTTGTTGTAATACATAACCACAGCATGAGTATCAAGAGGTACTGCAATATGCTGTCCATCACGAATGACAGAGGTTTCTTGGTTTTTACCGTAGGTTGACCAATCAAGTCCTGCTTCGGTTGCCAATTCGTCAAGCGGCTGGATCATGCCAGTTGGAATTAGCTCAGCCAAATGCGAAACGTGTGCGACTGCCACATCAGGTGCAGAGTTTGCTGCAAGTGAAGATAAGAGTTTTGGATAGTAATTGTCCCAGTTATTATTCATGAACTCGACTTTAATCTCGCTTTGAGATTCATTGAACGCTTTCACCATGTTTTCCATGTATTCTCCGTCAGATCCACTGAACGGAACCCAATATTTAAGTTCAATGACTTCTTTGCTTGCGTTGGCTGTTTTTTCACCCCCTGCATTGGAAGCGCCTTCATTTTTCTGAGCCGAATTATTTCCTTTAGAGCAGCCACTCAGCACCAAGCTTACTACCATGATTAGCAGTACAAAATGAGACATCACTTTCTTCATAACCCAATCCCCCTAAAGCTGATTTATTTTACAAACCGATTATAACATCTATTCATGTTTTATATCAATATAATTTGTAATAAAAAATATAAAAAAAGAAAAAAGCACACTGAGATTGTGCCTTTTTACACATAGTACGTATTATTCTCAATAATAAGGGTCGTAAAAGCGCGTTTACCCTTGTTTTATAACAACTTTTATTGTAATAAAACAATCAATAATGAACATTCATAATGATTCCTTGTCGATAATTTCCAAAATTAGGTCCAAATAGATTTAATCCACCTGCATTCACTGCATCTCTCTTCACTCCGATACGCAATGAAATAAACGGCTTCTCGTTTATGTTTAAATCATTTACAGTGACCTCAGAAATTTTCACTCCGTCTATGAAGCTACCATTAGAATTAATCTTCCAATGCTTTAATAGCCCGTATTGGGTAAAATACGTCAGCCACCAATCTGGAGTGTTGAAACCTCTTTCTCCGCCAAAGTCTCCGGGTGAAGTCCATGTACCGATTTCTATATCATTGACCCAGACAGTAATATCCGACGGCCAATCCAGCTTATGATAAGGAGCCTCCGAGCATATTTCCGCACTGAACTGAATTTCAGACGCTATATTCCCGTAAGGAATGCGGTTTGGATACCGATACTCGACATAACCCAACCGGAAATATAATAGTTGAGCCTCTCTCCGTCCTGGCTCGTAGAATGAACGCGGATCATCCTGAATGCCGATATAATCGCTTTCGCTAACTAGACCGCAGCTTGGCTCAGCCTGACAATCTACATATTCGCCAATCGGCATGTCGATCGTAATCACGTTTTTATCCTTCTCTATATCTTCCGTAAATAAATCAATAATAATTCGATCGTAATTTTTTGAATTGACCTTTTGCGTCCCCCGTCCGGGAACCAGCTCGGTAATGATCAGATTGACATCTTCCAGCTTCTTTACATTCACGGCTGTCGTGGAGAACGGAAGCCCAAGCTTCTCTGATAATTCATTTACGTTATGTGGACCTGTACTTAATATTTTCAGTATGTTCATACGATGCTCGTTGGAGATAACTTTGCTTATTTCAACTGCTTCGTTCATAGTTAGTTGTAAGATTTTTATAATAAACACCTCCGTTTTATTACAATAATTGTTATAATAATAAATATAACAGAAAACCTGTGGCATTTGAAAGTGCTGGTTATC
>RCUF01000194.1_pt1 | contig 27641 bp, 19 predicted proteins | sample 2166311 | NCBI WGS metagenome assembly RCUF01 (sample SAMN09932608, study PRJNA488358) | compost metagenome | feature: garden; material: soil; isolation source: compost soil in 4-hydroxybenzonitrile-enriched culture | place: Germany: Experimental Botanical Garden Goettingen | collected 2016-01-27
TACACATTTGACTGATGACGAGATGAGGAAGGCCGTTAATAATATGGACCGATAAACCGCGTTATTACACGGTTTGTTTAATACATATTCACAAAACCCGTATTTTGTACATATGTATATAAATCATGAAAATCCCTTGTTAATATCTATCTTAGTTTAGTGTTGTTAATTGACACAAAACTCCCCTTATTAATGACACGAATCTCCCCCTATTAGCTGCGTTATAGATAATAACATCATTTCTATTGCTTGATTTTCTATAATCAGATTAATGTTAATGTTTTTTTCATTCACCAGGTTTGTTGTGTATCATTCCGCCGATCATGAGGGGAAATTTGTGTCACTACCCACTGGGTAACCGCTGTTTACAGGGGGATATTTGTGTCATTTCTCTCACCATGAGGGGAAATTTGTGTCACAACTTCTTTCTTTTTTTATTCCCTGAAGTTTTTAAATTCCATTATGTTGACTCTAAAGGGTTTGAAGTTACAATTTTTCGCATTTTCTCTATATTAACCTTTGTATAAATCGTAGCCGTCTTAGGATCTGCGTGTCCCAATAAATCCGCGATTGCTAATAAATCTGCTCCTTCACCTTCATTGTATAAGACAGTTGCGCACGTATGTCTTAACTTGTGAGGTGTAACTTTTTGATTGTTTGCTTTTACTCCAGCTTCTCTTGCAATGGTTTCAATAATTAGTTCCACGGATCTTCTTGTTAATCGTTTTCCTTGTTTTTGAGAAATAAATAATGCAGCTTCATCTTGTCTATTGCGTTTTACAAGAATCTCTTGTCTGACAGGCTTATAAATTTCAAGAGCGCGTAAGATCTTGGGTGTCAATACAAGTTTTCTTTCTTTATTACCTTTACCTATAATTGTTAGAGATCCATCATCTTCATTAAAATGCTCTAAATTAATGCTCACCAGTTCCGAGACCCGAAGTCCTAATAACAAAAAGAGTGTAGTAATTAAGGAGTCTCTTTCACTGAAGGAACGCTTTGCGGCGAATTGTTCAAATTTTATAGCGTCTTGCAATGTGAGGCTTTTGGGGAGTCGATCACCAAGTTTAGGATTCTCTATATACTGAGAAACATCATACTGAAGATAGTGTTGTTTAACTGCCCATTTAAAGAATTGTTTTATTGCTGAAATGATCCTTGCCCTTGTCGTAGCAGCATATATTATGCCTGCTTGTGGATGAATCTTGTTTGTGTTCTTAATGATTTTGGGATGCCTTAGTGTTCCTAAGTACATTTGAATATCATTTGCCGATATATCATCTATGTATGTAATATTTTTCGTTTCTTTGAGCCAGGAGGAAAACCTTAGGATAGCATGGTTATAAATTTCAACAGTCCCCTTAGAATAATTTCTGTTAACCTCCAGGTACATCGTAAAAGAGTCGATTAAAACATCAATATTGTGTTGTGACATTAATAAAACCTCCTTTTGTTAATTATATTATTTAATTTTAGTTCACGAAACAGTTATTTTGTGAACTAAATAAAAAGTAAATCGACTAAATTTCTCTTTAGTTTCTTTTACTATTATATATATTAGTTATGTACTCCAATGCGCGGCGGCTATAAAGATCAATTATCCATGGCTTGTACCATTCTAAGCGTGAAGAGTTTCATGAAAAAGAAGATCAGCGTCTCTTAAGATGCCATGTTTTTATCACCCGATCTTCTCCTTATAATACCTGTTCTTGTCGAACAAATGAGCCAGTTAATTAATATGAACTTAATTAATCGTGCTTCTTAAGTACTTTTTCTTGCATTCGTTTCGAGCCTTCATCTAGTTCTTTTTGCCAACTGAAAAACTGTCGTAAAAAATCAATACTCATTATATTCATTGTGCTCCCACTGCATTTTACTATATTCATACTCCATATCTGCTTGAAGCTCATTTTGATAGGACATCATTAAAACTACGCCAAACAAAAAATAAGCTAGTTCACCAAAAAAGTCGGTTACAGTGACAAAATCAAGTTTTAAAGGCTTTCCGAAGTGAGCTGAGAGATTTTTATCAGTGGGATATCGAAATTTATCTGCCTCAGTATCAAAATCATGCAACTGTGTGACATAACGCCTTACATGGTCAATTGTTTTATCACCCTCAGAGGGTCTTGCATGATTCATTATATCACCCTCAATTATATTCCAAATACCACGAAGCCTATGCTTTTTCTTATTTACCTTCCTAGCTGCTTCCTGAAAATCAAGTGAGCATTCTTCGAACAGAATTTCTTTCATTGCTAATTCAATACCGTTTCTGAACAAGTAACCTATCGGCATAAATAATGATTTCTTGCAATTTGGTTTTAATTCAGTATATTCCACTAAGAATTTAGCGGATTCTGTATATCCTTTTACATATGGACCAAACTTTTGTCTTTTATATGAATATCCTAAAACGCTTTGACTATAATAATTGCCTCCCACCTCTAAAAATATTGGTTTGTATTTCTTATATTTCTCACTGCATGTATGCTTATTTTTATAATAGGCATTAAGAATACTAAAAGCCACTTCCATTTTAGATGCCAAAGCAATTAAATTTATATGTGTCTGCTCTTCAAAAAATAGCCGAATAGTAAAAACCTTAGTTCCTTCATCAAAAGGATCACTGTCTCGTTTGAGACTTAAACTGAATGGATACCTAAAGGAATCAGAATCCCGATCAATGTTACTCATATCTTCAAATAAGTCCTGAAGCCATAAAAAATCATCCCTATTTTTTTCAATATTCTCACTTATAAAGGGCTTAATATTTGTAAGAATTTCCGATAAATTATGAAAAGTTTCCTTTACAAACAGCCTCCCTTCCTCCAAGTCTGTGATATTTTTCAAGGCAATAGCCTTGAGAATTAGCTCAAGGCTATGTCTATATAGGAAAGCGATTGGAAAAAAGTATGTATCAAGTCTGTCTATCCGTGGATGATTTAAGATATGTGTCGTTAGAATATTTGCAGCTTTCTTGAAGTCAAAAGCATATTCTAAAAAGTCTTCATATAATTTCGGACTACTCTTTAATATAATTATATTTTCATCATTACCTAGTTTAAATAGATTCGCATCAGGCCTAGGCCCTTTAGTCTCTTTTTCAAATAAATTACTCTCTCCCACTTTGCTTCTTCACCTCTCGTTTTCGACTTGATTATCGATAATTGCTAACTGTCTTGTGCGCTAAAGAAAAACTTATTAGTTACGCAATTCTACTTTATTTAAAGAACAACAGGCTACTCAGAACCTATTATCAATCCTACAGTTCTTATCTGCGTATTATACCTGGTTACCGATCACTTGCTCATCATCGAAGATGACGATATCATTCAAGTTTTCCGAACGTTCATACTCCAAATACATTTGAAAAGGTTTGTTTGCAATGTAGTATTCCAATGCGAATTGCAAAGCGACCAAATCCTGAAAATCATCACCTTTGCGCCGCGAACTACTCTGTTTCCCTGCTTCTGGCAATAAGGCCCCCTTCTTCTTCTCTTCCATCTATAGCATTAACATTACGACCTGATAATATTAATCTACATAAGATACCATCTCACCGGCTCATAATGGACATATTTTCTGTAATAAGTGTTTATTTTGGGGTTATAAATAAGTTATACAGTAAATTTATTAAGCCCTTCTATATTAGTAGCTTGATCATAGTCATAGACGATACCAATACTATACTTTGCTCTAGTTAATGCAACGTACAATTTTGAACGACTCGTTGAGGGCAATTCAAAATTGTTATTATTAATCCACTTTATAAAGGGTTGCGTTGGATAAATTAATACTCTTTCAAAAGTGAGACCCTTAGATTCACCAAAATTAAAACACTTGTAATATTTATTTACTGTCTCTCTAATGCTGTCTCGTAGTTGAACTGGGTTATATTTTTGTAGATACTGCTCCACATCTTGCTTTCTTATTAAAAAGATACCATCGTGTCCCGTCACTTCATGTTGATTTGATCGGCATGGCTTATACTGAGGAAATAATCTTGATGAATAATTACAAATCAATTCATTATTTCTATGGGATACATTTAACGAATCTTCATCAATATCACAATCTATCCTTCGACATTCGGTTTGAATAAACTCTTTGATACGTCCTTCTTTATATTTATCATGCTTTCTTTCAATATGGGTAAGATATGTTACCTGACGAGGGTCACCGACGAACAGTATATTTGAACCGCTCTTTAATAATAGCTTTAAAATTTCCAAGTCATATCCCGCTAAGTCTTGAATTTCATCAATAAAGACGTGTGAAAAAATACTGCTTAGTCTCTTAATAACAGCACCATCGCTTCTTTCATTACATCTGATAGCCAATTTTGAGATTTTATCTGAGTATACTTTTGAATCACTTGTAAAGTAATGCTGTTTAAAATGCTCAGTTTCAGCAAAGTGGATTTTAAAACCCGTCTTCTTTACAGTATATCTTAAAGCTGAGGGTTCATTTACTAGAAGCATTCCTCGTATTGCTTCATCATATAAACCACCTTGATAAGGTCTAATTCCATGTTGAAGTAAAGTAGAAAACCAAGTTTGAATTGTGACATGGGATGGGACACACCCATGTAATTCAACAAATTTCTTTCGAATTTCAGCTTCATTAGCTTGAGTATAAGTTGTAATTAGTACTTTTCCTTCACGCTGCCTTAATGCTTCAGTTACAAGAAATGTTGTCTTACCAGAACCAGCAGCTGCAATAACTAGTCTATTTGTCTTCATGCTTCTCACCTTATAGCCTCTAAAATATACTCTGGGAATATCACAGTATCATCAGTTTCAAAAATTTTTAAAGCACACTCGGTTTTATTGGACTTCATATATTTATGCATATCATCAATTTGAGTATATTTTGTACCGAAAATTGTATTTAATTTGCTCAACTCATTAACTTTTAGCAACTTAGGTTCCAAAGTATTGTAATTAAATGGATTTTTTCCGATAACTAAGTCACCTTCATCTATAGTTTGATCATAACAAATTTTAATGAAATCTTTAGCGTTATCACCCAAGTAGTCACTATACTTTCTAGTAATTGCATCTATATCTCCATCATTATCTGTAACAATAGTTACGGGTTTATTAAGCAATACGGCGATCTCAAGGAAACGCAAAAACGAGGTGCCGACAGAAATAACATCAATTTCGTCATGAATTGGAAGCTTACCAACATTCGAGAGCATGTACGCTTTCTGAATTACTAGTTCATCGGAGTCTCCCTCTACCAAAATAGCTTTCTTGCAGAGTATAAGCCGAAGAGTATCGTAACCAGCAACCTTTTGGAAGAAAATTCCCGTATCATCTTTTAGGTCACTAAGTTTAGCTGCCTTCTTATCATTTAGCAAAATAAGGTTGCTTAATCCTAGTTTATTAGCAACAAAACTACTATGTGTAGATACTATAATTTGTTTATCCTGCTGATTCTCAGCAATTTTATTAATAAACTGATTCAATTTAGTATGTGAAAGGTGGTTTTCTGGTTCTTCCATCAAGATAACCGCTGCTGCTCTTGTTTTCTTGTGACTTAAAGCCAGTTCAGTTTTAACAATACATTGCTCGCCTTTTCCTACAAAGTGAAATGGTACATCATCTAGATAAGTCACCAAACTATTTTCCCAGGCGTTCTTAGAAAGCAACTCTACAGAAAGTTCAACTTTCTTTCCAGTCAGTACAGCAGTTTCTTGTATTCTTGCATTAATAACCTTGATTGACTCTGAACTCATGAAATTATCTCGCATTTTTCTATGCGCTTGGGAAATATCCACTATATCCTCAGGCTCTAAATTTTCTCGAACAATTCTAGAAATGTAGATATCAGAACCGTTTTGATAACGATTGCTTGATGAATCAATCAAGGCAGACTTGAGTGGAATGCTCTTCGGTGTTATTATCTCCCTGGCAAAAGTAGACCAAACAAAATCATAATATTCAATTGGTAGAGTCTTAACATCTCCCTTACTAACTAACTGTTCATATTCACCTTGATATTTTTCATCGAAACAAATTTTAAGCGAGATCCCGCTTTCCTTGGCTCGATCGCTATTACCATTCCCCTCTAACAACGCAATATCTTCACCACTCAAATATATTTCAATCAATATGTATGGTAGCTCTGGACTTTGTTTTTGCTCCAATTTAGTTAAGTATTCACTTACAACTGTATTATTGAAAAAATACTGTGTTAATTCGTTTTTGGCTTGTCTTCCATTAAGAAGACCAGTCAAGGCTATGTGGATTGCTTCTAAAATAGTGCTTTTTCCTGCCTCATTATTCCCTACTAAAATATTCATTCCATCACTAAGTTCTAAGACGAATTCACCATAAAAGCTCTTAAAATTCTGGATTTTCACCTTTTTTATTTTCATTCGCCTGTTCCCCTCCATTTGTATTATAACGAGTTAAATACACTAACTCTTTGTATAAGTGAACCTACTTCGCTTCTATAACTAATCCTTACTGTTTTTCTGTCCTTAGTCTTTCTAAATAAGCAACAACTAGGTGTGATATTCCTATCATGAGCTCAGCCTCATACTGGTCAACAGGCACGGAAGGCAAATTTCCGTTATCCTTCAATTTTGAGTTACGATGATGTCCTACTTTATTTAAATATGTTGACACACCCGTTAACAAGCCGGTTATTCCTTCTCTTTTTTGCTCTGTAATATCACTAAAAAACTCCTCCAAACTTTCGGGTTGTATGGTCCTCCTCGACCATTATCGACATTAGTATAGGATTCAATTACCGAGAGACACTGCCGAAGGGCATCGTAGGTCAGCCCTCTGTTCGCGCGCAATACCAAGCTGCTCAGAAGCCTGAATCCAACTAGTATCATTTAACAATGATGAAGGAAAGGTCAGTGCGTATTTTGTGGAATACCCGAAATATTGTTTGAACCGAATCCAATCTGATTCGAATATCTTTATTTGCTGACTACCGGTTACAGGAATGATCTTATTTCCGTTTTCCTGAACTTCTACAAGCGCCTTTACTTCAACAGTAAAGCACAAGTCCCCAGATCGAACTGTCTTGAGAGAAGAAATATCCTTAGAATCAAAAATCCATTCCCACACCCTGTAACCGGAACCCTGATTAAATACCCTTATTGGGTTGGACTTCACCAACAACCTTCTTCAAGAGAGTGGAGTATGCCTTAGTTGATACCAGTATGTCCAAAATGTTTTGGAGTCTGTTAGTTGGATCCGACATCTCGATATCAAAAAACTGGATTTTTCAGAGACTCTCAAATCGAACTTTATCTTTATGTATGTGTAATTATTCAAATGATTAGAGTGCATAGATGATTCAAACAGATTTATAGTATACATGAGATTGATATATCCCCTTTTGATATATCCCCTTCAAGTGAATTAAAAGCTTTTGAGAGTATAGTAAGTTTCCTCTCAACAAGAACTACAATTCAAATGATAGAAGAATAGAAAAAACTAATAGATTTTCCACTTAAATCAAAGTTCTTACCCTAACCCTTCCTTTATCGAGGTCGAAGTAATAATATAGAATTCATCTCTAATTAGCTTCATAGACTTATTGATCAGTCTTCTTCTAATATAAATTAGCTTTCCATAACCCATACCGTGACTTCATTATAATTCACTTTATAGCCGCTGCCTTTTTAAGCTGCGTCGAATTACTCTCTTGCATCGACTTATCTAAATTGTGTCTGTTTACAACCGTTGGCTTAGCAGGATTATACCCTTGCATCAAAGCAAAAGTATGAATACCGTAAAATAGCGGCATTTTACGAATATAAAGCGTTCTTTGCTTAGTAGAGACATTGACTATTTCCTCGTACTTTATCTGCAAGTCAGATACATCAGGTGTAATAACATTATTTTGAAATCGACTCGGGATATATTCACATATTACACTCTCTACTAACTTAAGTTTTTCATCTAATTCAAAGTGAGTTGTGCCATGCGTTCTACATACCATTGGTCGTTTATTATAGATTGAACACTTTCCATTTTCCTCGTTAAGAAGTGGACATGGGAAGCTTGTTCTTGTTTTATCGCCTTTAAATGATTTGAACATATTTAAGTTGCCCTCGTAATCTAGTTGCGTCAGGATTGAATTATTTAAATCTGGATGTTCTACTTGAAACTTCCGGACATTGTCTATCACTTTTTTATACAGGTTGATTATTTCCTGTTCAGTCCACGTATTATGAACTTCATCCATGATTATTTCGAGTTCTACTTCCGAGACTGTAAAGAAATCACTGCAACAATTATTACATTCTGAAAAACACTGAGGTTTATTCTCCATATTCTCAAAATAAGAATCAACTGTATGTTCTATTTGCTCATAAAGTTTGAATAAATGCGCCGCTCGACTGTCAGATTTAACCCGATGGCAATTTTTTGAAGCCTTCCCGCTTCCGCAAAAACATCGTTCTTTCTTAGCCATATACTCCACCCCATATTTTAAAGAGTTTTAAAGTCAAGTGATGTAATCAGAAGCAGTAATATACCGTTCCAACGCTTTCTACATAGTCGGATGTAGGATATTCATATGCTTAAACATCACGAACCTCGTCAATACCTCCACATATCACTTGTAAATATTCGCCAAAATATGACCCATTTCCTTCTGCTACGGCAGTAATATACACCTAAGCATTGCTTAATTGTAGGTTCTAAAAAGTAAAGAGCCGAGTAGATTCTACTCAGCCTCTAGTAATCTTGACTCATTCTATGTCACTCTTCTGTTGCGCCATTGTAGATGAGCTTCAAACCAGCAATGATTTTCTAGATATTTTTGAACGAGACACAACGTGTCGAATTACGAATTTGGTGAATGATTCACTTTTGGATCTCGGTGTTCGGCTAACAAGCGGAAAATGTCTGGGGGAAGCCGTCAGATTATCGAAGCAAGTAATCAGAATATCTAGAACGCCGCGGTTGCGCAGATCATTGAGTACGCTGTATAAGAACTTCAAAGACTCGTTTCTCCAATTAACATAACGAGCACGTCTTTGTTGCCATCGCCAATGACCATGTAAGCCGCTTTTTTTGAGGGTAGCACCGTCTTACTTCACTTTGAAATGAATAGCGTCCATGAAGACGACTACATAGATGCATTGCAATGGCCGATTCTGCCATTCTTTAGCGAGGGGGATGATTTTGTTCGTCACATTTAAAATCATGATAGGAGACACATTTATGCCGTAAAATGATTCAGGTGATCCTGGATATCTTTGAGTGTTTACAGCTTTGGCGTACATTGCGATTATTTGGTCTCCAATGCCGGTTACGGTGAACTTATCGGATCCGTGTAACTTAAGTAGCTATCTGATTTAAGTTGCTCTCGCTGTACGCCCTTTTATTTTGATAATCGTTTTCCAGCCCTGGATTAATAATATGCCAGGACTTGAAAAGAAAAAAACTCACCCTAATTGAAGAGTTTTAGAAATATTTCTTAACTAACCGAGCAACTTGACTACCCGGCTTAAATTACTTTCACTATACGCAATAAAGAAGACTTAAATATGATTAAATTTTTGAATATAAAAATATCCCTGCGGCTCATTTATTGAAACCTTTATATTTTAAACATAGTTACTAAATCGGTTGCTAATGTCCTTGAACCGCTTATGCCTTTAATATATTTCAATGGCCCTTCTGATGCCCAATCTATACCTTTTATCTTTTTTACATTTTTAGTGATTTGATCGTAGGCAATGTATTTATTCGACTCATCCTTTATTGTTTGGAATAGTTCAGCTCCAGCAAAAGCAAAAGCATTGAGGCAAACAATATGAGTTAAGCGATAGTTCTTATAATCCAGCCATTCTTTATTAAAACTATCTTTAATGCTATTAAAGTACACTAAGGATAACATTAGCTTTTCTTCTTTGCTTAATCGGGAAAGATCCTCGTTTTTAAATAAGATCTCCAATATTTTATAAAGGTTTTGAAGTGTAACGTGTTTACCAGCACTTCGCTTACCCGTTAAACTTCCAATAAAATGAAATGGACTCTCTCCATTAATGATTAACTCTGTGGCAATCCAGCTGTTTTCATCAGAGTTTCTCTTCAAGTATCTACTAAGTGAAGTTCCTATTCCTTTTGCTTTAGTGTTGATTTTATCAAATAGCTGAATCTCTTCATCCTCATCTAAAAAATGAAACGCTAAAAATGGTACTTGTATTTCTGAGTTTGTATCTTGAGTATATCTTTTAATACCTCCTAACCGATGTTGGCCATCCATTAATGAAGCGGGCTTTTTGCAAATAAGCCTTCCGTACGTTGGACGATTCCGGTCATAGGGGGTAAATTCCCAGTTTGACTCTGCATTCAGAAGCACAGGAGTGAATAAAGCATCGTCTCCTTTAGACAAATACATTGCAAAATCATTACATCGTTTACTATCCACAGGTCTTTGATATCCCTTACCAGATGGATGGTTAAATGGTTTGACATAAGTTAACACTAAAGCTACTGATGCAGAAAGGTTTCCTAAATAAGTAACCTTTCCACGCATTTTAGATTGTAAAACATTTTCTATGACTTGCTGTTGTGGTAATGTACTCATATGAATTAATTCTCCCTAATATATTTCTTAAATCAATAATAAGTATTATAGTACCTAAAATCAATTGGTAGTATACAACTCTTCAATCTTTATATCTACTTGCTTACTCTTAAATAGAGGTGAGGCAAGTGTCCAGCTTTTTTACTGAAGTAGGAAATACTATTAGACTCCATCGTAAAGCAGTGAAATTAACTCAGGAAAAGTTGGGAGAGATTTTATCGATTGACCCTTCTTATATTGGAAAGATAGAAAGAGGAGAAGCAAATACCACATTAGATACATTATTAAAAATTGCAGATGCATTAAATATTTCGCCTTTTGAATTGCTTAAATCATCTAAGAAAATTGGCAACACGGAAAAACAAGATCTACTTGAAAAAATTAATATTAGTCTCATGAATTTATCAACACACGACTTAAGAAAAATGTCGCACATTATAAAAGATATGATTAGCCTAATAAAGAACTGACATCGTATTCTACGACGTCAGTTCTTTGCTTCTTTAGCCCTACAAATAATTTATGGTTTACTGTCTTAAAGTTTTCATGCTTTTATTGTTATTCTCCATAGCTATTTTCATCGGGTGAAATGATTTTTCTTTGTTTGATTTTCTTCTAAGATTTACGGTTGAAAATGGACACTCGAGGATTTCAGTATCATGTTTTTCAGCTAAGCTAGACCAGTAAACTTCAAAAGGCTCCTTCTTATCCGTTGGCATTCTAAAAGCTAAAAATGTTCTGTCAAATATGATTCGTTCTTCCAAACTAATTCTTGATGTTTGATCTTTGAGAAAAGAGAAAAACAATTGATTAATCACATGCCAAGTTATATGTGAAATAAGCCAATTATAATGGGCATGGTATTCGTGATTTTCAATAGGCGATTTTTTTATACACTCATTAATAAGAGAAGTTAAAGGATCATTATCAAGGTGCACTAAAGATAAGGATGATAGTTTAATATGACTTTTTATGTTTGTTGGTAGATTATCAACATCATAGAAATTATCTAGTCTTAGAAGCACCTCTTTCCATCTGACATAAGCTTCTGCATATGGGCAAACTGGAGTATTTTCTTGATCAATAAATCTTGAAATATTTACGTAACGATGTATACAAGTGGTATGTTCTTTTAATATTGTTTTTTTATAATAATTGCTTAGGGCATTGATAATGCAAAATTTCGTCTTAATAAACTCTTTTATAATTGAGCTGTTGTCATAACCCTCGTGTAGAGCGTATTTAATTGGTTTCCATTTACTTGAGTGAATTTCGGTAAATCTATTTTTATCAATTGGAGATTTAAGATACTGAATATAAGATGAGCTTTTATGACTTGAGTAAGTGTAATTGGTATCTCCAATATAGTCTTCTCTGTTTACAATTCTTAGCAAAACATCAAGAATTAATGGTGCAGTTTTCGATGGTTGAGTATATGGATATATATAAACATTATTCAATTTAGAATGTTCTTGTTCACTCATATTAACCCAATTCAATACTTGAGGATCCTTTATATCAGATGTGGTATATTTGCCCCAATGACTAGATAAAGCACAATTATTTTTTATTAATTTAAATATGTAACCGCATTTACAAGTGTAAGGTTGCTCAAAGGGTGAATCTGATAGAGCGTATGGAATAGATAAGTTACATGAAGGACAGTTACTTAGTAATGAAGAGTTATGGAAGGGGCAATGAGTTATAAATTCAAATTGATGAAGAATACTATGATAACCGTCTTTTAAACATCTCAAACAAATTGAAAGTGAATTTTTAAAATAATGTAATGTAAAATCCTCTTTTCTCCTCTGAACAAGTTCTCCTCCCTGAAGGAATCCAGCAATGTTTTTCAAAGTAAATTCGTTATATTGCAGTAGTTTAAATCCTAATTTCTGTTCGAAAATGGATTCATCAAAAGCAAGTAATCTATATAAGTCTCGATTTTTCTCACCAAGCACCTTTTTTTTGCTTAAAGTTTCTTTATTTCCAAATAAATTAAACATATCTTTCATATTTATTGAGTTCATAAATTTCAATTTCTCGAATATAGACCATGGGGACTCCCAATCACTAATCCAAGAGGGATTCCATGTAAGAGTTCCATCTGAAGGGCATAAATACTTTTGAATATCTGGTATCAATGTTTTTGTCCCTCCTCACAATAGGTCATTATATAATTCATTTTCAATATATCCTGATTTTTTTAAACCATCCAGCCAATGAACCTGTGATAGATTAGCAACATTATTACCATTAATTCCAAATCTCTTAAATACGTATTCTATGGTTAATGTAAGATACTGCATGGGGATCTCCATAGGCTTTGTAATTCCTTTTACCTTACGTTCATTTTCGATAGTGGAATATAACTCGTCTGAACATTGCTGGAGGCGAAATCCTTGGTCATAGGCATCGGGAAAATAATACCTTGTATAAGACCAACCGCTTTGTTCAGGGTATTCAGATAGTGAATCATATCCATTTAAACAAATTCGAAGTTCCTCTTTTGTTTTAATGCCAGAAAATTTATATTCATGAACCATGAATCTTCCAACAATTTGTCCTTGTTTTGCATGAATAAAAGCTGATCTAACATGTTTTAATTCTTCTTGGCCAACAAGAATAGCTGTCATACTAATCCCACACTCTTTTAAGTAATTATAAATATCCATGAGTACGTTGTACTGGAGTGGAACAAGACGTTGAGCATCATCGATGAACAATACTATACGATTACTGCCTGAACGCTCTGCCTTTTCTTGAAGAAACTTATTTAACCGGTCACTTTTTATAGGTTTACGGCCTGCATAAGGTAACTCATGCCCGAGCTGCGTAAGGAGTTCTTCATAGTAAGAGTTTTCATTAATACGTGTGTTTTGTTGACATCTTATTTTTAATACAGGCAAATCTTCGCCAAAGTCAATAGGTAATTCTTTTTCCATATAACTAATTGCCCAAGTTTTTCCCAGTCTTGGTCTTCCATGAGCAATTCCACCAGGAGCACGATTTTCAATCCACTGCTTGATGTGGTTATACATTCTCTTTACTTCTTGAGTACCAATAAAATATCTTCCAGTTTCTATGGGATGGGTATTAGGAGGAACTAACGGACGTTGATAAAGGCTCAAATCATGATCACCTCAAATTTTAGAAATTATAAGTTCGAAAAGGGCGATTATCTGTGTTTTCGTCATCTTGATCTGTCTTTTCTATACTGTGCCAATGAGGGGTTGAATCATCTATTTGTTGGGTATCTTCTTCATTGTCTAAATGAATCGATTCTTCAAATCCTTCTTCTGATTGTAAATCTCTTTGCAATTGAGCTAACTTATTTCTCATACTCTTTACCGATTTTGCTTTTGAAGCGATATATTCATGATAAATTTGAAATGGATTCTGATACGAATTAAAGAATATTTTCCGATCTTTTTTTAATTTATTAATAGCTTTTCTAGTTCGAAGTGAATGAGGAGTAACTCCCCAAATTCCATATGCCATTAAGTAACCAAACTCACTACCGTCTGGCAAGAAAGCCTGTATCATTCGAATATCATCTATATTTACAATCAATGTCAAATCTGTTCCAATCAAATGAGCACTATTCGTCAAAATATCATTACGATAAGGTACTCCTTCGTAGTAGATAAATGGCCGTTTTCCCTTTTTTATATCTCCTGCTACCGTTCTTTTAGTTTGAAGCGAGAAAAAGGCAGCCTCTTTTCTCTGATTCGGTTCTAAAATTCTTGGTTCCATTCCCTTTTCAATCCGTTGCCGCATTAATTTTAAAGGTGTAAAGTTACGAATGCCGCTATGTGGTATTCCGTTATAATCTGAAATAAGAACATGTGTTAATTCTTCTAGATCATTTAATGATATATCGTACTTTTTAGCATGCTCTTCAGGATTGTTTCTAATAGGATCAGAAGGATTGCTTCCAGTTGTGCTTAGGAGTTTTCGGTAACCCATTCCTTCTAAAGTTCGAAATAACCGTTCAATTATCCCTCTCAGTTCGGGGGTATTAACTGGACCATAATTAACAGTACAGCCTACGATTCGCTGCAATCTGTCTTTAACGAGTTTTGCTATATTAGCTCGTCCGTTATCCATACTAAATTCTTCCCAAAGCGCCCATTCTGCTTGGGGAATTACTGAAGACGGAATACCTCCATCTTTGTGATAATCAATGCCTGGTATTGTAAAAGAGATTTTTTTGTAAGGTACTACGGAGTTACGAACACAATGTAATACATCATCAAGATTATATTCTTTATTAACACATAAATGGTGGCCTAGGATAGCTCTTGTTGCTACATCAACAATTACAAGAAGCCAAATTCGATCAATGACTTCAGTTATGGTATCTCCTTCAGGCGTCGTAAAGGTAATCGTGAATATGGCATCAATTTTATGACCATCAAACTGAACACGCTGGTATGGTTTTCTTAATAATAAGTCCTCTGTATCACTTTTGTTTCCTCTCCATTTTGCTTGTCTTGCTGATTCTTCTCCATAAAGTTTAGCTGTCTCTGTAAAGTGAGATTTTTCAATTTTATTAAAAAAACGATACATTGAACGATAAGCTTTATCTTCAGTATTAAATGGATACTGATGTAGTTCTATTCCATTATCTTCGCAGAGTTTTAAAAAATATCGGTGTAAATCTTCACCAGTTAAAGCAGGTCTCCTGACTTTTGATTCCTTTCGTCGTAGATATGCATTAATAATTTTCTCTTCTATTTCAGGGAATCGCCGCAAGAGTGCTGTAAAAGCACCGTTCAATTTAGTGTTTTTGTTTGATTTTGAATTTGATTCCAGGGCAGCTTTTCGAGTATATTCAGAGGTTCGCTTTCGAGGAATCAGTGCTCTAAACCCCCAAATGGTTTGCGATCCAGAATCGTATTCCAAACAACGCCGTACAAATTCTCTTAACTCTTTGGAATCTATCCCGGTTTGATTCTTGATTTCATTCAAATTTGCAGTATCCTGCATATAAAGAGTTACAGCTAGTTCCCTATTTGTATATATTTCACGCTCTTCTGCATTCAGTTGTATAATATTAACCATTGGCCAACAATTAATGTTCATGTATTTTGAATCAACGTTCAATTTTTCCAACATGCGCTTTCTGGACATTTAGTGTCACCTCCGCAAGAGAAGAAATAATTTCGTGATTTTGATTGAATTCTATGATCCCATGATAGATCATGGCAAAGATTTGATTTCTTACAGATATATTATGAAATCCGGAAATTCTTTCGATTTCTCTTATACTCATTGTTTGATTACGAAGCTTATCAATGATTCTTTGACAAAGCTCATTATTGAGCTCATTTTCTTCTACAAAGTATGGAATAAGAGTTTTTTTGTTTGCAAGTAGTATTGGATTAAGTCTAATATTTTCATCGGTAACCACTCTATGATTTTGTTTCATTTGTTTACACCATATTTGCTGAGCTAATAATTCTTTGATTTTTCTTTGTTTAACCCGATTGCCATTAATATCTAACTCATGAGCGTTACTCACAAAAATAAATTCTTCATATGCGCTTGTTTTGACCCACATATCAAATACTGTTTCAATAATTTCACCAGCAACAGAAACTACGATTTTTTTCGGCCTTTCACAGTAATCCTTTATTGAAAGGTCAGTCTCAACCATTGCCCAATGATCATATTGAAGTTTTCCATAAAGCCTTACTTCCCTGTTTAATCTTCGACTAAAAACAAAAAATCTATCTCGACCCATTTCGTTCTTTATTTCCCTAATAGGTGAATACATACCAAAATCCCCTTAAATTTGTAGAAATATAGTATTTACTCATTCTCCACATTTGATAGTTAATCCTTTGACGAATAATCACTATTTTTAGCGAATAACAGTGTTTTGTGGTTGTAGATTCATATAAACGGTAACGCTATAATCAAAATTACAAAGCCAGTCACCGTATCTCGTTAACTGGCTTGATTAAAGATACATAATAATCGATAAATTACTACTTCGTACGAGTTTACGTATGCATATACTCTGCTAACGTGACTACTAAGTTGCGCAACTTTTGCGTGATACGATCGATCCTTTGAACGGTTCACCTTTCTGAGTCGTCAATCATTCAGCAGCATCCAAAGGATCGATTTTATTAATTGCTCCAATAGTTTCTAACATGCTTGAATTCTGAGTCATATAATCTCCTTCTACGATATGATGGCTTCTTTGTTTAAAATATGCCCAATACCAAACCTGTATCCATAGATAATGGAAGGATCCTGCCTGTAACACAAAGACGGAATAACCTTGTTATATTAAGATAAGTTTCCCGTTAGTAAGTGAAACACCGTCAGTCCCATTCTTTATTACAGTCCATGACTTTATTTTTTAGGAACATCAGGCATTACAGGTCGTATAGGCGGCGAGCAGTTGCCATTACACGAGACGTCTGTCCAGAATCCGGAACACGTACGCACTCGGTGGTCGCGACAGTACCGCCTGCAAATCCATGAACATTTAGGATGTGAAGTAGATGCGCTGGCCTCGGAGAAGGTGATCATCACAAAGAAGACCTCTTGATGGAAACAGAGGTCTTTTGCGTTTTAAGAGATTGGAGCGACCAGCTTAGGATGTAAGATCGGGCCTTTTTTCGTTAGTTCGAGCAGCTGGTACGTTCCTGCGACGAAAAAGAGAATGCCTTGGAGTTGGCCTATGCTTTTTGTGGTTCCGTATTTCCTCAAAAGAGTAAACACAAAATCCTCAAGCGAAAAGGTGTCATGTAATACGGCTAATTCGCTCGTTGGGCTCATGATGATCTTGAGATACAGGAATTTCGAATCCTTCTTGTAGTGATTGAACTTCTTGTCCCATTCATCGATGATCCATCTATCATAGAGCAGATCGACATAGCGCTCATAATTTATGCTATCTTCAATGGCCGCGCTGACATTCACGGGACTATTGGATTCCTCAATGACGATAAAGTGTCCTTCTAAATCTCCGAAGCTAAGCGCCATGTCGTTAGTTAATTGATAGATTTCAGAGCGGTGCCATTTCACAGCCTTGAGTTCTAGGTAGTCGGTAGATATGCCGGCGAACGGATCCGCCTGCTTTAGATCTCGAAGTGCTTTACCAGGATTAAAGCTGGTCTGTTTTATCTTTAAATGGAAGAGGATCCGATGATCCACATCCGCATACGTGTTGTGGAAATCCAGAAACCACTTGAACAGCTTAGGCCGCGTGAAGAGCAAGTTGGCTTCTCCCTTATTATGTTCGAATGGAAATTGCTTGATTTCAATAACCGCTTTCTTCTTCTTTTTACTGTCAGCGAATTCAAATCTCGCTTCCGGATTTTTAGGTGTTTTTGCACCAGTTCGCTCCAGATCTAATTCCATGAGCAGTTTATAGCTCTTGCCGAGATTGTCACCGATGAAATTCATAGCTGATATAGCCTCTTCAATGTCCCTCAGTTTTGGAGCGTTAGGATTCTCTTCGTACCAGCCTTCAATCGCAAAGCTTAGAAGGAAAAATATGCGATGGCTAGTTTGTAGTGTGCTCAATCCAATACCCCCTTTTCCTCATTTCCCTTAGCTTACCACGATTTTATCTTTTTCTCGTTCTTCATTTCCAGCTATCCCTAGATGCTATTGAGTGCTTTCCTCTTTGTGCCGTCCGTTTTTTCTGCAGGTGTAATAAGTTTGGATTTTCTTGTGAAAAGAAAATAAAATAATAGACTGGTCCTCAGAATAAAAAAGCGTCAGCCAAGAAAAGGTCCTTGGCTGACGCTTTCTTCATGAACTATTGCTAGAAATCACCAAATCAGTTATGAATACTAGTTCTGCCCTCCGACATGCACTGCCAATTTCTAAGTCAAATGTCCTCAATGGACAAAAAAGTGTAAAATAAGCAATTTTCCTGGCTGATTCTACACTTAATGAAAATATGCTGTTTTATGAAAACTGCTCATTAAGGCTATAGCCATCATATTATTATATCTTAACTTTTGATAAAAAATCTTCAGCTACAGTTGAGTTAAAGTTAACCATAGTAACTGTAAGTTTACTTGTAAAGTAACGAATTAACGGCTCTCTATACCGTTCTAATTCTTTAGCTAACTCTTCTTCTGGAAGCGCTGATACTGCTTCTTTAAATTTATGTTCGACTTCTAAATAGGCAAGTTGCTGGATTCCCGAAATTATTTCCAACATTCTTGTGTCTATAATGGACTCAGACTCAGATTCTGGTTGAGATTTGGTACCATTCACATCTTTTGTGGATAATATTCTACCCGCATAAGGAACTGATAATAAATCAATCATTTTATAAAGTGCTGTTCTGGCAGGACGCACTCTCTTTAATCCTAAATAGGTTTGAAATAATCCGAACTCGATATCCAGATTTGTGTTGTCTTCTCCCACTATCGATTTCGCTCTATGATAATGGATTCGGGCATTATTGAAATTTTCAATTTTTAAGTATGCTTCACCTAATAGAGAATGGGTTTCAACTTGTGTAAATATTGAACCTTCGGCAAGAATGATTTCTAAATGTTCTACTACATCTTCATTTTTATCGAGTCCGCCAAGACACAATGCCATGATATAGTGATAGCAATCTTTGAATGGTTTAATTTCTTCATCAAATTTATCAGGATTGATATTTTGGATGACTTGATAAGCCGCTTGATAATCATTTTTCTCCACACAATTAAACGCCCACATAAAGTACGAGGGCATCAGCTCTTTGCTCTCTCTGATAGCTTTAGGGAATGTAGCTAAGAGTTCCTGTGCTTCCTCAATCTTATGGTTTAGCAACAAAGCTGCAATTAATTTTGATGCACTCTCTTCAGTCGGTTCTGGATAAAGTTTATTCATAAATTGAAAATATTCAGGAAGATACTTTTCAGCTTTTTCTTGAAGTAATCTATACAAAACTTCTGATTTCAATTGAAGGAGGTGTTCTTGTGTTGGCGCGACTCGCAATCCCTCATTGATTGTTGTTATTGCTTCTTCGTTAAGATTTATTTCAAAGTAACACTTTCCCAGCCAATAATACGCATGGGGGAAGCGAATGCATTGATCCCGTTGTTCTACGGCTTTGCCGTAATACCTTATCGCTTCTTCTGGTTCATTATAATAAATATAGTAAACCATTCCCATAGCGCATAATGCTTCAAATAGGTCAGGTTTAGCTGCTAACGCTAGTTCATACATCTCAATTTCTTGTTCATGTTGTAGATTATACCCATACGCTGTTCCGAGATTCTTCATAACTTCTGGATTTTCAGGTAACATCTTGTGTGCCAGTTCAAAGTATTTGATACAACAATCAATATCATTTTGAGTTTCAAGGATAGAAAGATATGATGTGCCCAAGTTGTAATAGATATATCCGAGTTTGCTATTCTGCTCTTCTTCTACATCGAGTAAATTAAGTTGCTCCTCAAAGCATTGGATTCCTATTCGTACTAACCCCGAATTATTTTCCTTCACTCCTTTCTCTGAATATATAGAACCTTTTTGACCGAGAATATTTGCAATGAATTTATCACTAATTTCACGATCAAATTTATCTTCAATCTCAAGTATACGTTCCAAAGCAAGGTCATAATTGAACTGATTATAGTAGATACTTGTCTCAAAAAAATTAAGGGAAATACATTGCTCCGTTGATAACTCCAAATTTAATGCTTCTTGGATTACTGTTAGACATTCAGAATAATTATTCTTCTCAAAAAATTTGATACAAAGGTTGTAGTAATATCGGAAATCTTTAATAACATCCATCTCTTGCCCATCTTCAAGTCTGGGTAGTTGTAGTTGTTCTAGTAGTCCTTCTTGTATTGTAGTTAGTAAAGAGAGCGATTGTACTATTTCTTCAATTTTGATTTCTGTTCTTAATTGTAATAGTCCTAACGATTTCTTATCATTCGGTTGCTCGATTATGTACTCCCTTTGTGATTGAAAAATAATTTTTTCAACGTGAGATATTTTTTCTTCTTGGGTGAAATGGTGATTAGAGAGTATCAAATAATGTTCAATATCCTTCGCTAAATCCTTAGCCTCTACAGTGTGAAAACCAAACCGTCTATCTTCAGAATATTTTTTATCAAAGTATTGTTTTAGTTTCTTTTCTTCCCAATATATCGTTTTCTCAAATTCGTCTTGTTCAATTTTTGTGGATAAATACCTTGCATAGTGCATTGTTCCTTTGTTTAGTGATTTGATGATTAATTTTATCGTTTCGGTTTGTGGGTTCTTTACCCTATTCCACAAGGCTGTACCACCTTTAACAATTGCACCAATGGCTCCACTTATCCCGTTCATTACATCACCTACTATTTTTCATTTGAAATATTTCAGTTTTATTAAAAAACACATTTTCTATCCTATCTCGTGTATTTTGTTAATGACAACAATATACGTATGAAAAAATATTTACTGAATATATTCACATCCTCCTATGTAAGCATATATTCCTGTATATCCCTTTGAATTATTTGTTTCCACTCCTCATGTATAGTGTAAAAAGTATACTGAGTTTATAAGAATAAACACACTACTATCAGAATTAATCTAAACATAGTGTGCATACTCTTGTTCATAAAGTACTAGACTGGAGTTGTTAATTTGACGCAGTTTTTAAGGTTTAACATCGTCAGCTTTAGAAAAATATATTTTAGATTGACTCATGGTTTATGTTCATTACAAGAACTAAAAAAATATAGTATAAGACTGATCAACCTTGCCGCTGGCGAAGTACCATTCTTTCTTTGCCGATTCTCCATCTTGTGAGTCTAATACTTATAAAATGTACTTTTATTTCTGTCCAGTTGCAAATTGAAATTGGTCTACCTGAATTTGAGGCAAAACCATATTAACTCCAAAATAACTTTTATGCTGTGGCTGTTGTAATTTTCGGAATAATTCGCTGTAATCCTTATCTAAAATGCTCTTTTTTTCATAATCAACCCAATAACGATAAAAAGAGCGAGCAATCACATCCGCTATTAGAATTCCATTATTTTCTTCTGAGACTCCGACCGTTAAGCTTGTATCAGTTGGAAGATTTGGACTGATACTATATTTGAGGTGACTATTATTAAAATAATTAACATCAAGGTTTTGCATTAGGAATGATACATTATCGAACAGAATATCCCATAATTGCTTCTGTTCATCATGTATATAGTTTATTTTTGACATACCTCTTATTTGTCTATACTTCTCGGCCCTCATGCAAATATTTGCTAGAGATGGGATGTGAGGAAGTGAATTTATTAATTCACCTCTTTTATTTTTATCTGGTAATGGCAAAAAGAACTCATATGCTGGTTTAGGTAGATTATATTCTTGTTTTAAATGGATGTATTCTTTCATGTTTTCTTCAACTAGTTCGGCATAAATAACCATGTCTGGTTCATTCAACAGGAATTGATGCAATGTATACATGAATAATTCAAAGGAAGAAGTATCTCTAGTTCTACAGACTTTACAAAATTCAAAATAGATTGAGTCAGGAAATATGTTCAATATCAAATCTGCCGAAGATCTTTTGAATTCAAGAAATTCATCAGTTACTTCTAAATCATCAATTAAAGGTTTAATGATTAAGTTGCATAATTGGATTGATAAGAAGTATTTCTTATGAGTGACTTCAACAAATATGGGCATGCCCATGTCAAATACATTTTGCATAAGTTCGATTGAAAACGGTTTGTTTTTCACTTTCAACTCATCCGATTGAATCCGATAATTTGCTCTTAAATCATTAATAATTTCTTTAACGTTACTTTCTAATCTATTAGGTATTCCTACTGCAGCTAAAACAAAGTAGGGTTGGCTATTAAAGAAAAAGTCCTCCGCTTTTTTAACAAAAACATCGCCTGTATTTCCACTCTCATCCACGTATATTGTTAGAGACATCTATAGATCACACCTTATTTGAAAATGTAATGTATTAATTTATTACTCATCGCTTTCTAATATCTCTGTTTAACTCCATCCAATACCGATTGGAGCTTGGCGTACCCAGATACGGGTATTCGCGTTACCAACAGCTCTTTGTTTCCCTTCCCGCTTGATAATTTTGCACCCGTTTTTGGTGCATAATTTAGGTCAACTAACCAAAGACAATACGATTAATGTACAGGAAGTATTTCAGCAACCAAAGTATAATTAATTAACTTGTTGCTTAAAGCTCTTTAATTCGCCATCAACAATTCCTTGATGTAAGCTATATACTCCTGAGAGTTCTAACCATTTACTATAACGATCGTCTCCAATAACTTGCTTTTCCCCTAAACAAGTCCAAAACACTTTTAATTTATTCTCTGTTAGAAATTGAACAAATGGATCTTTTTTAATTAATAGACCCAGAGAGCCTCCCGTTTTAACTGAATGATCAAAACACGTTACTTTTCCTTTTTCATTGAGCCATTCTCCTACATTTTTCGAATATTGTAGTTTCATACTAGAATAAATATATTCTCTTGGAGCAAGATATGAGAGATTCTTTTCCTCATCTAATCCTGATTGCCATCTATGTCCTTCTGATGTTGGAAGTACTTCTGCAATAATGCTACCGGAATATTTGTTCTTATATATCTTCTCCCACTTTTTCGCAGGTTTGGTGTTGTTAAAATGACGATATGCTGGTGACCAGTAGAACTCACGACTGAATACCTGATACTGATCATATCCCTCAGGAAACCATCGCCCAAAAAGATGCTGCTCCTTTAGCCAACCTAACAATTCGGTTTCCATTTCTTCTTTAACCAGATAACTTCGTATTTGGTACCAAAGTCGTTTATAAGGCGTTTCATTTCTATCCTTTCCTATTGGTAAGATTTCTTCCCACGAAAGGTTTCTTTCCAGGACAAACCACTCTTCTCCAGCAGTATCTGTGATGGAAATGAGGGATTGAGGGTCTGGTAACTCGCTATCTCTTATCAGCCAGTCTTCATTTGATCCATCCCAATCCGAATATATCTGCAATCCATTGTCCAATAAATTATTGTCGACAGTTGTGGAGAGGCTAAAAGCTGTTGGATCTATATTTCTAATAAAGGGCTCCCATGGTCCTTGATATGCAATGTATTTTTTTCGCTTCCCCCAGTAAGACTGATCTCTCATCTTAAAGTTGTCTGAAAGACGAGCCAAAACTTCATACAATGCAATCCACTGATATTTTTTTCCTATTCGTTCTTTTTTGTTCTTGTATCGATCCCCTTTATAAGAATGGCGATCAAAAAGACCATGTTTAACAGCATCATACCCGTATTTTTCAAAAATAAGTTGACAAGCATAATTACTTAAAGCGTTTGGATCAAATTTATCCCAGCCGTTTACTTTGCTTTGAAAAACATAGCGACCAAAGTCACCGTATGCTGCAATTCCGCGACCATATTCAGTCACCATTGAACTTAGGATTTTATTTCTTCCCCCATATTGATCCTCTGCTTTATAAGAATCTATTTCTTCATTAGTTGGAAAAGATACAGGAAAATGGCTTCTATATGGTGGTCTTACGATGTTTATATCGTTAAGTTTTATGACACCTTTATATTGAGCGAATTCAACAATATTTCTTGCATAATCTCTCACAAGAACATTTGGATAGACTTCTTCCTTATTAAAAATGTTATTGATAATATATATCGAAAGCTGCTCTACTCCATTCATGTTATCTGAACGTAAAACGGCACCATATGACGCGGCGAAAATACGCTCATAAACATAAGCATCATTCACTTCTTCAAATGCAATCAAAAGCCTTTTAGAAACATGTAGATTATTCTCTAACAACATTACTAGTGCTTTGGTTGCTAAATCGCGGAAATGAATGTCCGTACTTGTGAAAAGCCATCCAAGTGATTTGGCCGCTAAAACACGCACTTCTTCCAATAAATAAGATTTATCCTCGCTTGACATAGACCAATTAATAAGCCTTCTCATTGCACTTCCATCATGATTTTGATCATGAAGATAAGTAGTCCAGAAACTATCCCTTTGTGCTAGTGAGAATTTCATCATGTATTCATGAAATCGATCTGAATTATAAAGATGGTTTGGATCAGTACAAACAGAATATGCCATTTGAAAAAATAAATCGCGACTTTCTCTATCAGTCAAAATGAATTGATTTACATAGTCCCTTGTCCCGTCTTTAATTGTCTCAGGTCTTCTCCAAATTAAACTATTAATAAAAGATTCTTTTACAGATCTATAATTCTTCTGTTGTTCATTCAGCAGTTCATAAAACTCTTTTCCAATTCTTTCAGGTATTTGCACAGCTAAAGCTTCTAATATTCCTTGTTTTTGATGAGAATTGTCGATATAATCGGCTAGCTTCTCATGCTCCTGAAATATGGTTTCTGGATTCGCTAGATCTAAATGAACATCTAACAAATGGGAAGTAGTAAGGTGATCTTCAAATCGTTCATAAGCAAGATAAACGAATTCTTCATAATTATTATTATCTCTGTGCCATACGAGGTTTTTTGACAGGATTCCCTCAGATATTAACGCATCAAGAAAGCGACGATTATTACTAAATTTTGATAATTGCTCGTCAGCTATTTCAAAAGCAACCTCATATTCTATCAAATCAGTGCTTTTGTTAAGTTTATATTCAATCAATTTGTGAATTACTTTTCTAACTAATTTACGATCATTTGGATAGTCGAACAAAGAAGGCTTCGAAAGTTTATTATCAACACTATCAATAAAGAAGTCGATTATATTACTTATACCACTAAACCCTTTGGGCATTTTCGTTAGACCTGAACGTTGTAGCCCTTCACAAAACAATTTAAGAAATAAAGGATTGCTGAATTCGGGATGGAGTAATGGAATACTGGGTTGTTCTAATCCGTATTGCATAAAAAAAGAACTGGATGCAAGGTATTCTAAGCCTTCAAAACCAAAGTGATTAAGTTTAACAATATCGTTATCTGAAATAAAGTTGTCAGGAGTAATCAGTTTTTCATAAGAAGAGCGGATACTAAGTACTAATCCAAGCCATGGATATTTTTTGAATTCATTAATAAAACCCTTGATATGCTCCGGCCAAAAATATCTTCCTCTTCCCTCATTAACCGCATCAATTATAAACAGAAGTCTCTCCCCTTCTGCCTCTGCTTTAGCATTCAAAGCTCCCAACAGCTCATTCTCATTACATTGAATTCTAAGTAAGTTACGAAGAATCTGTGTCCAAGGATTATCTTCAGACGCAAAATGCTGTCCTAGAATGAGTAGGCAGGATTTATTTTCCTTTATTTTATTTAGTGCAACATCAGCTAATAGATGTGACTTACCGATACCAGCAGGTCCAGAAACCAAAGCGATTGGATTATCGGTAAGTTTTATTAATGAGCCTCCTAAAAAATCAGAAAAATCATAGACTGCATTCCAGAGATTGTTTACCGAGTTCATTGTATAATCACTGGTATACGTGTTTTTTTCTCTATTACTATCTATGTAACTTTCACAGTGAGAAAGAGCATCCTTAAGTGTTTCTATATTTTCGTTCAGAGCAAGAATATTAATTTGATTAATTCCTTCTTTTTGTGAAGTCAAATATTCCATCTCAAGATTTTCTTTCACATTCAATAATTTCTGAATGTCACTTTCAAGGGGAAGTTTACTTAATTGATTAATGGCTTTGTTAAGGGCTAATAGAAAAACATGATATGTCTGTTTTATACTATTACGAAAAGATTCGTTTCTACTCATAAAATCAAAAGCTTTTGAAACTTCTAATTCAACATTTAGTTCAGGTGTATAACGCTCCCCTAAATTTGCGATACTGTTCTCTACATTATTTTTGAACCACTCATCTGTAAATTCATGCTGTGAAAACCAATATCGAGTTCTTCCAGCATGTTTTTTTTGCGATAACCTGTGGATGAGTTCAGAACTCCCCCAATACTCAATACTAATATTCCTTCCTTTTTCTTGAGCGTATTCTGTCCATTCTTGCACCTTTTCCTTCCAACGATCCATAAACCACATTTGCTTTTCTCTTCTTGGGTCCTGTCTATCTAAAGGAATACAAATATAGTATTTCGTTAAATAAGGATGTGTTCGAATCGCTGTTTCAAAGGACTCATTTAATTGGTTCCACTGAGAGCTTCCCATTGTGGAAAAATACTTTGCTTGCCAGGCATATTCATCCCCATTATTTAAAACACAATATGCTTCCACTCCTCCATCAGGAGCGGCAACACGGTAAAATTCTTTTTTCTCACTTATTTCTTCTTCTCTAGCGAGTTGGCAAACCAATTCCTCAAAGGCATTATTTTGAGATTTATTAAATGTTCTTATATAATTCCATTCAATTGACATATTTATTCTCCTTAGTGTAAGAACTTACTATATGATCCTGTAGACCTACTTTCTTGTATCTCATTTCTAGATTTCATATGGGAAATCCTGCAATATGCTATCATCTACTTTTTGAAATATAAATTTCTTGTATTAATTTATCCAAATAAAACTACAGGGCTTCTTTTTGGTATTTACACTTATAATTTTCTAAAAAACTAATGATTTTATAGAAATCTAGAACTACTATTGCCCTAATTGATCAGTTATCGTTAAACTGGGGGAATACCCCGCGGTAACCTCGCCGAGTAAAAGGGGAGGTTTGTGTCACATTATCCGAATAAAGGGGGATCTTTGTGTCAATTTCCTAGTAAAAGGGGAGAATTGTGTCACAAAAAAATGACACAATTCTCCCCTCATAAAAAAAAGAAACCTTATAAAATAAGGATTTCTAAAAAGGGTACTTTTGTGTCAATCTACAAGTGTCATACATTATAATTAGCTGACAAAGGCAGCTGATCATTTTCTGTGACCAGCTGCCTGCCTTCTTACAATTATTTTTTTGATGTCCCGACGGACTTAGGGGCTGGATGTGGTCACTCGCTTCTCAGTGTGACCCGGAGCGTCAATATGGTGTTAGCCGAAGGAAGTTCTGGAAGCAGCCATTGCATTTAAGGCGTTCTCAAAATAACAATACACTTCATCTGCAATTCCCAGAAACTCTTCAACAAGTACATTACTATCCAAGTAAC
>RCUF01000195.1_pt1 | contig 27639 bp, 16 predicted proteins | sample 2166311 | NCBI WGS metagenome assembly RCUF01 (sample SAMN09932608, study PRJNA488358) | compost metagenome | feature: garden; material: soil; isolation source: compost soil in 4-hydroxybenzonitrile-enriched culture | place: Germany: Experimental Botanical Garden Goettingen | collected 2016-01-27
TGGCGGGATCAAGCGGTGCAGGGATCGTCTTCCTTGCACCGCTATTTCTAGTTTTGACACTAAACCTACTTTTGGGACAGCCCCTTCATTTTGTCTTTATTAGGTGGACAAATTGGTGAAATGTCTTTTAAATAGTGGACACTGCAATATATAGGATATTTGTACTTTGTAGTCCTCAAATATCTATAAATAGTTTGTCTAATTGAAATAATAACTATATATAGATATTTGGGTTAGAGAATGATAATTCCTTTGGTGTCCACCTTTTAATGGACATTTTATGCATTTGTCTTTTGGATAGAGACATTTTCTTTTTCCACAATATAATCATCTTTTCAGGAGGTACTGGTAAATGATCGAAAAATTAGCATGTAGTCTTGGGAGAAATGATGAGGAACCGAATATAGAATTAGCAACGATGTTATGCAAAAATAGGGATACCGAAGGTATTCGGGAAATTGTAGATGGGTTAAATGGCAAGGATAAGGCGATTGCTAATGACTGTATTAAGGTTTTATATGAGATTGGGAATAACCAGCCTGAATTGATTGCAAATTATGTATCGGATTTTATTTCGCATTTACGATCAAAAAACAACCGCTTGGCTTGGGGAAGTATGACGGCGTTGGCAACAATAACAGACCTTAAACCGAGTGAGGTTTATGAAAAATTGGATGCTGTTAGAACAGCATACGAAACAGGAAGTGTTATTACAATAGATAATAGTATGACTGTATTTTCAAAGCTTTGTAAAGCTGATCAAAGGTATGAAAAGGAGATATTCCCGTTGTTAATACAGCATTTATCTAACTGCAGACCCAAGGAAGTTCCACAACACGCTGAACGGATTGCAATTTGCCTGAATACAGCCAACATTAAAGAATTTGCAGATGTATTGGAGGCAAGGAAAGGTGATCTGATCGCTTCACAATTGAAAAGAATTGAAAAACTCATGCATAAGGTAAAGGACCTGAAGGAGATGAATTAAATGAAGATAGCACATATTCAAAAAGCAGAGCAAGGATACATCGCTACATTTGAGCGAAGTTTGAAACATCCAATGCAGCAAGTATGGTCTTTCCTTACAGATAATGACAAACTACAGCAATGGTTCCCTGAGCTTAGTGTGGACGAGCTTATTGAAGGAGGAATAATTCGGTTCGATATGGGAGATGGCAGCTTTGAGGAGATGACTATTCTTGAGCTAAAACCTCTTAGTGTATTGGAGTACACTTGGGATAAGGATCGTGTTCGTTTCGAGCTGTCCGGGGCGGCTGATGGGTGTAAGCTTGTTCTTGTTGAAAAGCTCGCAAGGATCACCGATCATACCCCGCGGGATTTGGCAGGTTGGCATGTTTGTCTCAATGTCATTGCTGCTTTGCTGGATGATAAAGTGGTGGAATCTCGTAAGGAAGAATGGGGAAAATGGTATGTACAGTATCGTGAGGCAGTTTCGACGCTGTAATGAACCTGTGAAGTAGGTGTCTTCTGCAATAAATCTCCCCCTCATGGTAAACAATAACAGCGCAGACTTAATGACCATGACACAGGAGGAGTATCGTAATGACAAAAACAATGGATCTGATCATGTTCAGCGGAGAATACGACAAGGCTATGGCGGGGCTTATATTGGCGAATACAGCCAGAGAGATGGATGTGGAGGTCAATATGTTTTTTGCGTTCTGGGGCTTGTCCTTGATTCGCGATCCGGATCACTTATCGAATGAAGACAAGACACTGTATGAGAAAATGTTCTCGCTTATATCACCTAAGGGTCCCGAAGATCTACCCCTGTCCAAAATGAACTGGGCTGGAATTGGCAAAAGGGTTTTGCTGGATATGATGGAGGAGGATCATGCCCCGCGGTTGGTTGATTTTCTCAAGGGTGCTCGGAAAAAACAGGTTAATTTCTATGCATGCAAGCTGTCTGTTGAAGTTATGGGTTTTAAAAAGGAGGAATTCCTACCGGAAGTTGAAATTGTTGAAGCCAAGGATTTTCTTAAGGGGGCGCTTGAATCCAATATCCAAATGTTTATTTAATGGGTATGGGCATTAACACAATTCTTCGACTCCACATACATTAGAGTAGGTTTGGGATGTTGGGGGGAGCACAATTGCTTCAAGCGAGAATTGGAAGTAAATTTTATTGTAGTCGCAGCGAGATGGAGTCCTATTTCTATCCATTCAGAGAGCTGACCGTTGGAATGGAGCAGTCTTTCATGACAGCGTATGGTAAGAAAAAAATGCTTTATGCAGACTGGACGGCAAGTGGCCGACTGTTTCGACCCATTGAGCATAGACTTACCGATGTGTACGGACCGTTTGTTGCCAACACACATACAGAATCCAATGTTACGGGATCGATGATGACCGCGGCCTATAAGCAATCACAGGATATTATTAAGAACCATGTCCATGCTGACAAATACGACGTATTAATGACGGGCGGTTCTGGAATGACGGCGATGGTGAACAAGCTGCAGCGGCTGCTTGGGATAAAAGTACCTGAGATGGTGCGGCATAAAATACATTTAACCCAAGAGGAGCGCCCGGTCATTTTTGTGACGCATATGGAGCATCACTCCAACCATATTTCATGGATGGAAACCATTGGTGATGTAGTCATTGTCGAGCCCGATGCTGAAGGAAGAGTAAGTCCTGAACAGCTTGATAGACAGCTGAGAGGTTATCGAAATCGCAAGCTAAAAATTGGAGCCTTCACCGCTTGTTCTAATGTAACAGGCGTTCAAACTCCGTATCATGCACTATCCAGAAAAATGCACGAGCATGGTGGAGTATGCTTTATCGATTTTTCGGCTTCTGCACCCTATGTGGACATCAATATGCATCCTGCCCATCCGCAGGAGAAGCTGGATGCTATTTATTTTTCACCCCATAAGTTTCTGGGAGGGCCGGGTACAAGCGGTGTCTTAATCGTAGATTCAAGGTTGATCAGCAGCGAGACCCCTGATCACCCTGGGGGAGGAACGGTTCTTTGGAGTAACCCATGGGGAGGCAGACGTTACAAAGGGGAGATCGAAGAACGTGAGGATGGTGGTACTCCAGGATTTTTACAGACCATTAAAACCGCATTATGCATCACACTAAAAGAGAAGATGGGTACACAGCAAATCCGGCAAAGAGAACGGGAAATGCTCGGTATTCTAATACCCAAGCTAAGAAGTATTCCTGGACTTCATGTGCTGGATGGCCATTTGAATGAGCGACACGGTATCGTTTCTTTTCATATGGACAATATCCATTATAATCTGATGGTCCGGCTTCTTAATGACCGTTACGGTATTCAGACGAGAGGAGGCTGCTCCTGCGCGGGAATATTCGGCCACTATATATTTAATATGAATCAATCGATGTCCAGACAAATCACGGATAGTATCGATACGAGAGATTTCAGTCATAAACCTGGCTGGGTCCGTATCTCTTTGCATCCAATTATGACGAACCATGAGATAGAGTACATAGTCCATGCTATTCATGATATTACAGACAATATTGAGGCATATAGAAAAGACTACGTCTACACTCCCCAAAATAATGAATTCCATCATATAAAGTCGGTTCCCAGCTTTTTGAGCGAGCAATGGTTCTCATGGTAACTCTACCTGCCTGTATGATAAGATAGGGTGGAAGATACAACGGGTAGGTTGAGAGGGACTTGAAGTATGAGGAAGCTTGTGATTAGTGATATACACGGCTGTTATGATGAATTTAAACAACTACTGAACAAAGTAAAATATATACCTTCAGAAGATCAATTGATTCTTCTCGGCGATTATTGCGATCGTGGTCCCAAGAGTAAGGAAGTCATTGAGCAGGTGAGACGACTCGTACAACAGGGGAATGTCATTGCTTTGCGCGGAAATCATGATCAGCTGTTTATCGATGCGATGGAAAACAATGAAAATGCAATATGGATGGAAAACGGCGGGATTTCTACAATCAAGAGCTATGTCGGTAAGGACTGGTTCAAGAAGGGGTTTAACTATCCTGAATATAATAGGGCGAAAGCTTTTATCAAAATGTACTATCAGCATCATATCGATTTTTTGAAGTCGTTGCCTCTTTATGCCGAGGATGACCGACATCTATTCGTTCATGCTGGCATTGATCCTGCCTATTCAGGAGACTTGCAGTCACATCCGGACAACATTTTCTTATGGGGGACCAAGCAGTTTATAGGTAATGACCATCAATTAAATAAAACAGTTGTGTTCGGACACATACCCACGAAACGTATCCATGAATCTACTGACATCTGGTTTGGCAATAAAAAGATTGGATTGGACGGAGGATGTTACTTCGGTTATCAATTAAACTGCCTGGAAATCAAAAATAATAGATACAAGCCCTTTGATATACAGATAAACAAAAGCTTGTATGCACGTGTTCTACGATTCTGTCACAAGCTAAAGCAGTTGTACATAACAAAGGTTAAAGATAGAATAGAAAGAGCCTAAAGCATGAATGAGGACAGGACACTGGGGTGTCCCTTTTTGTTATTATATTTCTTCGCTAATTTTCAATCAAAAAGCCCCTGTAGAGCAACTTGATGCAAAAGTGCAGGTTTTTGCCGTAGATGTCTCCAATGCAGGTGAAATGCCTGCAAAAGTGCAGCCTTTTTACTCAATTTGAGCTGAACTGTGTTAAGGGATTCGAAAAGCCTGCACATTTGCATGAATTCACATCGATGATCCATTGAACGGGTAAAAAGCTGCAATTTCGCATCAATTCAACTTCAACTTTAACTTCAACTAACCAGATTGATCCATTTGACCGATGAAATGCTGCATTTCGGCAGTAGTTTCATTCGACAAAATTCCTCCCCCAAACAAGAAACGGTTGTTAAGCTGCCGCCACGTAAGTGGATGGGTATTGACGCCTCCGCTCTTCTTGGAAGCACAATGAATGATCCTTCCGTTTCCCAGATAAATGCCTAAATGACTAACCGTTCTTTCAGCTTCTGTTAATCCTCGGTAGTCGGATGCCTTGTTCCCTCTATAGCTTGAGAAGAACAGCAGATCTCCGCGTTTGGCCTCCTTCAATGAAGTATAGGTTTTTGGGGAAAAGGCCTTTACGTATGCGGCTTGGCTCCTAGAATCCCAAGGCAAGTCGATGCCTACGGCAGATAAGAATACCCACCTCGTAAAATCAGAGCAGTCAAAGGATGAGGGCTCCGTTCGGTCAGATCCATATACATAAGGGACCCCGAGGAAGGATTTGGCGGATTTAATCACATTTTCTACATACTTTCCTCCTATGGGAAGAATGGATGGGTTGGGTGATTGTTTAATGAGCGGATACCCATTAGGATCTACAAGCTGCTTCTCTGTAGCAAGGCTTCGCATTCGATGGGCATAAATTATTTTTTCCACGCCTAAATCGCCGATATACAAATCAGCGTCATTATCCGTTGTTATCGTCTCTTGTTTTTCCACGGATTGTTTTTTTACACCGTTAGTTGTTGCGCAAGAAGATGTGAGCATAAGGCTGCATAGCAACCCTAAGGCTAACACTGCTCGTTTTCTCATAAGCTCAGTTCCTTTCTGCAGGCAATATGAGTTTATGATTGCAAAATTACCCTTTTTTTATGAAAGCAAGAGGCTTATCCGGCTTTTTATCTGAAGCGATGGATTTAGGACCATTAGGTCTATCGGTTTATTTTTGAAAAAAGCTTGGTTAGTCCAAATGGCCAGATGAGCTTTAATGTAGCGGTTTCCCTGCTTGTACAGTAAAAATTGAAACACCTACAGGGTGTTTTTTTGTTTTGGATACAAGGTAAGTATATTGCAAATTATTACATCGTTGATTAATATATGTAATGTAATGGAAACGGTTTCACTTCATGGATAGTTTTGTGGAAATTCCAAGACCGGATCCGTCAAAATGCAAGCGTTTGCACTAGTGGGCTTTTCATCAAAATATTCTTTTAGGAGGTATTATTGCATGAACTTTGCAGTAAAGGGTAAGAAGTCATTATCGATTTTTATGATTGTAGCACTGCTTCTATCCTGTGTTGGATTAAGTTCGACGGCGGCGAGTGCAGATGTGGATTCGGGAGTGTCTGCATTAGCAGCAGGCAGTGGAACGCCAGTACCGGAGGGACATATCCGTGTTCACTATAACGGAGAAATTAAGGATAACGGTCTTTGGTTATGGGATGATGTTGCGGCTCCTTCAAAAGTCTGGCCATCAGACGCAATCCCGTTTAACAGCACGGATGTCGATTCCTATGGTCCGTATGTTGATGTTGAGCTTGCAAGCCAGGCAAAGAAAATCGGATTTTTGGTAGTGAATAGAGAGAATGAAGTTAAAGAGGGTGAGAACAAGCACCTAACCATTACATCTGCGGCTATGAATGAGGTGTGGATTAAGGTAGGTTCAGATACCGTGTATCCTTATGAACCTGTGAATAAGGACCCAAATACAGTCCGTATTCATTATGTCAGAGACGATCAAAATTACAGCTCCTACGGATTGTGGTTGTGGAAGGATGTGCTTACTCCTTCTGAAACCATTCCATTACCTTTTCCAAAGGCTGCTACCCCGTTTACAGCGGATCAAGTAGACCGTTATGGAGCCTATATTGATGTGCCGCTTAAGGCGGATGCCAAACAACTCGGCCTTCTCGTCGTGAATCCCAACAAGGAAAGCGATAGAGATGGTGAGGACAAAATGTTTAGTCTTCTGGACAAATACGATCATTTGTGGATTTATCAAGGAGACGATAAGGTCTATATTTCACCGTACAAGGAATTGCCAGTAGCTCTTCTTTCAGCAGAGGCAATATCAGATGGTAAGCTGCTTTTGAATTTTACGACGACAGATAGTGTGGACGTTGCCATACTGAAATCTGGATTAAGCATAGAGGATAAGAACGGTACGAGTGTTGCTGTTGAGAGTGTTGTAATTACGGGATCAAAGACGGCAGAAGTAAACCTGAGCTTTTCCCTGGACAATTTCCCTCTGAGTGTTACGTATTCAGGTAGAACTGTAGTGACAACCAAAGGCTGGAGAATGCTTGATGAGATGTATCATTACGAGGGGAATGACCTCGGGGCAACTTATCATAGTGGTAGAGCAACGTTTAAGTTATGGGCACCGACAGCTTCTTCCGTTACCGCAAACGTTTACGATAAGGATGATGCTAACCAATATATTGGTAATGTGGAACTAGCTTTGGGCGACAAAGGCGTATGGACGGCGGATGTTGACCCAACAGAATTGAATTTGTCAGATTTAAAAGGCTATTACTATCAGTATCAGGTCACTAACAATGGTGTAACAAAGGCAGTGCTCGATCCGTATGCCAAATCCATGGCTGCCTTTACTGTGCAGACAACGGGTCAACCGGGCTCTGGCGGTGATACAGTAGGCAAAGCTGCAATCGTAGATTTGGCCGGAACTGATCCGGAAGGCTTCGACTATGCACAAATCGATAGTTACAAGAAGAGAGAGGATGCCGTCCTCTGGGAAATTCATGTACGCGATTTCACCTCCGATCCTGCGATTGAAGGAGATCTGAACGCGAGATGGGGATCATACGCGGCCTTCAAGGATAAGCTGGAATATCTTAAATCGCTGGGTGTTACTCATGTACAATTGCTTCCTGTAATGGCGTGGTATTATGGCGATGAGACGAATATGGAAGAAAGAGAGCTTGAATACTCGGCACAAGATAACCAGTTCAACTGGGGATATGATCCGCATAATTATTTCTCACCAGACGGAGCTTACTCTGAGGACCCTACAGATCCTGAGCTGAGAATCAAGGAATTGAAGGGTCTGATCGATGCGGTACATGAAGCGGGGATGGGTGTGGTTCTGGATGTTGTATATACCCATATGGCAAAACCTGACTTCCTGAATGACATCGTTCCAAATTATTATGCATGGCAGGATGCCGATGGGAAATTTGTGGGCACCTTCACTAACAATTTGGCGACCAACCATAAGATGGCCGAGAAGCTAATGATTGATTCCGTAAAATACTGGTTTAAAGAGTATAAAATCGACGGTATGCGCTGGGATATGATGGGCGATGCAACCTACGAATCTGTGCAGAACGCTTATAATGAAGCGATAAAAATCAACCCGGATGCGTTATTTACGGGTGAAGGCTGGAATACATTTAGCGGAAATATTGCTGATCCTTCGCTTGAAGGAAAAGGCGCAACTCAAGCCTGGATGAATAAGACGGATAGTGTTGGCGTATTTTCGGATGAGTTCCGAAATGAATTAAAATCGGGTTATCCTAATGAAGGTGAACCGAGATTTCTTACGGGTGGAGCAAGAGATATTAATGTCATTTTTAACAATATCAAGGCGCAGCCATCAAATACGCCTTCCGATGATCCGGGAGACATATTACCTTATTTAGAAGCCCATGATAATTTGACGCTTCACGATATTATTGCCTACACCCTGAAGAAGGACCCAACGGTTCCAGAGAATGAGCTTGAAATTCACAAACGACTTCGTCTTGGCAATCTGATGATTATGACCTCGCAGGGGACGGCATTTCTTCATGCAGGGCAAGAATATGGACGGACGAAGCAATGGCTCGCGGATACAGAACCAGAGCAGAAATTTCATGTGATGAAAGATAAGGATAGTAACAAGACCGTTTATTTCATAAGCGATTCTTTTGATTCCACGGATGTTATCAACAAAATTGATTGGGGCAGGGCTACCGATGCGGAGAAATATCCGATTAACAATACGACGGCTAAATATACCTCTGGATTAATCGAGCTCAGAAAATCCACTGATGCCTTTAGACTCGGTGATATGAAGCTGGTTAACAATAATGTAACTCTCATTAAAGCGCCGGAAATTGCAGCTAACGATGTTGCGATCGCATATAAAAATGCGTCAACCGACGGTACGGGAAATTACTATGTATTTATGAACGGTGACAACAAGGAAAGAACGTTTACGATTAGAGAGGACCTGACCTCAGGCAAAGTGCTCGTAGATAACGATGAGGCTGGAGCAACAGAGGTTAACAATCGTTCTGGATTTAAGCTTACTTCCAGTTCCATTACGCTTGAGCCATTAACCGCGGTAGTTATCAATAAAAAGGATAACGGTAGCGTACCGGGAACACCACCGTCTGGTGGCACATCATACAGCGGCTCCGGTTCGGGAGCTTCAGTGCCTGCAAGTAATTCGACCACCGATGCACTAGGCAAGCTGCTTACAAATTTGCCTAAGGATGATGCCAAGGCAGCAGAGGCGATTATTGCAGCGTTGAATGAATTAGGTACTGTTGCAGATGTTAAAGCAGAGGACGTTAAAGGAACTAATGTAGCAGCTGTGAATGCTGCAAAATTACAAACAGCGCTTAACAACTTACAGAAAGGCCTTGAATCTGTAAAGAAAGCACTCGCGGGAAATAGTAAGCTGCTGGAGAAGGTCAAAGCGGGAGTATCTGTTACCGTTAAGGTAGCAGACGTGAGTGGAACCTCAGTAGAGGTGAACGTACCTGCAGACGTTCTGGACAAAATCAATCAGGCGGGCCTTGCCATTACGCTAGTAACTTCGGATGCAGTTATAACGATCCCTGCCAATGCACTTGAGGCGGCTGGTGCCAAGGAATATAAATTAACGAAGAAGTTAATTGGAGAGACTGAGGCGCAGTCTATATTGAACCAAGCAGGCATTGCGAATCAATCATTGCAGCCTGTTAGCAGAATGTTCGGATTCACTATTACCGTGATCGATAAGAATGGCAATAGCAGTAACTTGACTACTTTTAACAAAAACCTGAACGTATTCTTGCAATTGACTGCACAGAACCTGGCGAAGCTTGCAGATAAGAGAAAAGCTGGTGTATACCATATTGCTGCTGATGGATTAACAAACTTCAAGGGCGGTAAATTCAATGGCCAGCAGATCCATTTCTTGACCGACCACTTCAGTAATTTCATTGTGCTGGAATCCACTAAAACCTTTGGTGATACTGTGGGGAACTGGGCGAAGGATTACATTGAGGTGCTTGCTGCCAGATCCATTACTGATGGTGTGACTTCGGATCAATTTGCACCAAAAGGAACAGTAACAAGAGGTCAAATGGCCGTGTTCCTCGGCAGAGCATTAAATATTGCTGAAGAGAGCCAAGGCGCAGCTTTCACAGATGTATCTGGCGATCAATATTACGCAAGGTATGTAAATGCGATGAAGTTGGCTGGAATTATGAATGGCTACGAAGATGGAACCTTCCGTCCAGATCAGGACGTAACGCGTGAAGAAATGGTTACGATGATTATGAAGGCCTACAGCTATACTACGGGTGAGACGACTGCGGTAGAATCAGAATCGGGGTCATTCAAGGATATCCATTTGGTGAGTGAATATGCCGTGAACAGCCTGAAGGCTGCGGCATCTCTCGGTTTTGTGGAGGGCGTTGCAGACGGTTATTTTGAGCCTAAGTCTCTCTTCACACGGGCTCAAATGGCTAAAGTATTAATTAAGCTCATGGAGAAGACGGGGCAATTTTAGAATAGCAGTAAATTGAATGTAGTTATCGGATGAACTCTCCGGAGGAAACTCTGGGGAGTTCTTTTACGTTTTTTACTAGAGTGATAAAAAAATTTTGATTCTTAAGGAGTGGATTATTATAGATGAATTGAAAGTGAAAGTTCAGTTAATCCGAGCCCTATTCATTAGCCTTTTTAGCGCTATCGGTTTTGGTGTGTTAGCACTCTCGATCTCTGAGGATAGAATTTCCCGGGTCGATTATGTCATAATATCCTTCGTCCAAAGCTTGGAAGCGCCTGCTCTAACAAGTATTATGAAGTTCTTTACATTCATTGGGGGTGGTGCCCCCGTTGTCATTGTGTCGTTGATGGCTGGACTATTTCTATTCAAAATACTGCATCACCGAAGAGAATTGATCTTATTCATATGGGTTGTCATCGGATCGTCGCTTTTGAATGATGCATTAAAGCTTATTTTCCATCGTGCCAGACCTACTCTTCATCGTATTATTGATGCTAATGGTTTTAGCTTTCCGAGTGGGCATTCCATGGCTGCGTTTAGTTTGTATGGCGTAATGGCATTTTTACTTTGGCGTCATCTTTCATCTTCCAAAGGTCGAGGTATTTTAATCGTATTAAGTGTAGTAATGATACTTATGATAGGAATTAGCCGAATTTATTTGGGTGTACACTATCCAAGCGACGTCCTGGGGGGATTTTTGGCTAGTGGTTGTTGGCTGTCCGTTTCAATCTGGTTGTATCAGCGGTACATGGAAAATTTGCTCGAAGCAAAACACAATTAATTCAAAAGCAATTGTTGGGTTGTAATACTTTTGCCATGTTCATCTATACAGGAGTAACCGATAATAACTCTATAGTAAAAAAAAGGAAGTAAGGAGAGTTCGGTATGGCGATTGTTCAAGTAAAGTCTACGAATCCGCAGTTTTCGTTCTTGATTAAAAAGAACCCAAATTCCGGAATGATTCTTCGAAGTATTCGAAAAGGTATGGCGTATGGATGGTACACCGATGAGAGTACATACAATGTTTATTTTAAGGATGCAGATAATGAAATTTCCTATAAGCAGCACGAGCAGGACAATTTCGAATATTTAAATGTTTCACGATATAACACACCTTTGTTTCCTTTGAATGCCATAAATGAGTTTTTCAGCTCACCGCTTAAAAGTCATGATGAAAGAGATACGGAGGGGTACGAGCACACCTTTTACATCAGTATGATCCACATTGAGCTAATCCGGTATATCGAGTTTTTTGAAAAGCATCTCAAGGACTTCTCGTTCGAAGTGACTCTTCAGGCTCATAAGAGCTATTCACTGACAGTGAAGACACAAAAAAGCTTATATCAGCTTCTGCATGTCGTAAGTGTCTTGTGTTTGTTTCTATCCATGTTCGGTAATGAGTACATAGATATCTCGGATAGTGTTCTGGATAAATACATCAAGAGTATCAATGTGATCGACGCACCATTTTATATCCGTAGTTTGTTTGTACGCAATTTCCTGTCCTCTAAAGATCGGTACAACAAATTCAAGGTGGATCTTGAGAGCACAAGCCGCTACGAAATCCAGTTTGCTTATGGAGGAACCGCATTTCAGCGTAGAAGCTTTATCGGCAATGTGCTGCCATTTGGCAAATCAATTTTGGATGTGGGCTGTGGAGAGGGATTTTATGCCCTTTCTTTTGCCGGCAAGATTGAAGCCAATTACTATGCGATAGATGTCAATGATGAGGTTCTGGATAAAGTGAAACGTAAAGCAGAATCCAGGCAAATCGATAATATCGTAACGTTTCAGTCTATTCATCATTTCCTGGAGGAGTATAGTGGCGAACAAGTAGATATTATCTTGACTGAGGTTATCGAGCATATGAGTCAAGAGGAGTCCGCTGAGCTAATTCAACAGATCTATCGCGACGTTGATTTTGAGCACTTTATCATCACAACCCCGAATGCGGACTTTAACCAGTTCTACGAATTGACCCATTTCCGACATGATGATCACAAATGGGAGATGGGACAGGAAGCTTTTCAGCAGTGGATGCTGGAAGTCATTGGAGAGTCTAGCTTGCAATATGAATTCGTGGCGATCGGAGACGGGGTTAACCATATTCAAACGACGCAGGGCGTCATTCTCAAGAAAGGGGGGAATTAATCCATGGAAATCCGGACAAAAATGCATACCATCTTCATGCTTGTCGGTTCAACGGAATGCGGAAAAACTACGTTTGCCAAGGAGGTACTAATTCCGGGGCTTAGGTTTGAGGACGCTAATACAAATCTAAAAGCAAACGTTCAATATCTGTCTTCGGACCAAATCCGTCAAGAGGTCCTTGGATATGATTATGACAAATACGATCAGGTGATGCTGGAGGCAAGTGAGCAGGCATTTCATCTCTTATTTGAGAAGCTGAAAATGGTCACTTCGTATCCCGTAAATGCGGAATTTGTGGTGGTTGATACCACTGGACTAGCAGAAGACTTTAGAAAAAAGGTAAAAAGCATTGCGGAATCTAATCATTATCATCTTGAGGTGATCGTGTTTGATTATCGAAAAAGAGAGGATTATTACGCATCAGATCGATCTAAAAAGCTCATTACCAACCATATTAATCGTTTGAAAAAGGATGTATTGGGCTCTCTGTCCCGTGAGGGCTACGATAAGATTCATAAGGTGCGCGCAAAAGATTTTTATTTGAAAAATGAAGGAAAGGCTAATTCGGATTACTGCGTTGTAATTGAGGATCAGAACGCTTATGCAGAGACGTTCCTTCTACAGGATCAGCGATACATTATTGTGGGTGACGTCCATGAATGTGTAGATGATCTGACGGGCTTGCTGAAAGATTATGGCTACCAGATCGAAGCGGGCGAGCTCATCGCTGGGGAAAAGCTGCGAAATACGAAGATTATTCTGGTCGGTGATTGGATTGATAAGGGGAAAAATACTCAGGCCGTGATTGAGTTCCTATATCATAATCGAGAGCATTTCTTGTTTGTAATGGGGAATCATGAGAACTTCGTATATAAATATTTGAAGGGCGAAATTAACGGTGTGGATAAGGAGCTTCTTCATACCTATTTTGATTCCACGGAGGTTCTTCAATCTAATGCAGAGCTAATGCCGAAATTTGAGCATTTGATTTCTGTATCGAGGCCATTTTACCGCTATGTGGGTACAGTAGGGTCATCCTATGTTATAACTCACGCACCTTGTAAAAATAAATATATCGGCAAACTGGATATCCAGTCTATCCGCCAGCAGCGTAATTTTCGGATTAACAGGGAAGCGTCGTTGGAAGAGCAGCTCGCGTTCCTTCAGGAAGAGGCCGTCAGGAATTACCCGTATCATATATTTGGACACGTCGCAGCCAAGCAGTCGTTTCGAATTCGCAATAAAATTCACCTTGATACTGGAGCTGTGCATGGGAATGGACTAACATCTGTCATGATCTCATATAAGCCATTTATGAAATCGCATAAGTCACGGACTGCGGTTATTAACGAGGAGCTCCAGGTATTGTTTAAAGAAAAGCGGAAGGTATCGATAGAGGATCTTGGAGAGAACGATGTCCGCAGGCTTAACTACTGTTCACGGAATAAAATTAACTTCATCTCGGGTACGATGTCGCCAGCCGATAAGGATCAGGATACACTTGAGCTTGAATCATTGAAGCGGGGGCTTGATTATTTTAAGGAGCATGGTATCCACCAGATTGTTTTGCAGCCAAAGTATATGGGTTCCCGGTGCAACATCTATCTGCATAAGGAGTTGGATCAATGTTTCGCAGTGAGCCGGAATGGTTATAAGGTGAATCAAGTCGATTTGACGGAGGTTTATGACAAGCTTCTGGTCAAGTTTGGCGGGTATATGGATCAGCATCATATTCGTATGTTGATTTTGGATGGGGAGCTTATGCCTTGGAATGCGCTTGGGGAAGGGTTGATTAAGCGTCAATTCAAGCCCATCGAGAAGGCACTTGAGACGGAGCTGGAATTTTTGCAGCAGAACGGCTTCGAATCAGCCCTTCAGAGCTTAACCCAAGAATATGAGGTCAGCGGCTACGCGCAGGATCAGTCTCGAATCTCAAAAGGCGCCCTGAGTGAAAAATATGGATCGAGCATCTATCAGAACTATAAATATCTTCATGAAATTCAGGAGACCTACGTGCCGTTAGCTGATCATGTTCGGGCATATGAGATGTATAAAAGACAGCTTGATCTATATGCGGAAGAGGGGATCATGGAATATAAGCCGTTCGCCATTTTAAAAATGGTTCATGACAATGGTGAGGAGCAAATTCCGCAGTGGAATACTTCGGAGATGTACGCCTTTTTGTCAGAGGATGAAGCTGTTACTCTGGATTTGTCCGATTCGGAAAGCTATGAATTAGCAGAACAATTTTTTTCAAAGCTGACGATGGAGAACCATATGGAAGGTGTTGTTATCAAACCTGAAGTTTGGGATGGGCGGACAGTGCCGTACATGAAGGTAAGAAACCCTGATTACTTATCCATTATTTATGGCTATGACTATCAATTTCCGCATAAGTATCGGAAACTGATGAAACAAAAAAATATAGCCCGTAAGCTTCGCACCTCACTCAACGAGTACAAGCTTGGCGTCAACATGCTTGGCATTAGGCAAGTTGATATTGCCCCTGGAGATGAAGCGTATCGGGAGATTGCGGCTAATCTGTTATTTGAGGTTGCCCAGGAGCAGGAAATTGATCCACGTCTTTAACGGAACATGCTGGCATGAATGTAGATTACTTTTTTTTCAAAGCAACATTATTTTTGGTTAGGAGGTAGGGGGTGAGCCCCTTCGCGATAGCTCGATGTCCCCGATCATTGGGGTGAATAGGCAGAGATCCACTTAATGCATCTTCAATTCTACCTTTTTTGTACCCGTAAATAAGCTCTGCTTGCTTTCCCTCAAACCATTGATGAGCGGGAGCGACATTTACGCTACAGCTTTGGGCGACTTGATTCGTCACTGCGTTTAATCGGTTTATCCAATCAGCCGCGAGAGGACTGTTCGGGAACGGATTGTACTGTGTACAGAGGACAATGCGGGCCCGGCTGCCTTTTTTAATCCGGTTAATCATGCTGCATAAATTTCTTTTATACACGGATAATATTTCTTTTGTGGAAAATGGCTGTTTGTTTCTAAGTGAAAAAAGTGCAGCATTTGCTAAATCGACGCCTCCGATCCATATGGAAACGACAGAGGAGTGGCTAATCATCGAGGACCCTTGCCAGATTACGGAATCTAGCAGGTCATAGCTATTCCAGCCAGGCCGTGCCAGAACATACCCGGTAGTCTTGCATGAACATGAATTTAAAGAAGCTACGGCTAGTTGAGGATAAGCATTTTTAAATGAGGACGCATTTTCCCCAAAGGTAATGGAATCTCCGAGAGCTGTATAGATCATAAAAATGTCACCAACCCATTGATAGACTTTTTACGCGCTAGCGTATTTCGCATGTGTATCTTAAGTATATTATTTCCGTTATGCACTGGATGTGCGGGTATTTGTCTAATGGGTACGAGGATTAGGGTAATTAAGGGCGATCATCTGATAGGATGCTTGCCCTTGTTTGCATTTTTATCATTTATTGGCTGAAGAAAATCCAAAATATAGGGGGATTTGTACAAAGAAAATGTACTATCGATATGTTAAGATATTTAACATCAATATAGGGGTATTAGGCGAAAAGGGATTGACACTTGAACAGTTGGGGGACACATTATGTATGACTGGTTAGGGTTTAAAACAGGCTATCCATTGTCGAAATCATGGAGACTAAATAAGCATTTAAAGAAAGATGTGGAGCGCACGTTTGAAGGGATTTCCGAGACTAGAAAGCAAATTTTAATGGATTGGGCTAATGAAACATGGTTTAGCTTGGAACGGTTGGGAGCTCAGTTAACGGCAAAATGGGAACAAACAGGTTATGATTCAGATAGCCTAAAGCAAGAATACATAGTGCAAGCAATGAATAAAACTTATCATCAAATGTCAGATTTAACTGAGTTGTTTCTGCTAGATCCCTCTAATGAAGTAATAGTTTCAACTTACTCAAAACATACAGGCACAGTTTATCACGAACGCAGCGTTCTATCGCCAGCGATTTCCTATTTAAGAGGGCATGCATTCGACCAGCCGTTATTATATGGTCCATATAAGGATGAGTTGACCTTACGTATAGGACCTAGATCTTCTTCTTTTCATGATGCTGTGACTCTTTTATTTTTGTTACCGATTACATTAAATGGAAAGGCCATAGCTTATTTATGCGGACGAGTGCCAAACGATGTGATAGGAGATTTAATACAGCGAGAAGCAGGGCATATTTATCCGGATTCGGGAGACAACTATTTGTTTATGGTGGAGCCCGTATTACAAAAGGATATTGATCCTGGGACCGCTTTATCCAGAAGCCGATTTGAGGATAAGACCTTTACGATGGGTGAAAATCTGAAGGATGGCGTGACGACAAACTGGGGAACGGTTTCTGTAAAAGATCATACCGAGCTGGAGCTCAAATTCATTAGTCCGGCTACAAAAGAGCTACATCCCGGTGTTGCAAATACGATTCGAAATGGAAGTAATTTGTTTGTAGATTTTCCAGGGTATCCGGATTATCGCTATATTCCTGTAATCGGAAAGGGCTGTACCCTTCAATTGCCGCATTGTCCGGATGTATGGGGAATGATGTGTGAAGTGGATTTTGAGGAAGTATACCGGATTAGAAGCATGGGCACAAAACGGCGACAGATATTAGTTTATGCCATTGGTGCAATTGCTGTAATTTCCTCAGGTGTTATTATGTTACTTTATTCACAAATACCCCCTTGGATATTAGCTGGTATCGTTTGTTTATTTCAATTTTTCGCAGGAATAGGTGTTTTGAAATATCTTTATCATAGAGAAGATAATCGTGAAATTAAGCAATTGCTGAAAGTCAAAAATTTCATTCAAACCAATGCGGAGGGTAAAGGTGATCTTACCAAACGGTTGACTTTGGGGCAATTTAATAATGATGAGATCAAGGAAATCGCCAAGTGGTTGAACAACATGATGGACTCCCTGGAAGGAATCATGTTAAAGGTTAAAGCGGCGGCTGTTCAAGTATCCGATAGTCAGGCAGTGCTGAATGAGACAGCAAGCGTAACCACAAATTCTACTAAGAAAGTGAGTGACCAGGTCACAGACGTGATTAACAGTATTCGTACACAACTGAAAGATATTGAGCAAGTACGAGAAATGGCGGATACGATGCGTTTGACACTAAATGAAATTGAAGAACAGGCGATGTCTCAAATCGGTGTAGCTCAGTCCGGTGTAGGTCGCATTGGCGATAAAATGGAGGAAATCTCCGGTAAAGTAATGGAGACGAATAAGAGTATTCATGCTTTTGTCGAGACGACACAGGAAATTAAAAATGTACTTCAGGTTATAGAAGAAATTTCTGCCCAGACGAATCTGCTTGCGCTTAACGCTTCAATAGAAGCGGCTCATGTCGGAGAATTGGGTAGTGGATTTGCCGTAGTGGCAGGAGAAATTCGCAAGCTTGCTAATTTGACTAAAACATCGACCTCAGAGGTTTATCAAATCACTGACAAAATATATAAAGAAGCCGAGCAAGCATTCTCAATCATGAATGAAGGGAATAAGGTAGTAGAAGAAGGAAATGAGCTGGTAGCTACGGTAGCCGGAACACTTGACATAGCTTTTAATCAGGATGAACGTAAGAATGAAGTAGTTGATCAAGTGGTAGAGCTGCTTGAGCAAATCGCTCTTGTCAGTCGCCAGAATCGAACCGTATCTTATAGTGTGGAGAATAAGGTGCATGAATTAACAGAAGAGATAGTTGGAGTACAAGATACCTCTAAATATGTAGAGACGATTACTAATCAATTACAGCATATTGTTGGACAATTTAAACTTACAGAGGATCGAGCTAAATAGGTGATGCATAACAGATTGATTACTGACAACCGTGATATAAAAAAGGCCTGCAAATACCAATGTGCAGGCTTTTTTTAATCTAGCGATAGAAATAAGCGTTTTAATTTATATATAAAGTATGTAGCGACAAATAATTACAAAAGATATGATGGACATTATACCATGCTTATCCTATAATTGTAATTAGTGTTATTTAATTAACAAATTTTTAAAATTAATGAATAAATAGCCATAGCATAATAAAAATCCGTTACCAATCCTGCCCCGCCAAGAGCTGTTGATAACGGATATTTTGAACTCGTATTTTTGGTATGCCCAAAAACAAGCTGTAACAATTTTACATTGCTTATTGAGTAGTTTGCAAGTGCTGCATAAGAGATAGATATATGTATGATGATATGGACTAGGGGGAGACTATGCGAAAATTGGTAGATTTTTCATTGAAACGAGCCTCGGTAATAATCATTATGGTTATTCTGTTACTTCTAGGCGGAAGTTACTCTGCAGTAAATCTTCAGACTGAAAACATGCCTGACATAACATTCCCTAATGTGATGGTTACGACAGTTTATCCTGCGTCTCCTAATGAAGTGTTGGAAAGAGTAACAAAACCTATCGAAAACGCGATCTCCTCTTTGGATAACATTAAATCCATGTCCTCTACCTCAAGCGACAATATGTCCCAGATTATGGTTGAATTACGGGCTGGGCAGAATTCCGAGAAAGCAAAAACAGAAATTGAAAGTCTATTGAACACTTTGGAATTGCCAGGTGAAGCAACGAAACCTATGGTCTTTACAGAAGGTTTTGCTTCGGTTCCTATCTATAGAATGTCGATACATGTCAAAGATAATGAGAGTCTAACTGTGTTAGATCGTGCTCTTGAGGAAACGATTCTACCTGAACTTCAGTCTATTACGGGTCTGGATCATTTGGATGTGGTAGGACAACGCAAGAGAGTTATGTCTATTCAGTTTGACGCAGACAAAATAAATTATTATAACCTCACTCCTTCCGATATCACTGAACAGCTTTCCGGAGGGATTTCTTCTCATTCTGCCGGGGAAATTCAAATTGTCGGAAATACGCTCAAGGTTAATGTTGATGAACAAATTAACAGCGTATCTGAGCTTCAGCAATATCCAATCCATCTTCCGAACAACAGCAGTATTAGTTTAGATCAATTGGCTACAGTTGAATCCATCTATGAGTCAAAATTTCTAAGTCGATTTGATGGTCATTCCGCAGTGGCAATTAACCTCTATAAGACAAAATCAACAAACATAGTAGACTTTTCCAAGCAAGTCGCCGAGTTCTCGGAGAAATTGCAAAGTGAAATCCCTGAGCTGCAATTCGAGACTATACAGAATAGTGCAATAGAAATAGAATCATCAATTCACGGAATGATTAGAGAAGGTGCGCTTGGCGGTTTGCTTGCAGCTATTATGATTCTTTTGTTTCTGCGTAATATAAGAATGACTTTGATTGTTGTCGTTTCTATTCCATTATCTATTTTATTCAGTTTGCTATTAATGGGATTCATGGATATATCGCTGAATACTATGACGCTTGGCGGCATGGCCATTGCGATTGGACGTGTGGTTGATGATACGATCGTAGTTATAGAGAACATTTATAGTGAGCTGCACAAGGCGGAGGAGCGCAATGAATCAGTCATCAAGTACGCTACTTTGCAAGTAGGCTCTGCGATTACCTCTTCTACATTAACAACAGTCGGAGTGTTTTCACCAATTGCATTTGTCAGTGGGATTGTAGGCCAAGTGTTTATGCCATTCGCGATCACATTGATGTGTGCTTTGATGGCTTCATTACTAGTAGCTTTGACGGTAGTGCCTTTATTGGCCAAAATATTTGTATTAAATGCAAAAAATAAGAAGGTTCACCATGAGAATCCGCAAAATAAAATGGTGCTCTGGTACAAAGGAATACTGGAATGGACCTTGAAGCACCCCGTTATTACTGTAGGATTATCAGGTATTTGCTTTGTTCTGGTGGTCGTTTTAACTGTCCCTCAGCTACCGGTCAGCTTTATGCCTGTGAGTAAATCGGAAAAGGGAATTTATTTTCAAGTATCTCTTCCAAAGGAATCATCAATGGAATCTACGGATAACATCGTTGCAGAGTTTGAAGAAATGTTGTCGGAACAAAAAGGTGAGCTTAATTATGTGCAATCCTTAATAGGCTACAATTACTCGAATGATCAATATCCATACATTTTTTCGTTCTTTGCTGAAGTAGGCTCGGATTATGACGCTAAAACACAGGTAGGAAAATACAAAGAGCTTATGGAGCAGCGCCTACCTGAAGGCTCCGAAGTGAATGCTGGAGTACTTTCTTATGGTGACGGCGAGTCTTATAGCATGTATTCCTATTCTTTAAGAGGTGACGATTATTTTGCCTTGAAGGATGCGGCCCTTATGGTGAAGACAGAGCTTAAAGATATCCAAGATCTATCTAATGTAAAAGACAGCCTGAGCGAGGAAAAGTCTCAAATATCGGTCTCTGTAGATCAAGATAAGGCAAAGGAATATGGTTTGAATCCCGCATTGGTAGCTAATTCAGTCCAATTATGGATTAGCGAAATGACCCTTGGAGAAGTGGAATTGAACCATCAGAAGTATGAATTGAAGCTTGGGTTGTCACCACAGGACAAGAGCTCCGTGGACAAAATTGAAAAGCTGCAGATCAAGTCACCAACTGGGAACTCAGTATATTTATCTGAAATTGCAAGCGTAAAAATGATCCAATCTCCAGTGACGATAGAGCGTGATAACAAGAAACAAGTAGTTCATATTACTGCGATGATTGAAAGTGATAACGTAGGCGGTGTCAGCGAACAAGCTACATCAAAAATAACTGAGCTCCAGTTGCCAGCGGGAGTAACAGGGTCTGAGACAGGTGCATCAGAGGAAATTGACGAAAGCTTTGGCCAAATGTTTGTGGCGATGATCATTTCTGTTATGGTTGTATATCTGATCATGGTTATATCATTTGGTAACGCCAGAGCTCCATTTTCAATCATGTTCTCTTTGCCTCTTGCCGCGATCGGTGGTTTGATTGCATTACTATTAACCAATGAATCGATAAATGTAACTTCCCTGATTGGATTCTTGATGTTAATCGGTATTGTGGTTGCGAACGCTATCGTATTGATCGATCGGGTACAGCAACTAAGGGAAGAAGGTTATGGTGTTAAAGAGGCACTGCTTGAAGCGGGAGTATCCCGATTAAGACCGATTATTATGACAGCAGGGGCGACGGTCATTGTTTTGATTCCAATAGCGGTAGGAATGTCGGAAGGGACGTTAATCTCTAAAGGGCTTGCTGTTGTTGTAATTGGAGGGATGATCACTTCTACTTTGCTTACATTGGTTGTTGTTCCTTGTGTTTATGCCTTATTAGAGAAAAGTTATGCATGGATAGTGGGCCGATTCCGTAAAGGTGCGGACGACGGTAGCGCTATAGATCCAAGTTCGATCTAAACGGAATTGATTCATTCATTTCAAGGAGGAACCAGATATTATGATGAAGTGGGCCATACGAAGGGGAAGATCAATCACGTTAGCAGGGATTTCCTTGTTATTAATTATTATTAGTGGCTGTACTACCACTAATGAAACAAACCCATTGACTTCTGAGGAAAAGGTTCTGACTCAGGTGAAAGTGACAGAGGTGAAGGGTTATGATTTTGGAGATCCAAAACAATTGATGGGTGAAGTTACGGCTAAACAGAAAATGGATGTAGCGACCAGAGTAAGTGGAGAAGTAAAAACCTTGTATGTGAAACGTGGCGATCACGTTAAGAAGGGTCAAAAAATCCTGTCCTTTAACAATGAACGCCTCAAAATACTGCAGGAGAAGCAACAGCAGGAATTGAAGTATTTGCAATCTCAATATGCCCTTGCTGTACGTGAGGATACGGGAATTGAGCAATTGACGCTTCAAATGGAACAGGCAGTGTTGGCATTAAAGGAGATTAATCTGGATCAGAAAAATCAAACCGTGGTAGCGCCAATAGATGGTGTCATTACTCAATTATCGACGATAGAAGGAAGTGCTGTTGTTGAGGGAACTCCAGTTGCGACGATTCAACAGTTAGATCCCGTAGTTATCGTTATTAAGCTTAGCGAATATGACTTAGGACTGATTAAACTAAATCAACAATTAGATTTCAATCTTGTTCAGCCATCCGGGACCTTCCAAGGAAAGGTAACCTATATTTCCCCGGTAATAGATATGGAGACTAAAGCATTTAATGCTGAGGTTGAGGTAAAAAATGAGAAGGATCAACTTAAAGCGGGAATGCAGGTATCTACCATTTTGGACAAAAAGGAGGATCAAAACATTCTCGCGCTACCGAGTAAAACGATCGTTTGGGAGGATGACAATAGTTTTGTCTTCGTTTTAAAGGAAACTAAGGTAGAGAAGAGACAGGTTGAACTGGGGCGTGTAAAAGAAAATCTTCAAGAGATTATAAGTGGGGTTAAAGAAGGAGAAAAAGTAGTTACGGAAGGTCATTCAAGATTAAAGGATCAGGAAGAGGTCCAAGTCATTGAGTAGAAAGTATTGTCTTATAGTCCTACATAGCTTGGGAACGGAACGTAAATTTATAACTCTCTGGATTATATTCCGGGGAGTTATTTCTATGATTAAATGGTGATTTTTTAATGTGCGTGTTGGACGAGAGGAATCCGTCTAGAAGGTATATTTTTATTTGTGAAATATGTAACATTCCTGATTGACATAATCAGAATATATACTAAAGTAATGATAGAGAATAAATAGTACATTTTTCCTATATCACCAATATGTTAGGTGTGAACTGTTCTATTAGCCTTGTAAAAATACATCAATATAAAGGAGATTAAGATGAATTTAAAAGTAAAGAAGAGAATAATTGCGCTTTCAACTGCCATGATCACAGTCTTTTCTAGTGTTGTACCTGCATTCGCAGCATCAGTGGCTGATCCTGCAGATTCAGCTACGAAGATTGTCTCACAGTCGCAGTCATCATCAGTAGTTTTTAGTGATACTTCTAATCATTGGGGTCAGGCAGCTATTGAAAAATGGAATGAGTATGGAGTAGTTAAAGGTTATAATGGTACATTTAGACCTGATGCTCCAGTAACAAGAGCAGAATTTTCTACCATGATTGATAACATTGTAAAATACATAGCCCAAGCCAATAATGACTTCACAGATTTAAAGGAAGGTCAATGGTACTATAATTCTATTCTTAAGCTTAATACGGCTGGAGTCTTAAAAGGTATTGATGGGAAAGCATTGCCTGACAACAAGATTACTCGTCAGGAAGCAGCTCTGTTAATTGCTGGAGCCTTTGAGATTGGAACAGGTGAAAGCACTAAGACATTTAAAGATCATGACCAAATCGCAGGATGGGCCAAGGATGCAGTTCAAGCACTTGTATCCAAGGCGGTCATCAGTGGGAACCCGGATGGGACATTCAAACCAACGGGCAACTTGACGCGGGCTGAAGCGGTTACCTTGTTTGATAATTTGATTCAGACGTTGATATCGAAGCCGGGAGAATACTCAAAAGATGCCAGTGGAAATGTGGTCATCAACACATCTGGTGCAGTGCTAAAGAATATGAAGATCGCAGGAGATCTCTATATCACTCAAGGTGTAGGTGAAGGTGAAGTAACGCTGGAAAATGTCGTAATCGCCGGAACTGTGCATGTACAGGGTGGTGGAGTGAATTCGATTATTTTCAATAATGTAGATGTTCAAGGTGCACTGGTTGTTAATAAATATAACGGTCAGGTCCGAATCCTTGCAACAGGCAATACCTCCGTATCTGTAACTGTACTGGAAAGTGGAGCGATGCTTGTTACTAAAGAACTGACTGGCGGCGGCTTTGAAACCGTTGAGATTTCAGCGGATATTTTAGCGGGTCAGGAAGTTAAGCTGGACGGAAGCTTCAACAAAGTGGTAAACCGGGCGACAGATATCAAAATTACTGCAAACGGAACAATCAAAGAATTGGTTGCCGAAGCCAATGCTGTGATCACTGGAACAGTTAAGATTAATAGTGTAACAGGGGCTAAAGGGTCTTCCGTTACGTTAAATGAAAAGCCTGTTAATACCACTATTCCTTCAGGTGGGGGATCGTCTTCTGGAGGTTCATCTGGAGGAGGTACATCCGGTGGAGGCAGTACTACAGTCGCTGTAAAAGGTATTTCCATTACTCCAAGCTCATTGTCCCTATTTGTAGGTGAGAGCAAGCAACTTGAAGCAACGGTTACACCATCAAACGCTACTAACAAAAAAATAGTTTGGACAGTAGATGCCAATAGTGCGAAGCTAATCGATGTCAATGCTGACGGTTTAGTTACGGCTAAAGGACCGGGTACAGGGACGGTTACAGCAACAACACAAGACGGTGGATTTAAAGCAAACGTTGTGGTTAATGTTCAACAATCTGCAATAGGAGTGAACATGTCCTCTTATTCAGGTGCTGTTATAGATTCAGAAACACAGGTCGAAGAAGCAGTTCGGTTGAATAGCAGCAATGTAAAAATAGCGGCAATAAGTAAATCGCTAATCCAGGAAAACCACTATGAAACTACTATTAGCGCATTGTCTGCTTTACAACAGACCTCGGTAACTCATTCCGTTTATTCAATAGTTACATTGAATGATATTAATGGTCAGCCGATTACTGATCCGTCAGGGATTAGTGTAACTCTTAACGGATTACCGTATAGCGTTGAATTTGGCGATGGTATTGCAGAGGGGTATAAAGCTGGAAGCTTTGTGTTAAAACTCGACATTGATGAGCCGGAGAAGATTCAGCAATATCACCTTGTGTTTACGAAAGAGGGTTACGCTAATACATCTCTGACGGTTACTTACCGCCCAGTGGGCGCAGTGTCCTTGCAAAGCATTGAGGCTATCGCTGGTCAACCCGTAATCGGAACCCAATTAACAGCAGGGTCTCTTAACTATGATGGTGTTCCGGCTAATCACGATGTATCCTATCAGTGGTATCGAGCAGATTCAGAAAACGGTACTTATACAGCTATTGCAGGAGCTAATGCTTCTCAATATGAATTAACGGCTGCGGATGGCGGTAAATATATCAGAGTCGGAGCTTCGGCTGATGGAATTGAGGTTAGCAGCAGTGTGTTGAGCCCAGCTTTTGGTCCGATAGAAAAACCAATCAATATTGATGAAGTATTTGCAGCGATTGAGGCAATCTATCTCGGAAGTAATGCGAATAAGAACAATGTAACTTCTAACTTGGTATTGTCGACTTCTTTAGAAGCTTATCCGGGCGTAACGATTGCTTGGTCATCTTCTAAACAAGAAATTGTAACTAACGCAGGTCTTGTAACAAGAAATGAATTGAATGACGAGTTTGTAACACTAACCGCGACACTTGGCGGGAAAGTAACAGGGACACGTTCGTATGAACTAATTGTCAGAGCAGTAGGGACAGATAATGTGGGTACTGATGGGTACATAGATCCCTATTTTACAAACGATTACCCTCAAGCTTATGTCAAAGACGGTACGATACATGTAAGATACGCGCTTAATAAGCCTGCTGAAGTTTACATGGTTGTAAACGTTATAAATGGCACAGTACCATCTGATGTGAAGGCAGTAATTGAAGGGCATGCCGGAATAAATAACGATATCATATATGTGGATAAATGGCCGTATTTCCAATTGGATTCCACTGAAGTGAATCAAGTGCAGGACTTCGATACTGGAGTCAGGGTTGCCCAAAATAATAATCGCGAAGCAAGAATAGAATTTGTTATTGTTGATCAAGCAAACAATTATACATCATCTAATGTTACAACGGTATTATTTGATAAGACTGTTGTAGGTGCATTAGACACATATCCACCAAGAATGGATGGTCAATTTATTAACGATGCATTGGATACTATCTATATTTATTTTGATGAATATCTTGACTCGAATTCTGTTCCCGCAGCTGGAGATTTTACTTTAAGTGCTGGACAGGTTGATAATGTCACTATATATAACTATGATAATGGCCGACATAGAAATCCTAGTTATGTGAAGTTGTCCGTTAGTGGAATTACACAAAATGATGTTGATAAACTTAAATTAAGCTATAGTGGTGGTGCTTTACAGGATATATCTGATGCAAGAAACAAGGTGCAGACCTTTGTTAATCAAGAAGTAGTGTATACCCATGAATTTTTCAGTAGTGTTACAATCAGTTCTGATCGCAAATCCATTATTGCGGTAATTGTTCCAGGCTGGTATACACTAGACAATTCTCTGAATTTGAGTAATTCGGAAGAAATCAGATCTCGTTTTAGTGTAGAAATCGATGGACTTAAGTATCCACCATTTTCAGGAAATTACAGTTATAATTCGAAAGAGCTCACGTATACTTTGAAATTTAACACTCCTCTTCCAGTGGGTGCGGCTGTATTGAAATTCAATTCATCAGGTATAGTCAACTGGGCGAAAGATCCTTATCCGAGTGAGCTGGTATCACAAGAAATAGTACAAATCCCTGCACCAGGCATACCTACAGCCACTTATTCAAGCAACAGCGGTACAATTAATCTTACATTTGCTGACGGATTTGACTTCAACTATGCAAGCCTTTCTGCCGGATTGGTGTTAAAAGTAGACGGGGTAGAGTATGCGCTTAGAGGTTTCATAGTAAGAAGGCATGTTGATTATGTAAATGGTCAAATGATCAACAGAGGTTTAAGTATAGATGTGAATGAAAAATATTCATGGAAATATAAAAATGCTATTGAGGCAGGTAGTGACATTCAGATTAAGTATACTAAGTTAAATGGTGATGATGATTTGCAATTGTCTGATAAAGCGGGTGCATTGCTTCCCGATTTTGATTTTGTACAGGTGACTAAGCTGTCCCAGTAGTCTTCGTAGACTGACGACGAGTATTGCAAAGATCAAGAGGCCGTCCCTCAAAGTTATCTTAGATAACTTTGAGGGACGCTTTTTTTTAGCAGTGGAAAGGCAAGATGTCAGGAAAAGGATGCAAAAATACAGTTTTATAAAAGTAGTCTTGAAAGGATGAACAAAAGCCTGCAAAAATGCAGGAATATGGTTCAGAATAGACTAGTTTGAAGAGAATCCTT